>JACCDH010142895.1_pt1 | contig 20358 bp, 19 predicted proteins | sample 7442481 | NCBI WGS metagenome assembly JACCDH01 (sample SAMN15323433, study PRJNA562643) | freshwater metagenome | isolation source: river surface water | place: USA:Blue River Watershed | collected 2017-08-15 | reverse complement strand
AGGGAACCAAAAGACACAAGAATACCAAAATAAAAAAGGGAAGCTATCGCTTCCCTTTTTTCTGTGGTGATGGACGGAATCGAACCGCCGACACAAGGATTTTCAGTCCTTTGCTCTACCGACTGAGCTACATCACCTTACCGTTATTGTGGGGGCAAAGATAATAACTTAATTTTAACTCCAAAGAACCAAAGCGATTTTTTTTCAGATTTCTTCGATTATATTTGTACTAATGATAAAAATGACAAGCGTTTTAGTGATTGATGCAGGCAATACTTTCTTAAAAGTGGCCCTGTTCGAACAGAATGAAATCACTAAGCTACAACGAATTAAGTTCAATGATCTGGATATATTAACTCAACTATATCATGAGTCGGGTCGCCCACCAGTTATTCTTTCATCTGTTTTAACGATTGAGCAAACAAATCAACTTTTTTCACTATTTGATGCATGTTTGATCGTTAATCAAGCTACAAAACTGCCAATTCACTTGAATTATCATACTGTTGAAACTCTTGGAATCGACCGAATTTGTAACGCTGTTGCTGTGCATTCCTTGAACCAGAATTCGAAGAAAAATGGAGTGAGCATCGATATTGGAACTTGCATTAAATTCGATTTTGTTGATTATGAAGGAAATTATGAAGGTGGATCCATTTCACCAGGAATTAGACTGCGTTACAAATCGCTCAATGATTACACAGCTAATTTACCTTTACTTAATTCAACTGATTCTGCTTCATTAATTGGCAAGTCAACACACGAAAGCATTCATTCCGGCGTTATGAATGGAATCCAAGCAGAAATAGATCAACTAATTGAGCAATACAAACGTAAAAAAACAGACTTAACGTTTTTTGTGACAGGTGGCGATGCACAATTCTTTGATTTCGGTGGAAAAAATGACATCTTTGTAAACGAAAATTTAACCTTAATTGGTTTGTATCAAATATATCTATTCAATGCGCACTAACTTTTTAACCCTTTTCTTTATTGGAATAAGCCTTTTCAATTTTGCTCAATTGAGTACCTCACCCTATACTTCTTATGGTTTAGGTGAAAAAGGAAATATGGATCATGCGACATTTACTGGACTTGGTAATTCTGCAATTACTTATTTTGATTCAACCGTATTGAATTTTTATAACCCTTCTACGTATAATACACTTGCACAAGGGCAACCGATCTATTCTGTTGGAATATCCTCACGCGTTTCATTTTACAACCAAGGTGATTTAAAAAAAATCAATTCAACTGCTTATTTTGAACACTTTGCAATGGCCTTTACGTTAAAAAAACACTTTGGTCTGGCTTTTGGACTAAAACCATACACACGAAAAGGTTATGCTGTTTACGATCGAGTAAAAGCTGGAACAGATTCAGTAAAATACAGCTACATCGGATCTGGTAACACCAGCGAATTGTTTTTGGGTTTAAGCACCAACTTGTTAAAATATCGAAATCATACCTTATCAGTTGGAGCCAATTTAGGTTACTTATTTGGAACATCAACCAACGAGCGTCAAAGCGTTTTAATCTCTACAGCCTCAACTGCAATTGGTGGAGTAGATTACAATCAGTTACATGTAAAATCATTTCACTATGACTTAGGTGCTTTCTATCAATACATACTAAAAGAAAAACACACCTTTACGCTTGCTGCAACTGTTGAACCATCTCAACGAATTAGTGCAACGAAAGATGAATATTTGTATTATGGTGCAATTGCAACTCCTTCTTCTTACGATACCTTGTACGCGAACCCTGATCAAAAAGGCCATATTCAATTGGCAACAAACTATACACTTGGTTTCAATTATTTGTTAAAATTGAATGATGCACGCAAAAATCACTCGATTCGCAACTCGACGATTGCTCTTCATGCCACTTATAACGCAACTGATTGGTCCAACTATTCAACATCCTTTGACACTGCAACTAATTTAGTTTCAACCAGTAAATTGACATTTGGTGTGCAATACACACCTGAAGCATCTTTCTTAGATAATTCAAATCAATCATCGTTTTTGGAGCGTGTGCGCTACCGAGCAGGATTTTACCAGTACACTTTGCCTTACGCGATCCAGGGAAAACAAATTTCAGATCAAGCATTTACACTTGGCTTTGGTTTCCCAATTTTATCTCAACGTTCAGCTTCTTCAATCAACTTTGGGTTATCATACGGAAAAAGAGGTTCAGGTTATGATACTGATTTAAATGAAAAATACATCGGTATTAACTTTGGATTATCGATTGCACCTTCTAACGCGGATCGTTGGTTCAGAAAGCGTAAATTAGATTAAAATGCGATTCACACTTTTTCTAGTATTGCTTGGAATTAACTTTTCCTTGAATGTATACGGGCAAAAAGTGCCACATTCAATTGAATGTGAAGAACAAACATCCGCTATACTTAAATCATTCAACAAGCAAGATTTTCAAGCCTCTTCAATTCTTTTTAGAAGTTTAACGTCCAATTGTCCAGAAGGAGAAAAAAAAGTACTTCCGAATTACGTGGCTTTTCTAAAGGAGCAAATTTCTGGTCAGAAAGACATTCAAGTTAAAACTCAATTAATTGATTCACTTGAAAAGGCATATCGCCGCATGGAAGAATTGCAACTCTATTCAACAAACGACGATATTGCTCGCGTAACCTATCTATTAAATAGCCCAAATTCCAAAAAAGAAACAATTCATAAATTAATCAAACGACATTTAAATGAACCTCAAGTATTGAGTGAATCATTAATCGTTCAGTTTTACGCAAACCTTTCTATCCTTGCCAAAGAGGAACGTAATGATAAAAAAACAACATCATATACTCAGCAGTTCTTTTTGATTTACCCTGAATTAACTAAACTTTTCAACGAGCAGAAATATTCAGAAAAATCACACTCAATTATACAATCTTACTACGAATCTACATTCGGATCATGCAAAAAAATGGACAATTCATTTCAATCAATACTTGACCATTTACCCAAAAACCAGGATTCAATAAATTTGCTCTTAACTGAAATTAGTTCAACCTACGAGAAAATGAACTGCTTGGCTTCGAACACCTACAAGCAAGTATTGGATAGTTTATCGCGCTCAGGAAAAACGGTTGAATTGGAACTAAAAAAAGCGAATCATTACAAGGAAATGCGGGCCTATTCAAGTACAAATTCATATCTTGAGACAGCTAAAAAATTGAGTAATAATCCACGTGAAATTGATTCAATTCAATTAGAGCAATGCAAAAATATGGTTGTTATTCAAGAATTTAAAAAAGCATTTGATCTGTGTATTAGTCCTAAGACGAACTATCAAGGTGAATTCTATATAATCGCAGCACAATGTGTTATGGCAGCACCTGAAACGTGTAAAGAAAGTGATTTGCAGTTTAAACTAAATGCATTTTTAGCAAATGAACTGCTAGTGAAAGCTAAAACCTACTCGATTTCAATTGACCAATCACTTGAATCAAAAGTTAAAAATGCACTTCCAAACGATCAAGAGTTAAAAGAACTGGGGGTTAAGCATGGTCAAGAAATAACACTTCCTTGTTGGAATCAAACATTAAAAATTCCTTAAATATGAAATTGAGTCGTTTATTATTTGCCTGTTTCAGCATCTGTTTTGTTGTATTGTTTTCAGCATGTGTCAACGATTTAGAATCCATTAAAAAAGTCACCTATGACCCAAAAGCACCAGATGAAGTAACGAAAAACCTGCGTGTTTTTTATACAGATTCGGGTTATGCGCGTGTTGAGGTATTTGCTGCTTTGGCGGAAACGTATTCCAAACCAGAAGTAGTAACAAAGCTCAAGGACGGAATCAAAGTAAATTTCTTCTCTGCTGATGGAAAAATTGTTTCAACACTCACCGCACTTTATGGCGAAATAAACAATACCAAGGGGACCATGTTTGTGCGCGATTCAGTGCAATTAGTGAATTATGAAAAGAAACAACGCATGGAAACTGAAGCGCTGTTCTGGAATCAAAAAGACAGTGCAATTTACACGACTTCGAACGTCGTTGTGCGTTCACCAGATGGTATTGTTTATGGAGATGGAATTCGTACAAAACAAGATTTTTCATCCTACGAATTCTTGAAGCCACATGGACGAATTAATATGGGTAAAAAATAAGCAGCTCATTCGTAAATACATACTATCTTTACCAAAATTTTAATACTATGAATTTCTATAATAAAATAATGCTCTATTTCTGGTTAGCTTTAGCAGTTGTGGTACTTGTTGGAACAACTTACATGGTTTTAACTGTTGATAATGGATTCAAACGTTATGGTTATTCATACATTTTTGGTGTTGTTGCTGTTTTGATGTTTTTCTTCAAACGTTGGATGATGAAACGCGTTGAAAAACACATGGAATTTTTAGCGCAACAAAAGCCGGAGGACAAAAAATAAGGCCTACCATTCGTACGAACTTTCGTACTTTCTTACCGCCATTTTTCACTTGGACACATTTTTCATGGAATCTGCTTGTAACCAAGTTATTTTTAACGCGTAATTGACTCATTCAAAACAAGTTTAATTTTCATACGTTATTGGTTCATGAAAACTCTTTGGAACGTAGTTGTCTTCCTGCTCATCTTACTGCCTTTTCAAGGAAGGAGTCAAGTTCTTTTGAGCGGAACCATTTTGGACGAAAAAGACACACCTATTCCTAGTGCACGTGTTTATGTCAAAAATAACGCTGAGTTGCGTACCGTTGCCGACGTGAATGGTTACTATGAATTGCGTCTATTTCCAGGAGAGTATTTTCTCGTTTTCAATGCTTTTGGTTATGGTGAACGTGAATCATGGGTTGTTATAACAGATCAGCCTGTAGTCCGTGATATTCAACTTTTTCCGGTAATCATTCATGATATTGAAGACATTCAAGTAACGGCAAAAAAATCGAACCCTGGACGTGAAATGATGCTCAAGGTAGTGGCAAAACGAGATTCTATTAACCCTTGGAATTATGCTCATACAGTTGACGGTTATATCAAAGCAACAGAAAAATTAGATGTAAAAGCCAAGGAAGAAAAAGAGAAAAAGCCAAAACAACAAACAGAAGAATCAAATACATCCAAAGACATTGAGGACCCATTCGAGGAAGAGCGAAAAAAGCAAACAGAATTGGCCAACAACATGAACTTAGTGGAAGTGCAATTCACTCGAAATTATGCTCCTCCTGCAAATGTTAAAGAAGTTCGTAATGCCTATGAAAAAAGAGGAAACGATCAAAACCTGTATTATACAACAACAGTAAAATCCAACTTCAATTTCTTTCAGAATTTATTGCATTTAGATGATTTACATCAATCGCCCGTAAGTTCACCAATTTCAGGTCCCGGAATTCTTTCCTACAAATACAGATTGGAAGAACAATATGAAGAAAATGGAAGAACCATCAATCGAATAAAAATCATACCTAGAAGTACTGCTACAACAACCCTTGAAGGATACATCTGGGTAATCGATTCTGTATGGTTAGTTCAAAAGTTGGAATTGACCTTAAACAAAGGAAACTTGTTGGTATACGATTATTTTAAAATCACACAAACCTTTGAACATCCTGGAGATTCCATGTGCGTTTTAACCCATCAAGAATTGGATTATGGCGTGAAATACAAAGATCAAACCTCTGTTTGTAAAACTATTGCTGATTTTAGCAATTATAAATTCAATGCGACATTTCCTCCGAAATTCTTTGGGAATGAAGTGGCAGTTACGGAAAAAGAAGCCTACGAAAAGGATTCAAGTTATTGGAGCAAAACACGAACAACCACTTTAACACTGGAGGAACAAAAATACATCATTGCGAAAGACAGTATTCGTGACTACCAAAATAGAAAAGAATACATCGATTCGGTAGATGCCCTGTTCAATAAAGTGACGGCTATTAAAGTCCTTTGGTTTGGTATTGACCATCGTAACCGTGTTAAAAAAACGCAGTGGACAATTTCTTCTGTTGCGGCAACCGCTCGTCCAATGTACATAGCTGGCCCACGTGTTGCACCAAGTTTTTTCTATTTTAAAAAATGGGAAAATGAACACGCACTTGATTGCTACACAGAAGCTTCAATTGGGTTTTTAAACAAAGATATCAAAGGTCGAACCTGGTGGCGTTACCGCTATGCTCCATTTCATTTTGGTACCGTCAATTTTCAATTTTCACAAGATTTTGATGCCATTCGAAGTTACGATGCCATAACCCAAATCTACAAACGTGAAAACTTCATAGAAGCAACCCAAGGAAGTATTGGGAATAGTTACGAATTGTTCAATGGTTTTTATTGGGATGTGAATGCAGAATTTTCTGAGCGACGCAGTATTGATGGATACAAATTCGTTACCCTCTTCGATAACACGATTCCCAACAACGAACCAAGTGATTTCAAAACGTACCAAGCGTTTGTTGCGACAACAACCGTCAGCTATACGCCAAAACAGAAATACATGCGTGAACCAAAGAAAAAGGTTCTTTTAGGTTCCAGCTACCCTACTTTCTATGTAACTTATGAACGCGGAATTCCCAAGTTATTTGGAAGTGAAGTAGATCATGAATATGGAAGAGCTGGAATGATGCAAACCTTCAAAATTGGAACCCTTGGAACATCCTCTTACCACATCACCACAGGTAAATTCCTTAGTTCGAAAAACTTGTACATGGCCGATTTCAAGTTCCAACGAAGAAGTGATCCAATTTGGTTTTCAAATCCCTTGTATTCCTTTCAAGGACTCGATTCATCACTTCCTTCCAAAAAAATCTTTTACGAAGGGCACTTCGTTCATCACGACAATGGAGCCATTATCAATAAAATTCCGTTCATGAAGAAAACCGGAATCGGCTTAGTTATGGGAGCTGGTGCGCTTTATGTCAAAGAATATGATTGGCAACACTATGAAATTTTTGCTGGTTTGGAACGAAACTTCAAATTCTCAAAACGCAGACTGCGAATTGGGATTTACGCCTGCGCTTCAGATGGTAACAAAATAGATCCGCGTTTGAACTATAAAGTCTCCTTTGCCATACTCGATGATCGAAACATGAAATGGAATTTTTAATTTCAGGGATTAATTAAATGATACTTTTCTGCTGGGTTCAAAATAATTGTTCTTAATTAGTACATTTACACTTTCAAAAAAACGAAGTTATGTACGGTAAAATGAAAGACCATCTTCAGGCTGAATTAAAAGCGATTGAAGAAGGAGGAATCTATAAAAGAGAACGTGTAATTACAACTCCACAAGGTGCTAAAGTAAAAGTTGCGTCAGGTGATGAAGTAGTAATCATGTGTGCAAATAATTATTTAGGATTGTCTTCGCATCCTGAAGTTATCGAGGCGGCAAAATCAGCATTAGATACACACGGATACGGAATGTCATCTGTACGCTTCATCTGTGGAACACAAGATATTCACAAAGAATTAGAAGCGAAAATTGCAAAATTCTATGGTACAGAAGATACGATTTTGTATGCTGCGGCATTTGATGCAAATGGAGGAGTTTTCGAACCTTTATTTGGTGAAGAGGATGCAATTATTTCAGATGAATTAAATCATGCTTCGATTATTGACGGGGTTCGTTTGTGCAAGGCTCAGCGTTATCGTTACAAGCATTCTGACATGGCTGATTTGGAAGCTCAATTGATCAAAGCGCAAGATCAACGTTTCCGTATCATCGTAACAGATGGAGTTTTCTCAATGGATGGTGATATTGCAAAAATGGATCAAATTTGCGATTTAGCAGATAAATACGACGCTTTGGTCATGACAGATGAGTGTCACTCGGCAGGATTTATCGGTAAAACTGGTCGCGGAGTTCCAGAATATTGCAATGTACTTGATCGTGTTGATATCATCACTGGAACTTTAGGAAAAGCACTTGGTGGTGCAATGGGTGGATATACAACTGGTAAAAAAGAAATCATTGACATTTTACGTCAGCGTTCTCGTCCATATTTGTTCTCAAATTCATTGGCTCCAGCAATTGTTGGAGCATCAAATAAAGTATTCGATATTCTAAGTTCGACGACAGAATTGCGCGATAAACTTGAAGCAAACACGAAATACTTCAAAGAACGCATTTTGGCCGCTGGTTTTGATATCAAACCAGGAGATTCACCAATTGTTCCAATCATGTTGTACGATGCAGCTCTTTCTCAAAAATTTGCGGATTTATTATTGAAAGAAGGTGTTTATGCAATTGGTTTCTTCTACCCTGTTGTTGCCAAAGGTCAAGCACGTATTCGAACACAAATATCTGCAGCGCATAGCATTGAAGATTTAGATAAAGCAATTGCAGCATTCATCAAAGTTGGAAAAGAACTTGGTGTAATCCAATAGAAAAAAAGGTTTTTTTAACGTTCCGCTTTCATTTAGATGGTTATTTTTGTAACATGTCTAAAAGAAAGCGGAATTTTTTTTCTTACTTCGTATTGCTCATGTTCACATGGCAATTAGGACTGCTATGCACGGTTTCTTTTTTCGAGGGAAATCAAATTATGAAACAACTTTCAAGTTTGAGTGAAAACTCAGAAGATGATGACGATTCAGACACTGAAGAATCGGAAATCGATTTTTTTCAGCCGCTTCATGAGAATGACAATTTTAGCACAACCTTTACATACAATTTCAAGCGACTTAAATCATCTAAGTTTAATTCATTCAATGAATTAGCAAAAAACCAAGCGGATTTTAAAGTTCCCTTCTCTCCTCCCGAAATGATTTGATTTTTCTTCAATAGAATTATTCATCATTTCAAATAACCATAATGAAAAATATTTTATCGCACTGGAGGCAAGATTTGCCCTCTAGTTTAGTGGTGTTTTTAGTAGCACTACCACTTTGTTTAGGTGTTGGATTAGCGTCCACAAACCATCCAGAAATTGCTGGAATGCCCAATATTTTTTCCGGTCTAATCGCTGGAATTGTTGGAGGAATCGTAGTTGGACTTTTCAGTAAAAGTCGTATCGGTGTGTCGGGCCCTGCTGCTGGTTTAATCACGATCGTACTTGGAGCTATCGTAGTTTTAGGAAGCTTTCAAGCATTTTTAGTAGCCGTTGTTTTAGCAGGAGTGATTCAATTAATCGCTGGATTCTTAGGCTTAGGGATTTTAGGGAATTACTTTCCATCATCCGTAATTAAAGGGATGCTAGCTTCTATTGGAATAACACTTATTTTAAAAGAAATTCCACATGCTTTAGGTTACGACAAAGATTTTTTTGGTGATGAAGCCTTCTTTCAAATAGATGGACATAACACGCTTTCAGAATTAATGTATGCCTTCGGCGCATTACAACCGGGCTCAATTGTAATTAGTGTTTTATCCATTGCTCTACTGGTTTTATTTGATCGTCCATTTATAAAAAAATACAGTATTTTTAAGATGATTCCAGGTGCATTGATTGTTGTTCTTCTTGGTGTTGGAATGAATGCCCTTTTCAGTGTCTTATATCCCGATTTTCATATTTCGGAAAAACACATGGTACAACTTCCAGTAGCTCAAAATGCATCAGAATTTATCACCTATTTCTCTTTTCCTGACTTCACCTATTTAACCAACGTGAATGTGTACATCATTGCGGGAACCATTGCGCTAGTTGGAAGTTTAGAAACTTTATTAAGTGTCGAAGCGACCGACAAACTGGATCCTGAAAAAAATGCAACTCCAACAAATCATGAACTCAAAGCTCAAGGAATTGGAAACATTTTATCAGGTTTAATTGGTGGTTTACCAATCACTCAAGTTATCGTAAGAAGTTCTGCTAATATCAATGCAGGGGCGAAAACAAAAATGTCTACAGTTTATCACGGCTTACTATTATTAGTAAGTGTGATGTTTTTACCAAAATTGCTCAACCTTATCCCTTTGGCTTCGCTTGCAGCAATTTTAATTATGGTCGGATATAAACTTTCAAAAGTACAATTGTACAAGCAAATTTATAAACTTGGACCAGAACAATTTATCCCGTTTATCTCAACCATTTTGGCTGTATTATTCACAGATTTATTAAAAGGGATTGGGATTGGAATGGCCATTGCAATCTTTTACATTCTCCGCAAAAACTACAGAAATAACTACAAATTAAGTGAAGACAAAGAATCGAACGCAACACGAATGGTTCTTTCACAAGAAGTAACGTTCTTAAATAAAAGTGGAATCCTCGAATCGCTCAACAACATTAAAACAAATCAACACTTAATCATAGACGGAACACATTGTGAAGCGATTGATTACGATGTACTTGAACTTATTCAAGAATTTAAAATTTATCGTTCAAAAGAACTGAACGTAACCGTTGAGACGATCAAAATCCCAGAAATAACATTAACCTCAAAACATTAACAAATGGAAGCATTTTATAAAAAACTACTTGATAATAATAAAGAATGGGTGGCTAAAAGCTTAGAAAAAGACCCTGAATTTTTCAGCCGTTTAGCAAATGGTCAACAACCACCAATTTTATGGGTGGGATGTTCGGACAGCCGCGTGCCAGCCAACGAAATTATTGGTGCAGCGCCAGGTGAAGTTTTTGTTCATCGTAACATTGCAAACATGGTGTTACACACAGATATGAGCATGTTGAGTGTGCTAGATTACGCAATTAATGTCCTTAAAGTGAAACATGTAATTGTTTGTGGCCACTACGGTTGTGGTGGAATTCAAGCGGCTTTAACCAACAAACACATTGGATTAATCGACAACTGGATTCGTCACATTAAAGATGTCTATCGTTTTCACCAAGATGAATTAAATGCAATTGAAGATGAAAAAGCCAAATTTGATCGTTTCGTAGAATTAAATGTTGTCGAACAAGTCTATGATTTAGCCAAAACTTCAATCATGCAAGCCGCTTGGGAACGTAATCAAGATGTGCATATCCATGGTTGGGTTTATGATGTCAGAGACGGCCTCATCAACGATTTAAACATTACATTAAAAAATAATGATTCATTATCTGAAGTTTATCAGTTAGATTTGTAATAGCAACAAAGGCTATTGCATGGAGCAACAACAGATTTTAAACTTAATTGACGAACTGGAACAAACATTCAGTTCTCATGCACATACTGAAAACGGTCTTGCCATGTCCAATTACATGAAAGGCCGTTTTCCTTTTTTTGGGATCAATGCACCTAAACGCAAAGAAATTCAACGTCAATGGTTTCAAAAAATACCAAAGGATTTGTCGAATCAAGATCGTTGGTCAATTGTTGAAGAATTATGGTCTAAGGAAGAACGTGAATTTCACCATGTTGCTTACGATTATTTGAATTCGTGGAATAAAAAGTACATCGAACCAACGGATACTGTTAAACTCAAATGGTTGATTTCAAATAATTCATGGTGGGACACAGTTGATTCAATCGCATCAAATTACTTGGGAAAATTCTATGCAGCATTTCCAGTTGAAGGCGCCGCCTTGATTGAAGAATGGCGAAATGAATCGAATTTTTGGTTGAACCGTTCTTGCTTGATTTTTCAATTGAAATATGGAAACAATGTTGATTTTAATCTGTTGAAATCACTCATAATTCAATTTCAACCCAACAAGGAATTTTTTATTCAAAAGGCAATAGGTTGGTCACTCCGTCAATATTCAAAGTTCAATCCATCGGCTGTTGAAGTGTTTGTAAAAGAGATCAATCTGCAAGGATTAGCAAAACGTGAAGCAACAAAATATTTATAAATATGGCATTAATAAAAGCGTGTAGAGGTCACGAACCTCAATTTGGAAACGATTGTTGGTTTGCTGAAAATGCAACAATTGTTGGAGATGTAATCATGGGCGACCAATGTTCTGTTTGGTTCAATGCAGTGGTACGTGGTGATGTGAACTCCATTCGAATGGGAAACAAGGTCAACATTCAAGATGGAGCAGTTTTGCATTGCACCTTTGAAAAGACAACCGTCAATTTAGGGAACAATGTATCTATTGGTCACAATGCCTTGGTTCATGGTTGTACCGTTGAAGACAATGTGTTAATAGGAATGGGCGCAATCGTGATGGATAATTGCCACATCGAAGCGAATTGCATCATTGCAGCTGGAGCCGTTTTATTGGAAAACACGCGTGCTGAATCTTGGAGCATTTACGCCGGTGTTCCAGCGAAAAAAGTTAAAACACTTTCACCTGAATTGTTCAAAGGTGAAGTTCAACGTATTGCCGACAATTATGTCAAATATGCAAGTTGGTTTAAATAGAAGTTAGAGTTATAAGATGAGAGATATTGAAACCTATGATGATTGTTTGTTGCTTATTACAAAATTCTACGACAAACTAATGATAGATGAAGAAATCGGGCATTTTTTTCAAGCCTTAGATTTGAGTCATCACATCACAAAAGTGGCTGATTTTTGGGCATTTATTCTGGTCGATAAACCTGGCTACAATAACAATATGATGGGTGCTCATGCGAAATTGGACTTGCGCGAATCTGATTTCAAACGCTGGTTGCACTTGTTTCATGAAACCATTGGAGAACATTTCCAAGGAGAAAAAGCGAATTTGGCCATTGAACGTTCCAAATTAGTCGCTTGGACGATGACCTCAAAACTGAGTTAGATTTCTTTATCGTACGACGGTCACAAATCCTTGATACATTTCTCGAACATCATTTGCAGGCTTGAAATAAATGATGTACGTATACACTCCATCTTGAACAGGCAAGCCAGATTTCATATCTGTTCCATCCCATGTTAATTGATTTTCAGAAAATTCTGCGATAATATTTCCCCATCGATTAACAATAAATCCTTCTTCCACAATTCCACCTTGGACAACAATGGCAAAAGTATCATTCAAATTATCATTATTTGCCGTAATAACATTTGGAATGAAAATAACATCTGGCTCAACGATACAATTCTCCATTACAACATTGACTGTATGCAAATACGAACATCCATCAGTTGTTTGTTCAACCTGTGTCAAAGTTTGAGAACCATACACCCATTGACTAAATACGAAGACAGAATCAAATTCACACAATTGAATGTTCTCTGAAACATCATTTGCTGGGTACATCGATAATTGAAAAACTTGTGTTGAATCACATCCATTCACATCAACGAATACTTGGGAATAAGTGCCTGCTGATGACTCATAAGAACCAAATAATAAAACCGAATCTCCTGGACAAATGCTTAAATTATCTGTGACAATTTGAGGTGTACAACCTGAAGTTACAACAATTGAAATACACTGTTGATCAGCGCATGCTCCAGTGCCCAAAGCATAACAAACTTGCCATGTTCCAACTCCAGCAATTTGAGGATTAAATAATCCTGTAGAAGAAAGACATGTTCCACAAGTCGATGTCCATGTTCCACCTCCATTCGTCGCACTAATTTGTTGAGCAACATCTGTATCTGCAAACGGTCCTGCAGGTTGAATCGAAGCATTTGCTACTGCTTGACCCGCAACGATTGTAGTTGATTGTGTCGTTGAACATCCGCTCGCCGTTGTCAGTACACAGCTGTAAGTTCCTGGGCAAAGATTTGACAGCGTTGAACTTGTTGAGCCATTTGACCAAACATAGGAATTCGGTGCTTGACCATTGGTTAAAGAAGTGGTAATTGAGCCATCACATGCATTTGCACATGATTCATTGATTGGGTTTAAGGTCAAAATTGGACTTGCTTGCCCTGCTGCAATTGAAATAGATTGATTTACAACACAACCAGTAGCCGTTGTGACCGTTAAACTATAGTTTCCTGGACACAAATTAGAAAGTGTAGAGCTCGTAGAGCCATTTGACCATAAATAGGTATAAGGAGCTTGTCCGTTGTTCACCGTTGAAGTGATCGAACCATTACATGCATTTACACATGTTTCATTAGTTGGTGTCAACGTTAATGTCAAACCAGGATTCACACTGCATTGCGGATTCATTGTTGCAATCCAAGCATCGTTAGCTGCATTATTTGGCGCTCCTGGAGTTTCATCTACTCCAACTGTACCAGATGTCCAATTAGCTTGTGTATTCCAGCTATTCGAAGTATTGTTCGTAAATGAAAAAACCTTTCCTGCAGCTGATCCTGAAAAATAAATTATCGTATTCGTCGTATTATTTCCCCAACTTACACTGTGGAAAGGAATACCGGTAGAAGGAATTGTAGGCACTTGAAATGAATCACCTCCATTTGCCATGGCAACTTGACTCCAAGAACCACCTGCTACCCAACTTCCATTTGGTGGATACGCCGAATTTGTTGTTGTAGGACTTACCGTAGTTGATTCTAACAAAGTTGATGAACCAGGAATTATTAGTCGGCAATTGCCATCCGTTAAGGAAAGATCATTTGGTGGTAAAACAGTGTTCGGGCTCGCTTCATTATAAATAACGATATAAGTTCCTTGGGGAACACTTTGCCAAAATGGAATATCTGCAAAACGCAAAGCACCAGTAGCAATTCCAGTACCTGATCCTGGAGCAAAATAGCCGTTATTATCATCAATAATTACTTTTCTTAAATCAAGAGATGGAACAGGAGTTGTGCACGTAGGGTTTCCAATTACAACAAATTCAACATACTCACTTGAACCTGGCCCTTGTGAAACTTCATTGATAATTAATTGTTGAGAGATAGAACTTGAATAAGCCCAGAGAAAACTAAAAAATAAAAGAAACCTAAACATACGTTTATATCAAACATCCTATTTGCAATTGGTTTCGGCTCAACACGCTGGTTTACCTCAAGGAGATCAATCGCAAAATCCGCTGCAAAGTTACGAGAACTATTTCACGCAAAAAAATAAAATGATTAAGGAATTGTAAATTAATTATTACAATTTAATGTGTTCTGACTTCACTTCCTTACCGAAAAAAATAGAAGCTTTTTTATCGAATTCTGTTGCTGATTCAGTTGTTAAAAAATGAAGTGAGCCTGACCTGGTTAATTTAGTAGTTAGTGCTGTGTTTCGGAGTAAATAATCCTCCAATTTTTCAGCCACAATTGCACCTTGAGAAATTACTTTTACTGTTGAAGGAAGTATCGATTCAATGTACTCTTTCAAAATTGGATAATGCGTACAAGCCAAAACAATCGTGTCAATTTTAGGATCTTTTGACAAAAGCGAATTTACATCTTCTTCGATAAAAAGTCGTCCCGCTGCTGAATCATGGCGATGATTTTCAATTAATGGCACCCACATAGGACAAGCGTGTTGTACAACTTTTACAGTTGGCGCATATTTGGAAAGTTCAATAACATACGATTCTGATTTCACAGTTCCTTCTGTTGCTAGAATTCCAACGTGACCCGATTGCGTTAGATCTCCAATAATTTCTGTACTCGGACGAATCACCCCGAGAACACGTTTATTCGGGTCGATTAATGGTAGATCATTCTGTTGAATCGAACGAAGCGCTTTTGCTGAAGCGGTATTACAAGCCAAAACAACCAATTCACAACCACGTTCAAACAATTCTTTTACAGCTTCTAAGGTATAATCGTAGACAACTTCAAAGGAACGTGTTCCATAAGGTGCTCGTGCGTTATCTCCCAAATAGATATAATCATATTCTGGTAAACGATTTACGATTTCGGACAAGACCGTTAAACCGCCATATCCAGAATCAAAAACACCAATAGAAACAGTTTTTTTCATTGATTCAAAGCTACAAAAAAAGGGTAACCAAATGAATGATTACCCTTCAAATAAATTTTAATGGAATTATGGTTTTGTTGCTTCCGCGTCTAAACGAAGTAGTTCAACAATAACCTCTCCTGTAATATCCATTCCACCTTTGTGATACAAAGTTGTAGATTCATCAATTACGTAATTCAATTTTTTACGATCAGCAACGATTTCAACAGCTTTTTGAACACGATCTAAAATTGGTTTATTCAAATCTTGGCTAAACAATTGCATTTCTTGTTGCAATGATTGTTCACGCTCTTGAATATTCGTTTGTTTCTTCATTAACTTGTCTTCAGTGATTTGAATTTCAACTGGAGTCATTTTTGGACGATCAAGTTCGTATTTTTTCAACGCTGCATTGAAATCTGCTTCCATTTCTTGCAATTCTTTCACACCATTTTCTTCAAATGCTTGCAATTTTGCAATAGCTACTTTTCTTGATGGCAATGTATCCAACAATTTTTGTGAATTGACATGCGCCACTTTCGACTGTGCCATCACAGTTCCTACACTAAACATCACCACAAGGGCTAATAACAACTTTTTCATTTTTTGTGTTTTGTTTTTATTAATTATTTACCAGTAATTCCCATTTCTTTCAAAACTTCATCACTGATGTCGAGTTTGTTGTCCGCATACACCAAATTACTTTGATTGGCTTTATCGAATACAAAACTATAATTTCTTTTAGAAGCAACCTTTTGCATGGCGTCAAAAACGCGGTCTTGTATAGGTTTAATTAATTCCTGACGTTTCTGAAAATAATCACCTGTTACACCGAATCGCATTTTTTGTAATTCAAGCACTTCAGTTTCTAACTTCTCAATTTCTTCTTTGCGTTTTGTTTTTTCTTCTGCTGGCAAAAGCACTTCTTCACGCGCAAAGTTTTCCTTTTTTTGTTTTAAAACTTCATAACGCTCTTCAATTTCTTTTGTCCATCGATCGGCCAACTTATCCAATTTCTCTTTTGCTTCTTTATACTCCGGAACGTTTCCCAAAATATAATCAGAGTCAATGTATGCGTACTTTTGACCGAAGGCAAATGCTGTGCCAAAGATAAAAACAAGTGCAAATAATAACTTTTTCATAAATTCAGTTTGAAGCCGAACGGCCAAATTAATCATTTTATTGTGTTCAGCAAGAATTAAAGTTCTCCTAAATTCATCCCAATCGTGAAACTCAACTTAGGATGGAAACCACGCGTATTAATATCTGTATCTGAAGCTCCTCCCGCTCCGGTAGACCAATTATCCAATTTGTCAAACCCAAGACCGTAATCCAATCCTAGCATACCAAACATCGGCAAGAATACACGAATACCAACACCCGCTGAACGTTTCACGTTAAATGGATTAAAACGCTCAAATGAAGGGAACGTATTTCCTGCTTCTGCAAACGCTAATGCATAGAACGTCGCTGAAGGATTCAACGAAATTGGGTAACGCAACTCTAAGGTATATTTCGCAATAATTGGATCTCCACCCGAAGAGGACATAGAGTTATCTTCATAACCTCTTAAAGCAATGATTTCACGACCACCTAATTGATTTACCCCAGAAAGACCACTTCCTCCTAAAGAGAATCGCTCAAATGGTGTTACTCCACGAGATGCCGTGTAAGCTCCCATGTATGAGAAACCAATGCGTGACATTAAGACTAATTTTTTATCTTTTGATAATGGGAAGAACCATTCACCAGTAAATTTCAATTTGTAGTATTCCAAGAATTTGTATTTCTCTTGCTCAGACAATCCAGTAAAATCTTTGTTACCGTTAAATAAGAAATAAGGCAACGACGATTTAGCTGTGAAAGTAATGTTTGAACCACTTTGCGGATAAATCGGAGCACTAACTGAACTACGTTGCAAAACATATTTCAACGCTAAGTCATTCGCATATCCATTGTTGAATATTGGGAAATAAGCGTATTGATTCACATCGTAATATTGGTACGAAAATTCATAATAAGCCGTAAAGAAATCATCTGGAATTTTCTTTCTTCTTCCTAATCCAATACCTGTTCCTGTAATCCCAATTCCAGTGTAGGCATCATTTGTAGGTAAATAACCGTTACCCATCGCCGTATGATTCAAGTAATACGTCAATGAATTTGGTTTTTTTCCTCCTAACCAAGGCTCTGTGAAAGAGAAATTATACCCTTGATAATAACGACCATTGCTTTGCGCACGAATTGATAAACGTTGTCCATCTCCTCCTGGTAGCGGTGACCAAGCTCCTTTTTTGAAGATATTTTTCGTTGAGAAATTATTGAAAGTCAAACCTAATGTTCCAATCAATCTTCCTTTACTAACAGCACTTGCACCACCGTAACCACCTGACAATTCAATTTGATCTGATGATTTCTCTTCCACAACATATTCGATATCTACAGTTCCATCTGCTGGATTTGGAATTGGATTTACTTGGAAAGCTTGTTCATTGAAGAAGCCTAATTGAGCCAATTCTCGTTGCGTACGAATAATGTCATTTCTATTGAACAAATCACCAGGTTTCGTTCTAATTTCGCGACGAATCACATGATCATTTGTTTTCGTGTTTCCACTGATGATGATACGACGAATTCGAGCTTCTTTTCCTTCGATGATGCGCATCTGATAGTTAATATGATTATCAGAAACATTCGTTTCAACCGGAATCACTTGGAAGAATAAATAACCTCTATCCATGTATAATGAAGAAATATCTCTACCGTCTTCACTCATGAATAATCGTTTTTCAATAAGCGATTTGTTATAAATATCACCGCGCTTAATACCTAAAACTGTATCTAAATACGATGATCTAAATTTTGTATTTCCAATCCATTCAATGTTTCCGAAATAGTATTTTGAACCTTCTTCAACTTGAATATTTACGTATAGGTTTTTATCGTCAATTTTATAGACTGTATCAAAACGAATGTGTGCATCTCGTAAACCAACTGCATTGAATTTCTCCAACAAGGCTAATTTATCCTTTTCGTAGGAGCTTTCAGTGAATTTAGAGCGTTTGAAGAATCTCCACAATTTCTTTTCTTTGGTATCTTTCATTGCCATTTTCAACTTCCATGTTGGAACAGAAAGATTTCCTTCAATATTGATTTCCTTAATTCCTACTTTTTGACCTTTTGAAATGTCGATAAGAAAAATTTCAGAGTTGTTCATCAAAGTATCACCAACACGATTGATTTTCACAGATGTCGAATAATAGCCTTTTTCTCTAAAGTATCCTTTGATTTTACTTTCAGTTTGGTAAACTAGGTTCTCTGTAATGGTCTTTCCAGAATAAAGCGTGATTTCTTCACGAATTTTATCTGCTTCACGTTTGTTTACCCCTTTGAATTTGAAACGTGAAAGCTTTGGTCTCGGAACAACTTTTATGGTCAAATAAATAACTCCAGCAACTTCTTTTGTGGCATAAATCTCAACATCAGAAAAGATTCCTTCATTCCAAAGGTTTTTAATCGCTTTTGCAATTTGATCACCTGGAATATAAATTGTTTGCCCTTGACGCAATCCAGCAATCAATTTAATTGCTTGGTGGTCAAAATTATCTGCCCCTTCTACTTGAATTGGTCCGATTTCATATTCTTTCGGTTTCGTGTAATCAATTTCTAAGTTTCCGATTGAAATTGGTCCCGATGAAACAAGTGTATCTTGGGCAAAAGAAATGCTCAAAACACTTAAAAACAGGATTAAAAGAAGGTTGTTTTTTATCATAGTATTAGGTTAATTGTTCAGATACCATTCCAAATCGACGTTCACGAGATTGATAATCTAGAACTGCTTTAAAAAGGTCTTCACGTTTAAAATCTGGCCATAAAACATCTGTGAAATGAAATTCTGAATAAGCAATCTGCCAAAGCAAGAAATTACTTATTCTGTATTCACCACTTGTTCTAATTAATAATTCAGGATCTGGAATCTCACTCGTTGTCAGGTAAGAAGAAAAAAGATTTGCATCAATTGAATTAATATCTAAGGTAGCATCTTTTGCCTCCCGAGCAATTTGTTTAACAGCGTTGACAATTTCCCAGCGTGAACTGTAATTCAATGCCAAAACCATCGTGATTTCTGAATTATCTTTTGTTAAATCAATTGACTCTTGAAGTTCGTTTTGACAAGCCTGTGGTAAGCCAGCAATATCACCTATTGCCAACAAACGCACACCACTATCAGAAAGTTCTTTCACTTCATTTGCTAGAGATCTAACCAACAAATCCATCAAACCATCCACTTCTTCCTTCGGTCGATTCCAATTTTCAGTCGAAAAAGCATAAAGAGTCAAGTATTTCACTTTTAATTCTTTCGCGGCTTTCAATGTCTCACGCACAGATTCAACACCAAAGTTATGCCCATACAAGCGCATGTGCCCTTGTTTTTTAGCCCAACGACCATTACCATCCATAATGATCGCAATGTGTTCTGGTGTTCTTGTTAAATCTATTTTAGACAAATAATCCATTCTTATAATTAGAATTAAAAACGAAAATAATCAAAGAATCGTATTTAACCTTATGAAGTTCTTGAGGTTAACATACCTTAACAAAAAAGAGGGAAATGGCCAGCCAAATCCCTCTTCTCTAATTTTATAAACTATTACTCAGCAAGGATGATGATTTTATCATTTTGAAGTTCCATCACTCCACCTTTTATAGCAACACGAATTACTTTAGAATTCGATTTATCATCTTGAATAAGATCACTTGTTTT
>JACCDH010032555.1_pt1 | contig 20358 bp, 19 predicted proteins | sample 7442481 | NCBI WGS metagenome assembly JACCDH01 (sample SAMN15323433, study PRJNA562643) | freshwater metagenome | isolation source: river surface water | place: USA:Blue River Watershed | collected 2017-08-15 | reverse complement strand
GTCTGGCAGACGTGGCCAGCATCGCCGGCTATCTGACTGCCAGATCCGGACGACGGATCATCATCAGCTGCATGATCAATCATCCGAATGCCTCTGCAGCGCGCGCGGGATTCGACCCGCTGCTCGAATGGATCTACGAGCGTTACTGAGCGGAGCGCATCGTAGATAACTCAGCGCGACTCGTCGCTGGCTGGTCGCCGGAACATGACGGTCGACATCGCACCAAGGATCAGCACAATCGCTGCATAGTCCTGCCAGTGCGGCTGCTCTCCCAGTATCCATGCGCCCGAGAAGGTGCCCAGCACCGGGATGAACATGATCGACAGGCTGGAGGCCACCGGCGGCAGGATGCGCGCCAGCCGGAACCACACCACATGTGCGAAACCGAAAATGATCGCGGCGTTATAGACGATGGCCAGCCACTCCGCCGTGTTCGGCCAGCGCATCTGCGGCAGCTCGAAGACCAGTGCCAACACGGCCATGATCGCCGTGGTGAAACTCAGCATCCAGAACGTGAGCGAGATCGTCGGCATGTCCAGTCGCGTGCGCTTCATCAGCACCGTGCCGAAGCCCCAGCCCGCTGCCGCCATCAGTGCCAGCATCGTCCCTAACGGTTGACCCGAAAGACGCGAGAATTCGCTCGACAGGAGCAACAGCGCGCCCGACATCGCGAGCAGAATTCCCACCAGCGAAGCACGGCTGATCCGGTCGCCAAAGAACACCAGCCCGGACAGCACCGCCCAGGCCGGCATCGTGTAACCAAGAATCGCCGCGCGACCGGACGAGAGCAGCTTCACGCTCAGGATCATCATCGAATGCCAGATCAGCATGTTCGGTATCGCGAGGCGGATCACCGTCATCCGCTGCCCGTCCGGGATGGCCAGCGACGCTTGCTGCATCCGTGCCGCGCCCCAGATCACGGCTAATCCGCCGAGCATACTTATCGTACGGAAAGTCAGTGGAGGAAATTCTCGAACACCGATCTTCATCACCGGCCAGTTCAGACCCCAGAACAGGATCAGCAGGGCCAGCAGCACTAAATCTTTACGGGAGAGTTGATTCATGGGGCGTGAAGATAGCATGACAGGCTACAATGCCGGGATTCCGCAGCCTGACCGACTACGCCCGTGAGATTCTCCGAACTCCTTTCAGCCGCCACTCTTCTGCATAACTCCCTGCTGTGCGTGGGCCTCGATCCGGACGTCAGGCGCTTTCCGCTGGAAGTGCAGGCGCAGGACGATGCCATCTTCAACTTCTGCAAGTCCATCGTTGATGCCACCGCACGCATGGCGTGCGCGTTCAAGCCGCAGATCGCGTATTTTGCGGCGCTGGGTGCCGAAGACCAGCTCGAGGCGGTCTGCGATTACATCAGGCAGACCTATCCGGACATGCCTATCGTGCTGGATGCGAAGCGCGGCGATATCGGCGCGACGGCCGAGCAGTACGCCCGCGAGGCATTCGAGCGCTATCACGCGCATGCGGTGACCGTGAATCCCTACATGGGATTTGATTCTGTCGCGCCCTATCTGGAGTGGAAAGATCGCGGCGTGATCGTGCTGTGCCGCACGTCCAACCCCGGCGGCTCCGACCTGCAATTCTTGAAGGTGGATGGCCGGCCGCTGTATCAGCATGTCGCCCGGCTGGTTGCCGAGCGATGGAACCGGAGTGGTCAGTGTGGTCTGGTCGTCGGAGCGACCTTCCCGCAAGAGCTTGCACAAGTCCGCGCGATCGTCGGTGACATGCCCTTGCTGGTGCCGGGCATCGGTGCGCAGGGCGGCGATATCGAGGCCACAGTGAAAGCAGGCCGGACGGCCAGCGGTTCCGGGATGATGATCAATTCATCCCGGGCCATTCTTTATGCGCAGCCGCGTGGCGATGAAAATTTCGCCGATGCAGCCGCGCGTATCGCGCGCGAGACGCGCGACAAAATCAACCAGTACCGCTTCACCCCCAGCTGAACGGGACTGCGCTGGTCTTCGCGGATATCCTTATCAGCCAGCCCTTGCTCGACGAGCGCTGATTCATACAGTCTCGCACCATCGTCATCGTCATCGCCATCGCCATACACATCAACCTGCTGGCCCCTGTCAGGTACCAGCAGCTTCCCCATCTTCCAGCAATCAACGCCCGTCAGAGGGTTAGACGCGTCATTTGGCAGCATGGTTGGCGATCAGTAGAAAATTTTATTGAAGAACAGGAGAAGCTGCGATAACAGCCGACTCCTCTGCCGAGGGAAGAGACACGGGTTGCCAGGATGATTTTTCGATATCGAATAGGCCAATGGCCGATTTGCTATCGCCGCCAGCACTGGATCGGCTTCCATAGATAAAGAGGAGATACTTTCCGCTTCGGGATGGCATCAGCTTGTGGATACTGTGGCTCTCCAGATCTGGTGCTCGCCACGATGTTTTTTTTCCATCCAAAGATACTTTCGTGATAGCAGTGCCAATTTTTTTCGGATAGTCGATAAAGTAGATATTTCTGTTACCGTCTGTCGCAGGGTTGTGAGCGTTGAAGTGCGTGGTAAAAATCGGCTTTGGTATGTGTGTCTGGCTGCGATCGAGGCGATAGATTTCGCTGTAATTGAATTCGGCATCAGAGTCTTGATTTTGTCCCGGTGCGGGTCGTGGACTGGTTGCGCCAATTAACAACGCCGAATCACTAAGGTAGTTGATGCTGTTTATGCCAAAGAAATTGAATGGCCCAGAGAACAGGCGGTCATGCCGGCTGGACAGATCGAATTCCCTGACATCGAAATCAGCAACCCAGGTCTTGCTACCCGGGCTTCTGACAGTTTTTCCCACCCAATATGCGATCTTTTTTCCATCCGGAGAAAACGTTGCAGTAACGAGGATTCCTTTTGGTATTGGCAGGGTCTGGAATCCGCTTCCATCTTTGTTCATGATGGCGATCTCGGCGTTATTCAGATTCTCGAGTTGATCTCGCATCGTTTGCTCGGGGCGCCGCTCTCTCCGAACCATGACAATCTGTTTTCCGTCTGGGGAAAATGCAGCGAACGTGTATTGATAATTCGCCGGCAGTTCATAGCGCATCAGACGACGTGTTCGAAGGTTGTAAAGTAAGAAATGCCCTTTGTCGGATGTTTCGGTAATTAGGCACTCCTCCTCGTTGGGATGAATGCTGACGTGTTGGAAATCCCTTTTGGGGAGTTCCATTTGGAAGTCCGGAAACCTCGAATTGTCGTAGGCTGCTGAGGGCATTGATAGCAATGTAGGCAGAGCAGACGAGAGAAATATAAAGAATTTTTTGTGAGTGATCATCTGGGAAAAATAAAAACGCTTCTGGTGATTCAAGGTGAGAGCCGAAGGCTTACGATTTGTAGCGCGCTACGTTAGCGTGAGGCAGGTAATGAATAATAAGAACCTCGTCAGAGGCATCTCACAAGGTGAGCAATATGCGCTATCGGGTCGGCAGGATTTGCTATGCTCGGCAATGAGACAGGTGATCGTGTCGGCAGCCTGTCTTTTTTTCCGAGCACATCAGCTCGGTTCTTCTGGTTTTCTTAAGTAACCGAGAAGTAAGGCAAGAACATCCGTCATTGTCCATTGATACATTCCTTTGTCAGAATTTCTGCAGGCATCGGGTCTCGGAAAGTTTTAATGACTTGTTTTCAGTCGCATCAAGATAGATTCAGATACGGGTGGGGGTATTACCGTGTTCCATGTCTCACTGTTCAGATCAAAATAGCCGAGGGCATGTTTACCTTCTCTCGTTTTGATCTGGTCGCCCCCGTAAATGAAGCCGACATAGGTGCCGGATGGGGCGGCTATGTACTGGGTTATTACGCAAAGATTCATTCTTGGCTCGCGCCATATCGTTGGCTCACCAAAACGGTTTTTTCGAGTGAGCGAGAATCCAGTTTTTGCAGGGGCTGTTTCGTAAAACAGATTTCCTTGAAGATCGGTGCTGGGTAGCTTCGCGTTTGGTAAATCGAAAAAGCTTGGCTCGGGAGCGAAGCGCATACCGCGCTTGATAAGAAAAATTTCGCTGCCCTGATATTTGCCAAGATAATCTCTCCGTTCTTCACTTCCGGTGTTGGCTGGTGCAAAGCCGCTTGCAATGATTTCGTCATTCGATAGGTAGCTGATGGAGCTTGCGTGATAAAACTTCATGGGCCCCGCAAAAATAGTGTTCTTTCCGGTAGTCAGGTCGTATTCCCAAATGTCGAAAAGGGTGAAAAAAGCTCCCCGACCCGATGGTTTGTCGACCCCGGCGACGAGATAGGCAAGCTTTTCCCCATTCGGCGACATGACGGGACTGAAAATCCGGCTTGGTTTCAAAGGCAACATCCGAAAATTACTGCCATCCCGATTCACGATCCCGATTTCTCCATGGGCGTAGCTGTTGATCACATCGCTATGGCCGCCTTGCAGGGTGGGCGGTTGTCGAACAAATAGGATTTGCTCTCCGCTCGGAGAAAAACGTGCCTCCACATAGCTGTGGGTGCGGGGAAGATCCAGTCGTTGATATGAGCGATCAACGAGGTTGTATATCAGCAGATAACAGGCGTGGTACGAGGTAAATGCATGACTGCATTCTGATATCAGCCAATCTTGTCCGTTCGGATGGATGCTGAGGTTCTGGAATCCACGCCCCTCGGTGGCTGCCTCAAAGGGCGGATAGCGCGAATTGTCGTACCCGCTCGCCGACGTGGTCATGAACGCAGACAGTCCTGCTGCGAGCCATTCAATCAGTTTGCGCACAACGCGCGTCAGGCCAAGTTGGGCTGTCGTAGCGGATGACATCAGGGAGTTAGGTAAGCGCATCAGCCGGGATTGCGAACCCCGAAGGGTCCGCGCCTTGAGCCACCCCTGGCAGGAACAGTGCAGACCGCTTGCAGGGGGTCCGGAGAGACTCACCACCTGGCAGAGGCAGCCCAAGGCAACGGAGCGCTCAGTATGCGGATGCTATGCGACGATGAACAATGAAATCGAAATTCTCAATAAGATCATTCGCAAAACGAGATGCGAAACGGCGCTGCGATCTATTTTCGGTTCGATGTTCGTTCTGCAGACAGTGAGAACAGGTCAATGACGATCATTCTGCTGTCATCAGGGTGAATGGTGCGCAGTGATCAGTGCCGCACATGCTGCGGGCGGTGCGAGATGATCGCACCGTCAGAAGCGCTCCAGAAATTTCAGCAAGCCTTTCATCGCATGCTCGGCGGTTTGCTCACGCACGGCATGCCGGTCACCTGCAAAGACCAGTCGTTCGGTATGAACGACTTTGCCGTGCGCCCAGCCGAAACACACCGTGCCCACCGGCTTGCCGGGCACGGCGCCGGTTGGGCCGGCAATGCCGGTGGTGGACAGGGCAACATGGGCATCGGTGTTCACCAGTGCGCCCCGCGCCATTTCGGCGGCCACTTCTTCGCTGACAGCACCCAGCTGGGCGATCAGTGCCTCGGGTACATCAAGAAACTGGGTCTTGGAGCCGTTCGAGTAGGTGACGAAACCACAGTCAAACCATTCGGAGGATCCGGCGATATCCGTGATCGCCTGCGAGATGCCGCCCCCGGTCACGGATTCGGCGGTAGCGAGTAGCCAGCCTTTCTGCTTCAGTGCCTGGCCGACGCGTAATGCGAGTTCATTCAAGTGGTCCATGCGGGGCTCCTGCGCGATGAGGCTTTGATGGTCTCAGGTATTTACCAAAAGCGCCATAGCGCAAGGGCAAGCAGGGTGAAGAAAGCGGCGATGATGTCGTCCCCCATCACCCCGAAACCGCCTTTGAAGCGCTGCTCGAATTGTCGTATCGGTGGCGGCTTGATCATGTCGAACAGCCGGAACACCACAAAGGCCGCCAGCTGAGCCTTGAAGCTGGCCGGGGTCACCACGACCATCACCAGCCAGATCGCCACGATCTCATCCCAGACCATCGCACCATGGTCGGGCACGCCCAGCGCGCGTCCGGTGCGCTCGCACGCCCATACGCCAACCACAAAGCCGACCACGATCACACCGCCCCAGACCGCGGGGGTCATCAGCTCGGGCCAGCGTACCGACAGCGCATGGAACAGCAGCCAGCCGAACAGCGTGCCGACCGTGCCCGGTAGCCAGCGCGACAGTCCGCTGCCGAAGCCCAGCGCCAGCAGATGGGCAGGATGCGCGAGCATGAAATTCGCGGTCGGTCGCCTGATGGGCGCGCGCGCTGCGGCATTGCCCGCATTGGTGGTGTCGGCGGTGTCCGTGTGTATGGATTCGGGATTCATCATGGGGCGAAGTGGTCGTAAGAGCGTGGGCTGACCGACAAGGGCTGGCCATCGGCGTCAAGCAGCAGCAAGCCGGTTTCAGCGCGCACCTCACCGATGCAGGTCACTGGAGTCTGGCTACGCCGGCCTGCGTCGAGCACTTGCTGGTGCAGGCTTGCCGGAGCGCAGAAGCAGAGTTCGTAATCGTCGCCGCCATTGAGTGCCATCGCGCGCTGTTCCTGTAAGTCGCGTTGCGCCAGCGCCAGGCCGTGCGGCAGCGCGTCGGCATGCACGACAGCACCGGTGCGCGACTGGTCAAGGATGTGGCCGAGGTCGCCCAGCAGCCCGTCCGACACATCGATCGCCGCGCTGGCAATACCGCGCAAGGCCAGACCGAGTGCATTGCGCGGCGTCGGGCGGTGCAGGCGCTCGGCGGCGATCTGCAGCGACGCAGGCTCGAGGCTCAGTTCGCCGAGCAGGGCGCCCAGCGCCAGCCGCGCATCGCCCAGACTGCCGGATACCCAGATCTCGTCACCGGCCCGCGCGCCACTGCGCCGCAAGGCCTGTGTCTCGGCCACACTGCCGAAGACCGTCACACACAGGGTCAGTGGGCCGCGCGTGGTGTCGCCGCCGATCAGTTCGATATTCTGCGCATCGGCCAGTGCCAGCAATCCCTCGGAGAAGGGCTGCAACCACGCCGGGTCCGCAGCAGGCAGGGACAGTGCGAGCGTAAACCCCAGCGGGCGGGCGCCCATTGCCGCCAGATCGGACAGATTGACCGCGAGGGTCTTGTGACCGAGTGCGCGCGGGTCGGCGCCGGGGAAGAAGTGCCTCCCCTCGACCAGCATGTCGGTGGAGATCGCCAGCGTCTCGCCGGCGACCGGTTGCAGCAGTGCGCAGTCGTCACCCACGCCCAGTCGCGCCGGGCCGTCAGGACGCGGCGCGCGCTTGAAGTAGTGTTCGATCAGCTGGAATTCAGACAACATGGGCTGATTGTACCGAACCCCTCTTCTGCTGCCGGGCAAGGGCGCAAGCACGATGCCCGCAGCACGCGAAACCGGAGAAAAATAGCACGGTCTGTTAGAATCATTGGCCTTCGAATACGCATCACAGAAAGCTGCCCCGAATGGAATCCGACCGCAATCAACAAGAGCTTCGCCAGCAGTTTCGTCAGGCAGCCCTCGAGTACCATGAATTTCCCACCCCCGGCAAAATCAGCGTCACGCCCACCAAGCAGCTGACCAACCAGCGCGACCTCGCGCTTGCGTACTCGCCGGGCGTCGCTGCGGCCTGCGAAGAGATCGCAGCCGAGCCCTCGAATGCCTTCCGCTACACCGCACGCGGCAACCTCGTTGCCGTCATTACCAATGGCACGGCAGTGCTGGGTCTGGGCAATATCGGCCCGCTGGCGGCCAAGCCGGTCATGGAAGGCAAGGGCGTGCTGTTCAAGAAGTTTGCCGGTATCGACGTGTTCGATATCGAGATCAATGAATCCGACCCGGACAAGCTGGTCGATATCATCGCCGCGCTCGAGCCGACCTTTGGCGGCGTGAACCTCGAAGACATCAAGGCGCCCGAGTGCTTCTACATCGAGCGTAAGCTGCGCGACCGGATGAAGATCCCGGTCTTTCATGATGACCAGCACGGCACGGCGATCATCGTCGGCGCCGCGATCCTCAATGGCCTGAAGGTCGTGGGCAAGGACCTGAAGCATTGCAAGCTCGTCGTGTCGGGTGCCGGCGCAGCGGCGCTGGCCTGTCTGGACCTGATCGTCGATCTGGGTTTCCCGATCGAGAACATCACCGTCACCGACCTCGCCGGGGTGGTCTACAAAGGCCGCACCGAGCTGATGGATCCGGACAAGGAGCGTTTTGCCCAGGACACCCCTGCGCGCACGCTGGCCGATGTGATTCCCGGCGCAGATATTTTCCTCGGCCTGTCGGCCGGTGGCGTGCTCAAGCCGGCGATGGTCAAGGCCATGGCGCCGCGCCCGCTGGTGCTGGCACTCGCCAATCCGACGCCCGAGATCCTGCCGGAAGAAGTTCGCGAGGTGCGTGACGATGCCGTGATCGCGACTGGCCGCTCGGATTATCCGAATCAGGTCAACAATGTGCTGTGCTTCCCGTACATCTTCCGTGGTGCGCTCGATTGCGGCGCGACGACCATCACGCGCGAGATGGAGATCGCTGCCGTGCATGCGATCGCCGAGCTCGCGCAGGCCGAGCAGTCGGACGTGGTTGCCACGACCTATGGCGTGACCAACCTGTCGTTTGGCCCGGATTACCTGATTCCCAAGCCTTTCGATCCGCGCCTGATGCTGAAGATCGCGCCGGCAGTCGCCAGAGCGGCCGAGCATTCCGGCGTGGCCTCGCGCCCGATCCGCGACATGGCGGCCTATACCGACAAGCTGCAGCAATTCGTTTACCACAGCGGCAGCTTCATGAAGCCGGTGTTCGCGATGGCGAAGAAGGCACCTGCCGCGAAGAAGCGCATCGTGTTCGCCGAGGGCGAGGAAGAGCGCGTGCTGCGGGCGGTGCAGGTGGTGATCGACGAGGGCCTTGCCAAGCCCACCCTGATCGGCCGTCCGGCGGTGCTCGCCCAGCGTATCGAGCGCTATGGCCTGCGGATTCGTCCCGAGATCGATTTCGACGTGATCAACCCCGAGCGCGACGAGCGCTACCGCGCCTACTGGGAAACCTATCTGTCGATGACCCGTCGCAAGGGCGTCACTGAGCAGTACGCGAAGCTGGAGATGCGTCGCCGTCACACGCTGATCGGTTCGATGGCGATTCACAAGGGCGATGCGGACGGCATGATCTGCGGCACCTTCGGCACCACCACCCTCCATCTGCATTACATCGATCAGGTGCTGGGTAAACGTCCCGGCGTGAACACCTATGCCGCAATGAATGCGCTGGTGCTGCATGACCGTCAGGTCGTGCTGGTCGATACCCATGTCAACGAGAACCCGAGCGCCGAGCAGATCGCCGAGATCACCATCATGGCAGCCGAAGAGATGCGCCGTTTCGGTCTGCATCCGCGTGCCGCGCTGCTGTCGCACTCGAATTTCGGCACCAGCAACAGCGAGTCGGCGCTGAAGATGCGCGCTGCGCTGGCGATGATACGCGAGCGTGCGCCCGATCTTGAGGTCGATGGCGAGATGCACGGCGATACAGCGCTCGACGCGCACCTGCTTAAAGCCTCCATGCCGGACACGCCGCTCAAGGGTGACGCTAACCTGCTGGTGTTCTCGAACATCGATTCGGCCAATATCGCGTACAACCTGCTGAAGGTCGCCGCCGGTAATGGGGTGGCGATCGGCCCCATCCTGCTGGGCTGCTCGCGACCGGTGCATGTGCTGACGCCCTCGGCCACGGTGCGCCGTATCGTGAACATGACCGCGCTGGCGGTGGTGGACGCAGTGTCGCAGCGATAGCCGTGAAGTCCGGCGGTTTGCACTGACTGCCGCCGGCTTCGCCGCCTGCCTGTTTGCGCTGATGCCCATATCAGTCCTCATCAGGCCTGAGCGCCCGTTTCCTGCCCGCCATCCCCCCTGATTTACAATACCGCCCAGTTTCATCCCCGAGGACAGTCATTTGACTTCGCTCCCGCTGGCCGTTGATCTTGATGGCACTCTGATCCTGACCGATACGCTCCACGAGTCCGCGCTGCGCGCACTGCGCTCGCGACCGCTGGATGCGCTGCGCATCCCGTTCTGGCTCGCCCGGGGCAAGGCGCACCTGAAGGCGCAGCTGGCTAGTCTCACCGAGTTCGATCCGGCCTCGCTGCCGTATAACCAGCCGCTGCTCGACTGGCTGCACGAGCAGCGCGCGCAGGGACGGCGCCTGATCCTCTGCTCAGCCACTGACCAGTCGATGGCCGAGGCCGTGGCCGATCATCTCGGCCTGTTCGACGACGTGATGGCCAGCGATGGCACGCACAACCTCAGCGCGCGCCACAAGGCCGCCGCGCTGGAGGCGCGCTTCGGCCGACAGGGCTTCGACTATGCGGGCAATTCCCGGGATGATCTGCCGGTCTGGCAATCGGCGCGCAATGCAATCGTGGTCAATGCGTCGCCGGCGGTGGAAACTCAGGCCCGGCAGTGCGCGCAGGTAGAGAAGCTATTTGCGCCGCCTGCCTCGGCGGCGGCGCAGCTGCCGCGCGCGCTGAGGTTGCACCAGTGGCTGAAGAACCTGCTGCTGTTCATCGCGCCACTGGCAGCACACCAGATACCCGATGCGGACAGCGCCAGCGCGATGCTGCTGGCCTTCCTGTCGTTCTCTCTCTGCGCGTCGGCAGTGTATGTCGCCAACGATCTGTTCGATCTGGACAGCGACCGCCATCATCCGCGCAAGCGACTGCGGCCCTTCGCCTCCGGTCAGGTGCCGGTGGTCAAGGGCGTGCTGCTGGTGCCGCTGTTGCTGGTGAATGCCTTCTTTTTCGCGCTGCCCGTCGGCCCGGTATTCGTCGGCTGGCTGGTGTTTTATTTCGTCCTCACCTGCGCGTACTCGTGGGGGCTCAAGCGCCTGATGCTGATCGATTGTCTGGTGCTGGCCATGCTCTATACCGTGCGCATCATTGCCGGCGCGGGCGCGGCGGGTATCTCGCTGTCGTTCTGGTTGCTGGCTTTCTCGGTGTTTTTGTTCTTGTCGCTCGCTTTCGTCAAGCGCTACGCCGAGCTCGTCTTGCAGGCCGATGCCGGGCGCGACAAGGCACACGGGCGCGGCTACCTGACCTCGGATGCGCCGCTGGTGCAGTCGCTGGGCATTACCTCGGGCTATGCATCCGTCGTCGTGCTCGCGCTGTACCTGAACAGCGATGCCGTGGTCAGGCTCTATCAGTCGCCGGCCATCATGTGGTGCGCGGTGCCGGTCATGCTGTTCTGGGTCAGCTGGATCTGGATGAAGGCGCATCGCGGACAGATGCATGATGATCCGCTGCTGTTCGCGCTGCGGGATCGCGCCAGTCTGCTCTCCGGGCTCGCCTTCGCACTGGTACTGGCCGCAGCGAGCGGAGGCGGGGCATGGTAGCGGTCACCTCATGGGGCAGGCTGGGCCAGTTCGAGCACCAGTTGCACTGCCTGTCAGACCGGATGCAGGTCGCCGCGCAGATGAAGCGCGACCGCTATGGTCTGGCGTATGGCATGGGCCGCAGCTATGGCGATGTCTGCCTCAACCCGGGCGGCACGCTGTGGGATGCCACCGGGTTGGATCGTTTCATTGCCTTTGACGAGCAGCAGGGGCGTCTGAGCTGTGAAGCCGGCGTGCTGGTCCGTGACATCCAGCGCTTGTGCGTGCCGCGTGGCTGGATGCTGCCGGTCGTGCCGGGCACGCAGTTCGTGACGGTGGGCGGCGCGATCGCCAACGATATTCATGGCAAGAACCATCATCAGGCAGGCAGTTTCGGTGACCATGTGCGCCGCTTGTCGCTCGCGCGCACCGATGGCAGTTCGTCAGAGTGCCGGCCGGGCGAGCCCTTGTTCGCGGCGACCGTCGGCGGCCTCGGCCTGACCGGCGTGATCACCGAGGCGGAACTGCAATTAAAGCGCGTGCCCGGGCCCTGGCTGTCAGTCGAGACCCTGCCGTATCGCGACCTGAACGAGTTTTTTGCGCTGGCCGATACCTCGGAGGCCGACTGGGAGCACACCGTCTCGTGGGTCGATTGCCTGAACGGGGCAGGGCGCGGCATTTTCATGCGCGCCAACGCGGTCGATGCGGGGCGTGACGCGCCGCGTGCGTCTCGCTCTTTGCACGTGCCTTTTGTGCCGCCAGTATCGCTGGTCAATCCGCTGTCGCTGCGACCTTTCAATGCGCTGTATTTCCATCTGAAGAAAGCCAGTCGCCGTTCTGTCCAGCACTATGAGCCGTTCTTTCATCCGCTGGACAATGTGCGTGACTGGAACCGGATCTACGGCCCGCGCGGCTTTTTCCAGTACCAGTGCGCGCTGCCGCGCGCGGTCGGACAGGAGGCTGTGCAGGCGATGCTGAAGCGTATCGCGCGCTCTGGTACCGGGTCGTTTCTGGCCGTGCTCAAGACCTTCGGCGAGCGCCCCTCGGTAGGCATGCTGAGCTTTGCGATGCCCGGCGTCACGCTGGCGCTGGACTTCCCCAACCAGGGAGAGCGCACGCTGCAATTGCTTGCGGCGCTGGATGCGATCGTGCGCGAGGCCAAGGGCAGGTTGTACATGGCCAAGGATGCGCGCATGCCCGTCGATTTGTTTGAAACCGGTTATCCTCGGCTGCCCGAGTTCCTGCCATGGCGCGACCCGGGCATCAGTTCGGCAATGTCGCGCCGGCTGATGGGTGGATGAAGGATGGCTGATGCATGGCCGAAGGAGAGCCCATCCCGCCCCGGCATGAACGACACCTGACCGAACACTCGCTGCACTTCAACCCGACCCGACTTCCACGGAGATACTTTTGTCCAAGCCTCGTATCGTGATCATCGGCGCAAGTTCCGGCATCGCCGAACACTGCGCGCGCTTGTGGGCGCGCGCGGCGGTCGAGCTGGTCCTCGTTGGCCGCGATCTGGTGCGCGTCTCCCGTGTGGCTGCTGATCTGCGGGTGCGCAGCCCGCAGTCGACCATCACGGCACTCGAGGCGAGCTTCACCGATCCGGACGCGATTGCCCGGCTGGCCTCGACGCTGACCGCTGATCGTCCGGTCGATATCGTGCTGATTGCGCACGGCAGCCTGCCGGTGCAGCAGGAATGCGAACATGATCTCGCACGCGCCTGCGATGCGCTCGAGATCAATGGTGTCTCGCCGGTGCTGTTTGCCGAGGCATTCATCGGGCCGATGGAGCAGCGCGGCAAGGGCACGCTGGCCGTGATCGGCTCAGTGGCCGGCGATCGCGGACGCAAGACCAACTACGTCTATGGTGCGGCCAAAGGCATGGTCGAGCGCTATCTGCAGGGGCTGCAGCACCGGCTGGCCAATACGCTGGTGAAGGTTGTGCTGATCAAGCCCGGACCGACCGCCACGCCCATGACCGCGCATCTGCCGCAACACGGACTGGCGAGCGTCGAGGACGTCGCACGCCGCATCGTCGAGGCGATTGCCGACGGACAGCCGGTCGTCTATGCGCCTGCCAAATGGTGGCTGATCATGATGGTGATCCGTCACTTGCCGCGTGCCATTTTCAACAAGCTCAATATCTGACTATCTGAATGACTGACGACACCATCATTCTGCCGGGCGGTGCCGGGCTGGTCGGCCAGAATCTGGTCGCGCGGCTCAAGGCGAAGGGCTACACCCAACTCGTCGTGCTGGACAAGCACCGCGAAAATCTGGAAGTGCTGCGGCGTATGCATCCCGATATCGTGGTCGAGTATGCCGATCTGGCCGAGCCGGGCGACTGGCAGCGGCACTTCCGGCGCGCGCGCGCGGTGGTGATGCTGCAGGCGCAGATCGGCGGCACGGATTACGCAGAATTCGAGCGCAATAATCTCAGCTCCACGCGCCATGTGCTCGATGCGATACGCAGCGGGCAGGTGGACCAGCTGGTGCATATCAGTTCATCGGTGGTGGAATCCGTCGCCGAGGATTTTTATACCAACACCAAGAAGGCACAGGAGCAGATGGTGCGCGAGAGCGGCATCGCCTGTCCTGTTCTGCGGCCGACGCTGATGTTCGGCTGGTTCGACCGGAAGCATCTTGGCTGGCTGTCGCGCTTCATGCAGAAAGTACCGGTGTTCCCGGTGCCCGGCCATGGCCGCTATCTGCGCCAGCCCTTGTATGTCGGCGATTTTTGTCAGGTCATCATCAGCTGTATCGACAGCGGCCGGCGCGAGGGTGTCTTCAATATTTCCGGCCATGAAAAAATCGATTACATCGATATCATCCGCGAAATACGTCGTGCGACCCGCGCCCGCACGCTGATCATGACGATCCCGTATTCGTTGTTCTACTTCCTGTTGTGGCTATGGAGCCTGTTCGATCGCAACCCGCCGTTTACCACGCAACAGCTGGAGGCACTGGTGGCGCGCGATGAGTTCGAGGTGACCGACTGGCCACGCGAATTTGGCGTGCGCTGCACACCGTTCGCGGAAGCGGTAAAGGAAACCTTTTGTCATCCGGTCTACAGCCAGGTCGTACTGGCGTTCTGAGCATGCCTGAATTCACCGAGTCGTCGTCCACTGACCAGCAGCGCCATCGTCCGCAGCGCATTGCCGTGCTGGGTGCCGGCCCGATGGGGCTGGCAGTCGCCTATCAGCTTGCGCGCGACGGCCATCAGCCGGTGGTCTTCGAGGCGGATGATCGCGTCGGCGGCATGACCGCCTGTTTCGATTTCTCGGGTCTGGAGATCGAACGCTACTATCATTTTCACTGCACGTCGGACAGCGCTTTCCTGCAGGTGCTGGAGGAACTGGGCATCGCCGGCAAGATGCGCTGGACCGAGACGAAGATGGGCTACTGGTACCATAACCGCCTGCAGCCCTGGGGCAATCCGTTCGCGTTGTTGCGCTTTCGCGGGTTGAGTCTCGTTGCAAAATTCCGTTACGGGCTGCATGCGTTCCTGTGCACGAAGCGCAAGGACTGGAGGCCGCTCGATCAGGTCGAGGCGACCGGCTGGATACGCCGCTGGGTCGGCAACGAGGCGTGGGAAGTGCTGTGGCGGCGGCTGTTCGACTACAAGTTCTACGACTACAGCGATAACTTGTCGGCGGCATGGATCTGGAGCCGCATCCGCCGCATTGGCCGTTCCCGCTACGACCTGTTCCGCGAGAAGCTCGGTTATCTGGACGGTGGTTCGACCACGCTGCTCACCGCCCTGAAAGAGGATATCGAGCGCCATGGCGGCACGATACGGCTGTCCACGCCGGTGCAGCGCGTGATCATCGCGCAGGGACGGGTGCAGGGCGTCGAGACTGCCGCCGGCGTCGAGGCCTTCGACAAGGTGATCAGCACGGTGCCGCTGCCCTATGTGCCGCGCCTGATGCCCGATCTGCCATCCGACGTGATCGAGCGCTTGTCGGCGCTGAAGAATATTGCGGTCGTCTGCGTGATCGCCAAGCTGAGAAAGCCGCTGTCGCCGAACTTCTGGCTGAATGTGAATGACCCGGAGATGGATATTCCCGGTCTGGTCGAATACTCGAACCTCAGGCCGCTCGCGCACAGCATCGTCTATGTGCCGTTCTACATGCCCGGCGAACATCCGAAGTTTGCCGAGCCGGACGAGGTCTTTCTCGACAAGGTCAGGCGCTATCTGAAAAAAATCAATCCCTCGCTGACGGATGCGGATGTGATCGATATCTGTGCCAGCCGCTATCGTCATGCGCAGCCGATTTGTGATCCCGGTTATCTCGACAAGCTGCCGCCGGTGGCCTTGCCGGTGACGGGGCTGTGGGTCGCGGATACGTCGTACTACTACCCGGAAGATCGCGGGATTTCCGAGAGCATCGGCTTTGGCCGCAAGATGGCGCGCGAGGCAGTGGAAGTCCCAAATGTTGGGGAGCCGCGGTGATACGGCAGTTCATGTCGCGGCAATTCCTCATCTTCCTGATCACCGGCGGTCTGGCCGCGGCGGTCAATTTCGGTTCGCGGATCATCTACAACCAGTGGATGGAATTTTCGTTTGCCGTGGTGCTGGCCTACCTGAACGGCATGGTGACCGCATTCCTGCTCGCGCGCGTATTCGTATTTACCGACAGTAGCCAGACCATGCAACGCAGCGCGATGTGGTTCGTGTTGGTGAACCTGATCGCCGTGCTGCAGACCTGGGCGATCAGCATGCTGCTCGCGTATCTGCTGTTGCCGGCGATGGGTGTCACCCGGTTCGTGCCTGAGATCGCGCACGCGGTAGGCGTCGTCGTGCCTGTGTTTACCAGCTATCTGGGACACAAGCACTGGACCTTCAGAGCCTCGTCCTCCGAGTACTGAGGCCTCGACGCTTCGACGCTCAGCGGTTTTGCCGCTCGAATCCGTATTGCTCAAGGAAGCGGCAGCCGGTCAGTGGCAGGAAAGCAGGCATCCGGTAATAAGTCGCCGCAATATGCGTGAGCACCTGCGCATGATAGGTCTCGAAGCGGAATCCTTGTCCGTCGGCGATCCAGAAGCGTGCGCCGTCGATCTCGCGCTCCCGAACCGCCACCGAATCAAAATAGGCCGACAGCGTTGCCGGGTCCATGCGCCGTGTGCTCACGATGCGTATCGACTTGCCCGCATGGTCGCGAAAGTTGGTGATGTTGTCATCAAAGCGCGCATGGAAACTGCCCGCGCCAAACACGGGCATGTACGTGCCGCCATGGTAGGAGAGCAGCGAGGCCAGGCTGTAGGACTGGGTCATGATCGTGCCATCGGCCGGCAGGTCTTCCCGCAGCAGGGATACCAGTGCCTTGCCTTCACGATGCACGACGATATCCGTGTGCAGCTTCATGCCCTGCAGCGCTGAGCTTGGCAGATAGGCGAGCAGCAAGAGCGCGACAAGATGTGGCAGCCCCAGCCAGAGCGTCCAGCGCCGGTGGCTGCGCAGCGACGCAACATCCAGTGACACGCCTGCCCAGAGGAAGACAAAGGGCAGGAAAGCCAGCACCCAGTGCAGCCCGATGGTCTTGTAGAACGACAGCAGCAGGAACAGTACAAAGGGCACTGCGAACACACTCACCAGCGGCCAGAAGCCGCGCACCGCGCCGTGCTTCACCAGCCGCCAGCCCGTCCATGGCGTAACGAGATAGATCATCATCAGCAGATAGATCACCAGATGCTTCGGGTCGAACTGGGATCCTGCATTCCGGTTGTAGAGATTGAACAGAATGTTGTTCCAGCAGTGGCTGGCATTCCACGCAAGGTTCATCAGCATGAACGGTAGTGCGCACAGCGCGATGATCAGCAGCCGCAGCCACGCGCGCCGGCCGCGCGGCAGGAAGTAGACCGCATAGGCAATCGCGAGCAGCCCCGCGAAGTATTTCGACAGCAGCGCCAGCCCGAGCATGACGCCGGCGGCAGCATGCCAGCGCAGCTGACCGTATTGCTCGCCGCGCAGGAACGCGTAGCCCGAGAAGAACAGGAACAGGATCAGTGGCGTGTCGGTCGTGATCAGGTTCAGCGACCAGGTGAACGGCAGCGCCAGGAACAGGCTGCCCATCAACCATGCCTTGCCCGTATCGTGGGGCTGCAGACGGCGCAGCAGGTCCATCATGCCGAACGCGATCACGATCCAGAGCAGGATGGCCGGCAGGCGCAGCACCAGCGTCGAGGACGACACCTGATGCAAGGCCCACAGCCACCATCCGGCCATCGGCGGATGGTCATAAAAGCCGCCCCAGTCGGGATGCTGTCCCCACAACCAGAAATACGCCTCATCGCCGGTGAACGGTATGGCTGCCGCCAGCCAGAGCTTGATCAGCGTGCTGATGGCCAGCACTGAGAAAAACACACGGCGCTGTGCCGCTTCTTCGGTCGGGAACATGAATCAGGTATCTCGGGATCGGGCTGGATGGCGGCCGGGTTCAGGCATCAGAGGAGCAGGTTAGCAAATCGGCACGATGGTATCGACAGTCGATATCCGAATCGTCAACCCTGATAACGCAAGGTGCCTGATGGCCATTGCATGCAAAACAATTGCATTCTAAAGAAGTCTTTGCCTTTGCACGATACTCGCCGGCATGGCAACAAGTGGCAGGGCCTGCTCGGTGTTTCTGTTGATGTTGCTAATAATAAATGTTACCTTCCGGGGCGCAGCCCGGTGGCTGCTTAATGGCAGCTTAATGGCTCTGTAGTGGCAGCGTGGTGGCCGTGTTTCGGCAGATGCCCCGACCGCCGTCTTTTTCTCTTATCACACTATCCCGTGAAAATTTCTTTCATGTCGCGCCTGTGGGGCGCTTCGCTGACATTGGCCGGCATACTCGCGACAACGCCTGTGCAGGCTTACGATTGGGGTGACGGCTTTGATCTGTCGTCCAAAGCAGGAGACCGCCTGAATCTGATGGTGGCACCGTACAGCGCGCATTTTCATCCCAGTGATGAGCATGAGCATGTCTGGCTGGTGGGACTGGAGCGTGAGCGGGCCAATGGCTCGATCGCCGGCGCGGCATTTTTCAGCAACTCATTCGGACAGGAGAGCGGCTATTTTTTTCCGTGGGGCGAGATCTACCGGAATGTGCTCGATACGCCGCAACTGTATGTGAAATGGACCGCCGGTATGCTGTATGGCTACACCGGCAGGTACGAGCACAAGGTACCCCTGAATTACAATGGTTTTTCACCGGCGATCGTGCCGGCACTGGGCTGGGAATTCAGCGGCCGCCAGCAGATCCAGCTGAACCTGCTCGGGCTGAACGGGATGATGCTGCAGTTCACCGTGCCTCTGAAATAAGCCCCTGCGCGGTCCGGACGGCAACGTCAGGGTCGCGTCGCCATCAGCCAAGCACGATCATCCCGCACCATAAAAAGCCCGTTGCCTGAATCACTCAGGCAGCGGGCTTTTTACGGTGGCCGGGAGACCTATTTCTCCAGTCCCTTGGTCACGACCTCGCCCCGCACGGATTTCAGAGTTTCCTCGATCTGCTCCATGTCCTCGGGGGTCACGCCTTCGTCCTCGAGCACCGCGAGGAAGAGCTCGGTCACGTGGTTGTACGACGCCTTGGTCACGCCCGCCTGCATGTGCTGGTCGTGGATCTTCTTCATCGTGAAATCCTGGTTCGGCTTTCCCATCGCATAGGACACATAGGCGATGTGATGCTGGATCACCTGATCGACTTCCATGGCTTCGAAGTAGCGACGCAGGTTGGGACGCCGCATCAGGCGCTCATGAAAGTCGCGCACGATACGGGTCACGGCGGGCACGCCACCGTATTTGTCAAAAAGAGAAACTGCCATGTTGTCGGTCTAGCCTTATTTGCCTGCGGGTGGAGGTGAGACCGGCGTCGCTGGGTGAACCGGCATGATCACGACGGGGGGCGCTGGCGAGTGTGCCGGTTTCACTACCCGCCCCGGCTTGCCTGCCTGTTCAGAGGAAATCGTGGTTCCTTGCGCGGTGGCCCGTGGTGCGTTGTCATTCGAACGAATCGTGTCCGCAATGGCAGATGTAAATAATGATAATGCGCCCAATGATATCAAAATGCGCTTACTCATCGCTTCCTTATCAAATTAAACAGTCGCAGTTTGTCGCACTCCCGAGGTGCAATTCTGCCGTATTTATTTAAAAAAAATCTTCAGATAATTTTTCCGATAAAAATCAAAGCTCAACAGTCGACAGTGAAAGTCCATTCTCCATGTTTGCTTATATGAACACGAACTTTGGTTGACAGGGGTGAGCAATTCATAAAAACTTAGTCCGTCAAGCGCGGCCTGCATCACTCGCGCAAACCCATCTGATGTCGCATTGTGCGGCGAAGGATCGCTGATGAAATTTCTCGAGAAACAGATGCTCACCAATCGACAACTAGCCGATTCACGAATCGATTTTGAAGCCACGATACAGGGCAACATCGATTTCAATGGCACGTTCTTTGTCGATGGCACGATCAATGGTGATCTGAAGGGAAAAAGCCTAGAAAAGACGACCGCCATTATCGGCATGCGCGGCAAGTTATCCGGTAATCTCTTCTGCACCAATGCCATCATTGCGGGCACCGTGTGGGGAGACATTCACGCGAGATCACTCGAGCTTCAGGAAGGCGCGCGCGTGATCGGCGATCTGTATTACGAGACACTCGAGATCAATCCTGCCGCCGAGATCAACGGCAATTTCATTCCTACCGAGAGCGATGCTGATGATCCGCAGGGCGTGGACGCGGGCAGCGAGCAGGAAGCGATTCGTCTGCTCAGTGCGGTCAGCAAGCGCTGAGATAACGATCACCCCTCTCTTCTTACCATTAACCTATCAACCGGAATCTGACTTATGCAACGATCTGAATTACTCGCGGAGCTCAAGCAGCTGGAAGCCATGGAGTTCGATGTCGTCGAGGAAGCCATCGCACTGGCGCAGGAGATCGATCTGTCGAAATTCGCGTCCATGTCCGTCAGGGCAGCGGCAGTGGTGGTCGCCACCCGCGGACTGCAGCAGCGGCTGGGAGATGATCAACTCGTCAGCCTGATGCGCAGCCGTTCTACTTATCGTCCTTCGCCCGCACGCCTCGTCGCGTGACACCCGAATCCGACGAACCGGTGCATCGATCTCAGGAGTGATTGTTGCGCCGGTTCGTGGGT
>JACCDH011144724.1_pt1 | contig 20369 bp, 19 predicted proteins | sample 7442481 | NCBI WGS metagenome assembly JACCDH01 (sample SAMN15323433, study PRJNA562643) | freshwater metagenome | isolation source: river surface water | place: USA:Blue River Watershed | collected 2017-08-15 | reverse complement strand
CCTGTAGGCCATCTCTTTGGAAACCCAATAAAAATTCCCCGAAACATCGGCCTGTCGATAATCGGATAATTCCTCCAAGTCATCCGCAACCGCCCTTTGAAGGAACTCGGCATCGGCAATCCCATACCTATATATATAATAAAGACTTTCCAAAACCCGCATGACGGTAGTACCCACTGCCACTATTTTTCCCGGATGATCGCGCAATTTTTCTAACGTTTCCACCGAAATTTCAAAACGCTCAGCATGCATATCGTGTTCCGATGCCGAATTCCCACTCATGGGTCGAAATGTTCCAGCACCCACATGCAATAACGCAGAGGCAAACTGCACACCGGAGGTCGATAACCGTCCTAACAACGATTCCGTAAAATGCAAACTGGCGGTTGGAGCGGCTACTGCTCCTGGGGTGTCGGCAAAAATTGCTTGATATCGCTCGCGGTCTTCGGATTCTACCTCCCGATTTAGATAGGGCGGCAAGGGTACACGGCCTAACCGATCAATCGCCTCCATGATGGAAAGTTCTCCCTGCAGCACCGTAAGCTTCACCTGATCTTTATCTCTGTGATGCCAAGTTATTTCCAAGGAACAATCGCCATGAGTCACCAAAACAGCCCCACCCTCCTTAAATTTCTTTCGTCCGCCCACCATGGCTTGCCACAACTGCCAATCCGGAGATAGCGGATCCAATAAAAATATTTCCACTGCAGCGCCACTTTCGGTGGTGCCGTGCAATCGAGCAGGAATCACCTTGGTTGAATTGGTTACCAATAAAACCGATTCTTCCGGAGAATTCGATGCCAAAAACTCGGGCAACTCAGAAAACGTTGAATGTATCATCGAATCACCCGCAGAAACCAACAATTTAGAACTATCCCGAGGACTAACCGGGAATTTAGCTATTCTGTCATCCGCTAATGGATAATCAAAATGCGCTACAGGAATTTCAGGAACTTTTGCCGAAATCAAAGGGAGCAGCGACTGCCAAGCTCTTCCCCGATGAGAAATGGCATTTTTTTCTTCCGCTGTGCATTGCGCAAAACTCTTTTCTAAACCATCGGCTTTAAAAACTGGATCATAACCAAATCCACCCTCACCCTGAGGCGTCAATAAAATCTCCCCCTGAACTTCACCCCTAGCAAACAGGGGTTGTTCTCCAAAGCCCACAGCACATAAAACGGCAACAAATCGAGCCCTTCGATGGGTAGTATCTCCTAAATTATCGAGAATTTTCTGAATATTATTGGCATGATTTACCGGTTCGCCTGCATATCGGGCCGAAAAAACACCGGGGGCATCGTTTAAGGCATCCACACACAATCCGCTATCATCGGCGATACAAGCCAAACCTGTAGCTTTATATATAGTATGTGCTTTGATTAATGCGTTGGCCTCAAAGGTGGTTCCATTTTCCGGAATATCTTGAGTAAATCCCAACTCAGCCGGTGAAACCACTTCTGCGATCCCAGCCAGAATCATTTTAACTTCGTCTATTTTGTGTGCATTGGCCGAAGCGAATACTACTTTTTGCAGTGCCATGTTCGATCGCAAAAATACTACCTGCGAGGCAGCGGGACTTGCGATGGCTAAAAATTCATGATTTATTCGCGCGTTCTCACGGTGCGTTGCTCGATCCGCTTTTCGTAATTCTCACCTTGAAAGATACGGTGAACGAATATTCCAGGGGTATGAATTTCGTTGGGATCCAATTCTCCGGGCTCCACCAGCTCTTCTACCTCGGCGATCGTAATTTTTCCGGCTGCCGCCATCATGGGATTGAAGTTTCGGGCGGTATCCTTATATACTAAGTTACCGTGCTTATCACCTTTCCATGCTTTCACAATGGCGAAATCCGCATCAAACGCATATTCCATCAGGTAGGTTTTGCCATTAAACTCTCTGGTTTCTTTCCCTTCGGCAACTTCGGTTCCAACACCTGCTGGAGTATAAAACGCCGGAATTCCAGCACCGGCAGCCCTGCAGCGTTCTGCCAAGGTTCCTTGCGGAATCAATTCAACCTCCAACTCACCAGACAACAACTGCCTTTCAAATTCGGCATTCTCACCCACATACGAACTGATCATTTTTTTCACTTGCTTTTGCTGCAACATCAGACCAATTCCAAAATCGTCCACCCCGGCATTATTGGAAATACACGTTAAGCCCTTCACTCCTTTTTTCACCAAAGCAGCAATGCAGTTTTCCGGAATACCGCACAAACCAAAACCACCCAACATCAGGGTGCAATTATCCGAAATGTCCGCGATGGCTTCCCATGCATTTTGTTTTACTTTATTCATGCCGATACTAATTCAATTTGTGCCGATAATCCCTTTTCGCACAAGGTAGTGCAAACCGGTTCAAGATCTTCGTATTTTCCTAATTTAACCGAGTATTTTCCGTTGTTGTGTACAATCCAAGCACACTGTTCGGCTTGCAATCGGGTATGACCACAGTAGCGGATCAAGCAGGTAATAACCCAGTCGAACGAATTCACTTCGTCATTGTACAACACGATCGCCCATTTCGCTTCCTCAATCATCTCCAGAATCTCCTGTTCTTGGGATTCCTTAAGGGGATCGGAGTCTAGGTTTATTATGTGGAGGTTTTGAAAATTCATAGGTCGATAACCCAACCGCAGTTGGATATACAAAAATACAAAAATGATTTACGCGAGTTTGTTTTTTCTATCGCCTTTACCAAAGATTTTCATTCGATTTTCGGTTCCAGCAATCAATCGTTGAATATTCTTCTTGTGCGTTAATACAACCAATACGGCCAAAGTAATGGTGAATACCACCATTCCGGTTTGGTACATCGAAAAAACGCGCATAGCCAATACGGGTATACTTAAACCGGCGATCATGGAACCCAGACTCACGTATCCTGTGGGTACAAATACCAACAAAAACACCAACACTGCCCACAACGCCAGCCCCGGATTTAAAGTAATAATTACTCCAAACAGGGTGGCCACGCCTTTTCCTCCGCGAAAATTTGCGAACACCGGAAACAAATGACCCAAAATGGCCATCACCCCAAAAATGATTTTAAAATCCAATATTTCGGTATAGGTTAACGAGGCATCAACGGTATTAGCATACAAATACGAAAGTCTCGCCGCGAACAAACCCTTTAACACATCCAACAACAACACGGTAGAACCTGCGGTTTTGCCAAGAACTCGGAATACATTGGTTGCCCCTGCATTTCCACTGCCGTGTTCGCGAACGTCCACGCCAAAAAAGGTTTTTCCTACCCAAACTGCGCTGGGTACCGATCCAATGATATAACCCAACAAACAAAATAATAGAATATACGTCACTCCAGTTCTCTAATTAACGGGGGCAAATATAAGGAATTCAAAGAATACTAATTTTTGATTACCGTAGCGGCATGTTGATACTCCCCTTTTTCATTGAAAACACGGAGAATATAGGCCCCAGCCGATAGCATCGCTGTATTCAAACGCACCGCACCTCCATCTATCCCTTGTTGAGGAATCGATAACAACTTACCGTCTACCGAATACAATTCGGCACGCAATGCGCCCAATAGATGGGTTGGTTCCACCAATAATTCGTAGGAGAACGGATTGGGACTAATACGAACCGTTACAATCGATTTCGCAGTAAACGATTCTGTTTTACCTACGCTGGGCATGTCAAAGGCTTCTTCACCATCGGAACAATTGTTTGGATCCCCTTGTGCCGCAGAATATCCTAAGCCCCTTCTGGCAAATGCCTTCCATATCAAATCCTTGTTTTTGCCTCCATTTCGTGCTTCATCGGCAGCGATAATTGCATCCCGCGCATCCGTAAAACCCGGTCCACATGCTTGTAACTTCATGGCATCAAATACCAACTGAATCATCTGGTTATTTCCACCCGTTCCGCGATATAAATCCTCGTTAAACCCATATTCCTTGATGAAATCCCAATACAAATCCCACAACATGGAACACCAGATTTCGCCGGTGAAGTGAACAGGCGTTTGACCGGCCACCGAAAATTTAGCCACGTTTCCATAGGTATGTGGGTTTATCGACATATTGGTAGAATACGGATAGGTTCGAATTCCCGTGCCATTTTTATCTTCTCCTTGCAGCCAATTACCCATTCCGCGTGGCGTTGAGCCCACATCTCCCTTTTTGGTAGTAAAAGCAAGAGCAATAAAATCACTCCAGCCCTCACCCATTTGTTCCCGATTGCTTAAACCACTAGAATTTGAAGGTCCGCAGGTTAATCGGATGGAAATTCCGTGGGTATATTCGTGAGCAATCACACCCATATCCAAATCCGAATCGGTACGTTTTGCGTATGCCGATGAATCATAAAAACTAACGGTAAAGCTGCTGTCATTGAGCATTTGACGCAGAATATTGGCATCCGATTTTTTTACGAACAAGACGGGAATCGTAATCTTTGCAGCACTAGATGTATTATCGGTAGCCATGGTAATGGTTTGATCGGCGGCCGACGTATCTAGAATCACCACGGCGGTTGCACCATAGCCCTGAGCACGGAACACTTTTTGAACAAACGTGCAACTGCCGCGATCGATGGCGGCGATATTCCCTTTAATCAAATCGCCGTTGGCGTATCCGGTACATCCTTGATGGGTTTTTGCCGCTAAATTATCGTTCACCCACATCAATTTTCCCGAAGTAGGAATTTCGGTAATGGTTTTACCCCAAGTTCCATCAGTAATACCGGTACCAAAACGGATTCCACCCGGACCTGCCAAAACACTTTTATAACTTACCCCATCCCAAATATACATCTGCATTCGCACAGGCGTTCCTTCCGGAGGGGCCGAAAAATTAGCATTATTGGTACCACTTCCGTCTTGAGCATCGGCGCGTACGTAGTCGCCCCCTACCCCTTTGTTACTGTAATTGGTACTTTGAAAGTTCCCAGACTCCTCATCAAACCCGTAGTGATGAGCGATATCGTGCATCAAATTATTGGCTACAAATAAATTCACGATAGCAAAATCCCGATAGTTCACCGGATTGGGTTCCGATGGGTTGTAGGGCGATAAAAACTGCAAACTGCTGCCGCCATTGACAGCATATCCCGGCTGATTGTCATCGTTGGCATCTTCGGTTGCATGCACATTGTTGCCTCGTGTGGTAGTATATTCAGCGCCTGCGGCACCGTTAACATCGTGCCAGCCGTAAGGCGAAGCATCGTCATCTGCCGGATTTACCAAGGTATCGGCTTTGCCATAAAGCGGACTTTCTACGGGAAAGGCAAACGCATGGTACGACGCACCGTCATTTCCTCTTCTTCCTACTGTTTTCTCCTGAACCATGTGTTGTTCCATGGCACATTGATTCCTAGAAGTTTCCGTAGTATGCTGATGCCCCAAAGCACAGGAAACGGTCCACGAATGTTCCGATAATTTCTGTGCGCGATCATTCACGATCCAAATTCTCCATTGCTTGGTTTTTGAATCGAAAAAGGTAAGCGTAAATGCTGGTACCAAGTTTGGCGAAGTTGCGATTTCCTTGGAATTTCCTTGGTTTTCCGAAATCCACACCGGTTGCAATACACCTTTATTTTCTTGATATACGAAATTGGTATAGTTCGATTCACTATTCGATGCACTATTCGATGCACTACCTCGTACCACCCAATTTTCCGATGTTGGGGCACCAAGTTCATGAACCAAGGTCGCCGAAATCAATGCGGAAGTTGAAATTTGTTGTACTGGATGGGTGAAGGAAATTTCAGACCCACGGGGTGCTGTATTAGCCGCGGAAACGGGCAAGACAATGGCTCGAGAAGTAGCGAAATAAACCGCTCCTGATTTATTGATATGTACTGCCAATACCCCATTGTACACATCGATTCCTTGGTATTGCTGTTGAAAATACGCATGGGTTCCAATTTCATCCCTATAAATATCCTGAATGCGTAATTCTTTTACATCCTTGGCAGAAATAGCCCATTTACCGCTATTTACGATGTCTAACAAAGCCGCTTGAGCTCGATTTACGCCAACAGTGGGTGTATAACTCGCTAATAAAGAGGAACTTATGGTTATTGTTGCCAAAATGGCCAAAGGTTTAATGGTGAAAGAACGCAATGCCAATATCGAAAATGGAAGACTTCTTAAAATATTCATACTCTTAGAATTCTGCAATTTACGCGTTTAACCCATAGAACAAAAAAAATCGGGCCGATATGACCCGATTTCATGAATAATCTTATTTGCAATGTTGAACTAATTAAACAATTAGCTCCAGCTTTCCTCCCTGAAAGAGAAAATATCATGGTTACCTCAAAAGGACTGATGTAGTTTTATTTGGGTGTATATCCCCATTTGTATTTGTATATTTTATTATTTATTTTCTGGCTTTTGGGGTTTCAGTTTCTTGGCCGTGCTTTCTAACTGTTTCACAAAGTGTTTTTCTGCTTCAGTCAATTCGTTTTTAATTTGTTCCGAATATTTCTCATACTCGGCAGTGGCCTTCTTGAGTGCCTGTTGATGGCTAATAGTTCCGGCATGAAGCAGAATATCGTTTCCGGTCATTCGCAAGAAATCATCTAAGCGTTCAATCCAATCTTTCATATACATGGGCTGGCGGTTCAGTGCCTGCAACTCTGCCAATTCCATGTATGCCGTTACCATTCTGTTTAGCACATTCAGTTCTTCTTCATTCAAATAGTTTTTGGCTATTTCGGTCTCCTGCTTTGTCGGCTTGCTTCCTTTAATGTGTGTTAGTCCTAAGTTTGGTTTATTGGCATCAATGCGTTGATAAATGATTTCAGCTGCGGTGTGTCCGTGTGCCGCCCAATGCATTTTGTTCTGAACAGTTTGAAAAAACTGTATGGACATTTCCAGTTTCGGATCATAATCAATACTGGTAGCATAAATATCCAATACCTTTCTCCAAAACACTTTTTCGGAACTTCGTATGTCCCGAATACGAGCCAGTAATTCTTCAAAATAGTTGCCTCCACCAGCTTGTTTGAGCAACTCATCATTCATGGTAAAACCTTTTACAATGTATTCACGAAGCCTTGCTGTTGCCCACTGCCGGAACTTCGTGCCCTGATGGCTTTTTACCCTGTAGCCTACCGAAATGATTACGTCCAGGTTGTAGAAGGCAGTATTGTAGTTTTTGCCATCTGCGGCAGTTGTTCGGAAATTCCGAACAACTGAATCCGAATCCAACTCACCCTCTTCAAAAATATTCTTAATATGCTCACTTACAGTTGCTTTTGATTTTTGAAAGAGCTCACACAATTGAGCTTGTGTAAGCCAAACGGTCTCGTCTTCTAAACGAGTTTCTATTTTGGTTTTACCGTCCTCTGTTTGATATATGATGATGTTACTTTCTGCCATTTCGATTAACTTTTAATGACCATTTTGATGACGTCAACGAAATGATCCAATACCGCTTCCCTATTGGTTTTACAACTTTCCTTTGCCTTGTCCACAGCATTGAGGAAGTTTCGCCAGCCAGAATAGCAAAGTAGCACTTGAAGTTCCCTGGCAAGCCAATACTCAACACCGACTTGCTCGTAGGCGGACTTCCCGAAGGATTTATTTAGTTTAAAGATTGTCCCCTGTCCCATAATGATTTATTTAGCCTCTAAATATCTCTAAAGAGATTCTTTTACAACGAAAACTAAGCCATCGTGAATTCAGCACAATCGATAGCACAATTGATAGCACCATTTTCGATTATGGCGTTGTCTTTCATGTATTTGATGCAATTCCATTCATCTTTTACATTCATTGCTTTCATGATGGATTGAGCGAGTTCGGGAATGGTCATCAACGTCAATTACGGGAACTGTCTCCAAAAAAAGCTATAAGCAGAAATGGATAGATCCGATTATACGAAACGGAAAGCGCTTCCGCCGTACACGGCCTGATCGCCCAATTCCTCTTCGATACGCAATAGTTGGTTGTATTTCGACATTCTATCCGAACGAGAAGCACTACCGGTTTTGATTTGCCCAGAATTCATAGCAACCGCTAAATCCGCAATGGTATTATCTTCGGTTTCGCCGCTACGGTGACTCATTACATTGCTGTAACGATTACGGGTAGCTAAATTGATCGCATTCAAGGTTTCGGTCAGGGTTCCAATTTGATTTACTTTAATCAAAATAGAATTGGCAATACCTTCGTTGATACCGCGTTGTAAACGATTCACGTTGGTAACAAACAAATCATCCCCTACTAACTGAATTTTATTTCCCAAACGCTCCGTCATCAACTTCCAACTGTTCCAATCGTCTTCAGCACATCCGTCTTCGATGGAAATAATGGGATAACGCTTGCACCAATCTTCCCAATAGGATACCATTTCCTCACCGGTGAATTTTCTACCGTCCGATTTTTTGAAAACATACAAACCGGTTTTTTCATCGTACAATTCGCTGGTAGCGGCATCCATTGCGATATACATATCTACCCCAGGCTTGTAACCTGCTTTTTCGATGGCCATTAATACAGTCTCTATGGCTTCTTCGTTGGATTGAATATTGGGAGCAAATCCACCTTCATCCCCTACGTTGGTGCTATACCCTTTGGATTTTAATACGGATTTTAGATGATGAAACACTTCAACTCCCATGCGCAATGCATGACTGAAGGAATCTGCCTTCACCGGCATGACCATGAACTCCTGAAAATCAATTTTATTATCGGCATGGGCTCCTCCGTTTAAGATATTCATCATTGGAACGGGCAGTACATTTGCATGCACACCGCCGATATAACGGTAAAGAGGTAACCCTACTTCATCCGCTGCTGCATGCGCTGCGGCCAAGGATACGGCCAACATCGCATTTGCACCTAAATTTGATTTGTTATCGGTAGAATCCAAATCAAGCAAAGCCTGATCAATTTCGTTTTGATTGGTTACTTCAATTCCCTCAAGAGCATCAGCAATGATGTTATTTACATTATCAACCGCTTTTAATACTCCTTTTCCGAGATAAAAATCCATATCGCCATCGCGTAATTCAACAGCTTCGTGTATTCCTGTGCTTGCGCCCGAAGGAACAGCAGCTCTTCCGAAACCACCATCATCGGTAAATACTTCGGCTTCAACGGTTGGATTACCTCTGGAATCGAGGACTTGTCTGGCTTGAATGTGGGTTATTTCGCTCATGGGGTTATGATTTATGATTATCGATTAAACTAACAAATTGATCAAACAGGTACCAAGAATCGTGTGGACCTGGGGAAGCTTCTGGGTGATGTTGCACACTGAAGGCAGGTTTATCCAAACGCGCAATTCCCTCTACGGTATTGTCGTTTAAATTGATGTGCGTTAATTGAATAGTATCCGATTTGCTTTCGTCATATTGTACAGCAAATCCGTGATTTTGGGAAGTGATTTCGCTTCTTCCCGTCACTAAATTCTTTACCGGATGGTTACATCCACGGTGACCATGGTGCATTTTGTAGGTGGTTAAACCGCTGGCCAAACTCAACAATTGGTGACCTAAGCAAATACCGAAGGTAGGAATACCTGAATTCACCAAATCCTTAACGGTTTCAATAGCATAATCCATGGAAGCCGGATCGCCGGGGCCATTGGAAATCATCAACCCATCGGGATTCCAAGCTTTGATGGTTTCGGCTTTTGTATTCCAAGGAAAAACTCCTACAAAACAATCGCGTTCCACCAAGCAACGGATAATATTTTCTTTGCTACCGTAATCCAATAATGCAACTTTACGCGGAGCGTTTGGATCTCCGGTTGTGTAATGCTCATTGCAAGACACTTTAGACGCCAATTCCAAACCATCCATGGAAGGCACTTCGCTCAATCGCTTACGCAATACTTCAACGTCCAATTCTTCGCTCGAAATAATGGCATTCATCGCACCGGTATCGCGAATGTATCGAACCAATTCTCGTGTGTCGATATCGGAAATTCCAACCAAATTGTGCTTCATGAAATAGGCATCCAAACTTTCGTTTGCCATTTTTCTTGAAAAGTTAGCGGAAAACTTTTTGCATACCAGGCCTGAAATTTTAATTCCATCGCTTTCTACATCGGTCTCTCTCACTCCGTAGTTTCCGATATGATCCGAGGTCATAACCAAGATTTGACCAAAATACGAGGGGTCTGTAAAAACCTCCTGATAGCCAGTCATTCCGGTATTAAAACAAATTTCTCCGGTGGTTGTTCCAATTTTGCCAATGGCGATTCCTTCAAAATAGGTACCATCTGCTAGTACCAAAACGGCGGGATTGTGGTGTGTACTCACTTCAAGGGTTCAAATTTCGTGCTTTCCGTTGGATTCACCAAAAGTGTTGGTAAAATGTAGGTAGTTCTTCGCTTGCTAGTCTTTTTTCTCTTCCGTTTTGGGATGAACTTTGGGGAACCATATCGACCAAAATATACTGATACCCAAAATTCCCACAATTACTAATAAATTATGAATGGCGGTGAAACCCATTTGTTGGGCATAATGTTCCAAAAGCATTTTTAGGCCGATGTATACCAAAATCATAGACAATCCATACTTCAACGAATAAAACTGCTCCATTCCTGCTCCCAGTAAAAAGTATAACGAGCGAAGCCCCATTACTGCAAAAATGTTGGAGAAAAATACAATGTACGGGTCTCGGGTTACACCAAACACAGCAGGAACGCTATCCACCGCAAACACCACATCGGTAATATCAACAATCACCAATACAATAAAAGGGATGGTCATATACCACAGGTTATCTTTTTTGATAAAAAACCGAGTCTCTTCTGGGTTACTCGAATCTACACGAAACCATTTTCTAGCCAATTTTACAACGGGGTGCTTTTCGGTATCGATGGCTTCCTCGTCTTGAGATAGCAACATTTTAAAACCAGAATACATTAAAAATACTCCAAAAATATACATGACCCACTCAAATTTGGTCACGATTGCACTTCCCAAATAAATAAATAAAAACCGCAATACAATTGCCCCAATTACACCCCATACTAAAATTCGTTTTTGATTTTCTCCATTCATTCGAAACGATTGAAAAATCAAAAGAATTACAAAAAGGTTATCAATACTTAGAGCATATTCCAATAAAAAACCACTCAAATAACTGATGGCCGATATCTTACTAAACTCATGCAAGACCGCCTCATAACTACCGGACATATTCAATCGAAGTTTATACTTTACCGCGTAATCCCGAATATCTTGAATAGTGGTAATTGACTGCAAATTATCGTGGAAATAATAAATGGCCAGAGTCATTAACAATCCCACCGAGAACCAAACTGCACTGTGTTTTAAGGCTTGTTTTGCGGTCACTTCATCGTGCACCGATTTATTAAAAACACCTAAATCCCACAACATTCCCAGCAGTAACACTAAGCCAAATAATCCAAGAAAAATAAATTGTGTCATTCCAAGTGCAAAGGTAACACCAAAAGGACAAGTACCGATATAGAACCCCATCGGAAATCCTTAGATTTGCAATAAATGCAAATGAAAAAATTATCTGTAGTAAAAAATGCAACGGTTATTGCATGTGCAGGACTACTTTCATTGATGGTACTTCAATCCAATCGACCCGAAGAAGGAATGTTTCCGTTGAATTACGTGAACATGAACGACCTTAAAAATTCGGGAATGAAACTCAGCAAGGAGGAGATTTTCAATCCCGGCAATGTATCGCTCACCAACGCCTTGGTGAAAGTGGGTGGTTGTACTGGCAGTTTTATTTCGGATGAAGGTTTGATTATCACCAATCATCACTGCGTTTATGGATCGGTTGCAGAACTGAGCACCGTGGAACAGAATCATCTAGAAAATGGATTTGTAGCTAAAACAAAATCCGACGAATTACGCATCAACATGCCTTGTAAAATCACCATGAGCTATGAAGATGTATCCAGACAGGTATTAGATGGCGTTACTCCAGATTTGACACCGTCCAATCGACTATCAAAAATCGCATCCAATATCGATGCCATCAGAAAAGTGGAAATTCAAAAAAATCCCGGATTATCCATCGAAATAAGCGAAATGTTTGTAGGAAGAACGTTTGTATTATTTCGATATATGACCTTGCAAGATGTTCGATTGGTATTGGCTCCACCGGTTACGATTGGTCAGTTTGGCGGGGATTCCGATAACTGGGAATGGCCCCGACATAATGGAGATTTTTCGTTGGTTAGAGCTTATGTAGGAAAGGATGGAAAACCAGCACCTTACAGTAAGGATAATATTCCATTTAAACCCGAGGCGAAATTGAAAATCAACCCCAACGGCACCCAGGAAGGTGATTTCGTATTCATTATGGGGTATCCGGGTAGAACCTTTCGAAACGAATCCGCGGCCTACATGAAATTCCAGGAAGATATTCACTTGAAGAAAATACAGCAATGGTTTGCATTCGTAATAAATTCAATGAAGGAATCTACTGCGAAATTCCCAGATCAACGGTTGGCAAGAGCTGGCGATATTCAATCGTTGGAAAACACCGAAAAAAATTATCGTGGAAAAATCCAAGGCTTGCGCAGAACCGGTTTGGTAGCCGCTAAGTATAAGGAGGAGGCTGAAATGTTAGATTGGTATAAATCAAACACTAAATCCATCGAATCCCCCGCTTCGAACAATAAAAACCCAGAAGCACCGGAAAGAAAAGTCGCACCTCCAACAGTAAATGTATTAGCCGAGAGCATACTCAAAGAAATTGAACAAGTTTGGGCCGAAAAACGAAAAATGGCCGAAATTCGATACTGGTTAACTGCTTCTCAACAGTCCTCACTCACGCAATTAGCCGCTACAGTTGAAGCCACGAAATTAGCGTTAGCATTTCAATATCAACAAATTAAGAGCAAATCATCAGATAAAACGATTGCAGCAAGCAAAGGCAATGTTTATGCGGAGTTGATGGTAAAATACATCAAAAATCTTCAAAGCATCATTAATAATGGTGCTCCGTTTAATATGGATTACGAGCATCGATTGCTCCATGCATTGGTTACCGATTTCGCCCCCAAAGATCCAAATGCAAACTATATAGATGCTAAAAAACAGAAGAACAATGTTCCTATCCCGTTGCCATTAATGCAAAACACCAAACAACCTGTGTACAACGAATTATGGGCAACCAATGTAGTAAAAGCAACCAATTATCAGTTGAATGATGGTAAAGAAAATACCAGTGCTACTATCAAAGCGATGATGGAACAATCGGAAAAAATACTGAACGAGGTTAAGGGAATGAATTATGAAACAGCCTACAAAGTATTGGTTAAATCTCTCTTTGCTAAAGATGATGCCCTATCCACTTGGGGTAGATTAATAAACTATTGGAACAACCAAATTAATCCTTTGTGGAATGAGAAAGATGATGCGATGAAAGCCTTAATGCCGAAATATTTGGCCTTGAAAAGCGATTTTAAAGCATCGATGTTTATTCCCGATGCCAACTCAACCTTGCGCTTAACCTACGGTCATATTCGTAGATATAGTCCCAATGACGGTGAGATTCACCTACCCTATACCTATTTAGACGGAATATTTGAGAAAGCCAATACGCGTCCCGATTACCGTTTACCCAAGGTGGTGGCCGATAACTTACGAGTAAACAATGTAAACCCCATACTCCGTGATCCAAAAACAGGCAAAGTGATTGTAGCCTTGTTATATAATTTGGATACTACCGGGGGAAATTCGGGATCGCCGGTGATGAACGATAAAGGCGAACTTATTGGAATTAATTTCGATCGTTCGTTCACGGCCACCATCAACGACTACGCCTGGAACGAAAACTACAGTCGATCCATCGGTTGCGATATCCGATATGTATTGTATATCATGAAATACGTTTCCAAAGCCGACCACCTTCTACAAGAAATTGGAATCAGCTTGTAAAAACAACTGTCGTTGTGCAGTAAATAGAACGGTATAACCGCTTTCATTCTGCACAACGACAACTGAGAATCTTTTCTGCGTTTCGGAAGAACACCCTGTTAATTTCGATAGCAGAAAATGGGGGTACTGAAATTTTTAATTTAATAATTCACCCGAAGTGCTAACTACATCAAACAGTACTACCGAAGTTCTTGGATCGTTTTCCCCTAATATTCGTTCAAGATTATTGAGCGACAGTATGCCGATAATATACCCAGATTCTTGATTTCTGTATGATTCTTGAATTCGTTCAAAATAACGATTATACTCCAAAACAGCGGACATCGTGTGCCGTAAAAACACCTTAATAAAGATATGATTAGACCCTACCAACTGGTCGGTTTGATTGTGTTTCTTGTATTCATATCGATAATCATAGCTCAGCGCGGAAATATCCGAAAGTACCGCAGATGCGGTTGGAAAAGCACCCGCCCCTTTTCCTGAAAAAAACTGTACATCACTAAAATAACTCTTGGTTTTAATGCCGTTAAAGACATCATCTACGGTAAATAATTTATCGTCCGATTCAATAAATTTCGGCAATACAAATGCCTGAATTTCACCTTTTTCAGATTTTCTAGCATGCGCCACTAATTTAATCTTAAAGCCTTTTTCTTTGGCATAATTTAACTCTAGGGGGCCCAATCGGTCAATTCCCACATTTAATATTTCTTCAGGTTTTGCAACAAATCCAAAAGCATGAGCTATTAAAATTACTAACTTGTATTTGGCATCAAATCCACCCACATCCAGAATGGGATTCGACTCAGCAAAACCTTGTTTCTGTGCTTGATATAATGCATCCGCATAACTCAAATTCTCTGTGGATGTCTTCGATAGTATATAATTAGTGCTGCCGTTTACAATTCCTTCAATGGATTCCAACAAATCGTTATCGTAATATTCTTCGAGATTTCTAATGATGGGAATACTAGCACAACAAGCTGCTTCGTATAAAAGAGGTACTTGAAATTCTTGCTGCAATTGAAGTAATTCCCAAAAATGTTCGGCAATCATTTTCTTATTCGCCGTTACAACGGCCTTACCTCGTTGCAATGCCGCTTGAGTAATTTCATAGGCTGCATCTGCATCGTCAATTAATTCAACTACTACATTAATAGAAATATCGTCCAAGATATCCAAAGGATTGTAGGTAAACAGTTCTTTACCAATGGGTCTATCTTTATGTTCATTTTTCACACAAATCTTATTTATCCGAGCATTTAGTCCGTTTGTTTTATTCAAAACTTCATACAAACCATATCCAACGCACCCAAATCCAAACAAACCAATATTCAATTGTTTTCGCTTCATAAACTAACTGTATAACTGTGTTTAACTTAACGCTTAATAGAATCGATAGTAAAAACCTTGTTCAAATCTTCAATTAAATCATCCACGTCCTCTAATCCCACAGACAATCGGATCAAACTATCCGTTACCCCAGCTTGATAACGTTGTTCCCTCGGAATCGATTTATGTGTCATTTCGCTCGGCAGGCATATTAAGCTTTTCACACCGCCCAAACTCTCTGCCAATTTAAATAATTGGGTATTACATACTATGTATTTTGCTAATTCATAATTATCATGAATCAAATCAAAAGTCACTATTCCTCCAAAATATTTCTGTTGTTGTTTCGCAATAGTATGATTCTTATGATCCAACAAACCAGGATAATACACATTATTGACGGCATCCAACGTAGATAAAAACTCCGCAATCTTTTGAGCATTCTCGGAATGTTGTTTAACCCGTAAAGAGAGAGTCTCAATACCTCTAATCACCAGCCAACTATCGAAAGGGCCTAAAATAGCGCCGGAAGCATTTTGAATAAACTTAATCTTCTCTCCTAATTTCTCGGAATTAGTAACTACTAAGCCCGCGATTAAATCGCTGTGTCCAGCCAAATATTTTGTTGCAGAATGAATCACAATATCCGCACCTAGTACTATCGGCTTTTGCGCAACAGGTGAAGCAAAGGTGTTATCTACGCAAAGTAATACATTTTTGGAGCGTGCAATATTGGCTATAGATTGGATATCCGAAATTTTCAACGTGGGATTTGTTGGACTTTCGATCCATAGCAGCTTAGTTTTTGGGGTAATTGACGCAGCTACATTATCTATGTTCGTTGAATCTACATATATTACCTTGATTCCAAATTTCTGATAAATATGAGTAAACAGTCGAAAAGCACCTCCATAAATATCATCAACCGCTACTATTTCATCGCCATAGTCCAACAATTTAACAACTGCATCAATTGCTGCCAGTCCAGAGGCAAAAGCATAACCATTCGTTCCTTCCTCTAAGGTGGCAATTAGATTTTCAAGAACCAAACGAGTTGGGTTATTACTCCTCGCATAATCAAAACCTAGATTCACTCCTGGAGCTTCTTGAACAAAGGTTGAAGTTTGATAAATTGGAGTACTGATTGCTCCAGTTAATTTGTCTACTGGGATACTGTGTAGAAATTTGGTTGTGTCTTTCATATTGTTTTAAATTAATTTTCAATGATTTACGATTCATTAAAAATCAACTTACCCCAAAACAGTTAACGCAACCCACTTGCGGTGGAGCAAAAAAAAATGCTCTACCGACAAGTCAGAAGAGCATTATATAGACCAATCCTAACTAGGATTACTATACTAATTTCTAACTTATCTTTCTCCGATAAATCGGAGTTGAATTTGGCACCTTCTTACTTTCGTAAGGGTTGTCAAGACTTCATTGGGTCAAATCCCTCTGTCTTTCTGGATAAGAATAATCTTTAAAGAACTGCTGCAAAATTAGGAATGCAATTCGTACAATGCAAGGATACTAAGTAAATAAAATAAAAAATCCCCGACTTCAAAGCCGGGGATTCTTATAAAACTACCAAAATGGTAGAAAAATCTAATTATGCGTTATCTTCAGCTTTTTCTTCGCCGTCTGCCGAATCGGTGCTGTCAGCTGCATAATCATTGCCTTCTGTTACTTCAGTTGACTCAGTAACAGCGGGTGCTTCTTCCACAGCAACAACTTCCTCTACAGCAGGCACTTCTTCTACAGCAACCACTTCTTCTACTACCGCATCTTCAATTACGGGAGCAGAAACTTTAGCTGCAGGCGTTTCTGATTTAGCAGTGGTAGATCCACCACGACGAGAACGACGGGTAGTAGCTTTTTTCTTGTCTTGACCGAATCCTTCGAAAAATTCGTTGAAATCAACCAATTCAATCATCGCCATTTCCGCATTATCCCCTGCACGATTACCCGTTTTCAAAATACGAGTATATCCACCGGGACGATTTGCAACTTTCTCTCCTACTACAGTAAACAACTCTTTTACTGCTTCCTTATCTTTCAAGTAAGAAAACGCTGTTCTATAGTTATGAGTAGAAGAAACCTTACTACGAGTGATGATGGGTTCTACAAACACACGCAACGACTTCGCTTTGGCTACTGTTGTTATAATTCTCTTGTGCTTGATTAAGGAAGAGGCCATGTTAGAAAGCATAGCACTTCTGTGCGATGCAGTTCTTCCTAAGTGATTAATCTTTTTACCGTGTCTCATTGAATTAGTCGTCGTTTAAATTGTATTTGGAAACATCCATTCCAAAGTTTAAGCCTTTTTCTCTTACAAATTCTTCCAATTCAGAAAGTGATTTCTTTCCAAAATTTCTGAATTTCAATAAATCGTCTATATGATAATTTACTAACTCACCCAAGGTTTTGATTTCAGCAGCTTTCAAGCAATTGTAGGCACGCACTGAAAGGTCTAAATCTGCTAGAGGAGTTTTCAAAATTTTACGCATGTGCAAGAAAGTTTCATCAACCTCTTCAACGGCTTTACTAGCCTTTGATTCTGGCATAATGTTCTCGTCACTAAACAACACGAAGTGCTGAATAAGAATACGAGCCGCTTCCTTCATTGCTTCTTCGGGGTGGATACTACCGTCCGTGGTTACTTCCATCACCAATTTCTCATAATCCGTACGCTGTTCTACGCGAAAATCTTCCACTGAATATTTTACATTTCGAATAGGCGTAAAGATTGAGTCTACGGGTATCATCCCTATAATAGCATCCTTTGGCTTATTCTCTTCAGCTGGAACATAACCTCTGCCCTTCCCTACAGTTATTTCTAACTCTAAGGTTACAGTGGGTTCCATATTGCAGATAACTAGCTCTGGATTAAGGATAACAAAATCGTTGGTGTAGCGACCAATATCACCGGCTAGGAATTGATCTTTACCTTTTATACTGATAAAGATTTTCTCCTGCTCTTCGGTAGATGCGTTCGCTTTGAAACGAACCTGCTTAAGGTTCAATACCAATTCAACAACGTCTTCTACTACTCCCTTGATGGTACTGAACTCATGATCTACTCCAGAAATTTTTGCAGTAGTGATCGCATAGCCTTCCAAAGAAGACAATAAAATACGGCGCATAGCATTACCAATGGTAACGCCATAGCCTTTTTCTAGCGGAGAAAATTCAAAGACACCGTGAAAATCGGTGGCTTTGTTCATCACCACTTTATTTGGTTTTTGAAAAGGTATTACACCCATGTTTTTAATCAGGTTTATTTACTATATAATTCAACAATCAACTGCTCCTTGATATTCTCAGGAATTTCAGAACGCTCAGGATAAGTTAAAAACTTACCTTCTAAGTCGTTTCCATTCCATTCGATCCAAGAGAAACGGTTGTTAACTTTGCTAACTGAGTTAGAGATCACTTCCAAACTCTTACTACGTTCACGAACAGCAACAACATCACCTGGCTTCAAAGAATAGCTAGGAATGTTTACTACTTCACCGTTTACGGTAATGTGGCAGTGAGAAACCAACTGACGTGCAGCGCGACGTGTAGGTGCAATACCCATACGGAAAACGCTATTATCCAAACGGGCTTCCAAGAATTTTAATAAATTCTCACCGGTAATACCCTTCTTGGCGGCAGCCTTCTTGAAAGTATTACGGAACTGCTTCTCTAATAAACCGTAAGTGTATTTCGCCTTTTGTTTCTCAGCTAACTGTACAGCATATTCCGAAAGCTTAGGTCTACGACGGGAATTACCGTGCTGACCTGGACCGTAATTTTTTCTTTCCAAAGCCTTATCCTTACCGAAAATCGGCTCGCGGAATCTACGTGCTACTTTGGATTTGGGACCTGTATATCTTGCCATTTTTTTTCTTACTAAATAAAATTATACTCTTCTACGCTTAGGAGGACGACATCCATTGTGTGGCAATGGAGTAATATCCGTGATAGACTGAACTTCAATTCCCACAGTCTGTAAGTTACGGATCGCGCTATCACGTCCGCTACCTGGACCTTTCACAAAAACATCTACTTTGCGCAAGCCTGAATCAAATGCAACTTTAGCACAATCCAAACATGCTACCTGAGCTGCGTATGGAGTATTTTTCTTTGATCCGCGGAATCCCATTTTACCCGCACTTGACCAACTGATTACCTGACCATCTGTATTGGTAACAGAAACGATAATATTATTGAAAGTAGCGTGAATATGAACCTGACCCATTGGATCAACTTTCACCTTCTTCTTCTGAACTTTTTTCTTATTGGTGTTTGCCATGATAATTCTCTAAACTAATTATTTGGTAGCTTTTTTCTTACCAGCAACGGTCTTACGCTTACCTTTTCTTGTACGGGCATTGGTCTTGGTGCTCTGTCCACGTACAGGTAAACCCTTACGGTGACGCTGTCCACGGTAACATCCAATATCCATCAAACGCTTTATGTTTAACTGAACCTCGGAACGCAATTCGCCCTCGGTCTTTAAATTCGCAGTGATGAAGTTACGAATGGCAGCCAACTCATCGTCGTTCCACTCGTTTACTTTTTTGTCATGACTGATCCCTGCTGCATCTAAGATGTTTGCAGAGGTGCTTTTTCCAATCCCGTAAATGTAGGTGAGTCCAATCACACCACGCTTGTTTTTGGGAATATCGATACCTGCTATCCTGGCCATTATTGATTATCCTTGTCTTTGCTTGTATTTTGGGTTTTTCTTGTTAATAACATACACCTTTCCCTTACGGCGTACGATTTTGCAGTCAGCGCTGCGTTTTTTCACTGCGGTTCTAACTTTCATGTTTTTTACTTATATCGATATGAGATGCGGCCTCTAGTTAAATCATACGGTGACATTTCAACACTCACCTTATCGCCAGGCAGGATACGAATATAATGCATACGCATTTTCCCAGAGATGGTACAAATAACTTCGTGACCATTCTCCAAGCGTACACGGAACATCGCGTTGGACAAAGCCTCCTCGATGATACCGTCTTGTTTTATTGCGTCTTGCTTTGGCATTTATTTTTTAAAAGGGCTGCAAAATTAATACTTTATTTCTTAAAAATCAACTTGACTCATCTGGTTTGTCATTCTTCCCTTCATTCTTCCTCCTCCACTCATCAAACCATCGTATTTGCGCATCAATAAATAACT
>JACCDH011091027.1_pt1 | contig 20375 bp, 14 predicted proteins | sample 7442481 | NCBI WGS metagenome assembly JACCDH01 (sample SAMN15323433, study PRJNA562643) | freshwater metagenome | isolation source: river surface water | place: USA:Blue River Watershed | collected 2017-08-15 | reverse complement strand
TCGTACTCCTTTAAAATTGAACTAATTTGTTCTGGACTAAATTGCTTCTTTTTCATCTTTTTTTTAGTTTAAGTTAAACATTTTTTGTCTACTTTTAAACTGTTCATTTTTTGGGGAAGCTTACAAAAGCAATTCGCTCTAATTGTTGCCAAGCAAGTCGTTTGTACAAATTTTCTGCTGTATGGGTAAATAAATAAATGTCTTTCAGACCAAGGGCTTTTGAATGGTCTTGAATTTGGTTACAAATTAAAGCACCTAATCCTTTTCCTCTGTTGTTTGTCTTTGTGTAAACTAATGCTAGCCAGTTTTTATAAATATTAAGTCGTGGTTCTCTGTCTAGAAGTCCAACGTGGTTGTAAAGACCTCCTGTTGCAATAGGTATATCGTTAAGAGTCATTAAAATTTGAAATTCGTAATTGTCTACCGAAAGTTTTTTTGTTTTTTCAATAGTTGTCTGAATGGGAATATTCCACTCGCTTAAATACCAATCAGCAATAAGTTCGATATTTTCATTGTCGTCTGGAGTAATTATTTTATATTTTATGTCTGTCATTTATTTAACTTGTATTTTATCAGCTCAATATCTTTAACAAATTCAATCTCTATTGGATAATTTCTAGTCTCTCTTTTTATCAATCCAACATCCTTTGCAAAATATTCTCTTAAAGTTGCACAATCTTCAGGGGAACCACCTGTTCCTAAAACGCAAGCATAATCATATTGGATTGTCATTATCACGTTTTTATATTCAGTAGTTCCTATATAAATTGTTGTATCCACTTTTATAGTTTTACCTTTAATCTTATGTCCTTGAATTGCTCCTCCAATAGTAAATTCAGAACCTTCAGTTAGTGAAAGTAATTCTTTAAAGGCAGGGTCTCTATAATTACTTTCATTGGATTTAGAAATTGAGTATTCATTTAAGTATGCGTATGTGTCAGGTTGATTAAACACACCATTTAATATTAGTTTTGGTAACATTAATGTGTCATAATCAGGTACAGCAGTATATCCAGCAGAATTAAAAATATACTTCTCATATTGGTCTGCAACTTTTAAAGTATCATTATTATCATAAATCCAATAGGAACCAGGGAAAGCAGGTAAATACTCCAATGGTTTAATAGTGTCATAAACTATATTATCTTCAGGTTTTGTTTCTTTGTCTTTTTCGCACGAAATCAGTCCAACTAGAACTGTAATTATTCCAAAAAAAATTGTTTTCCACATGTTCGTATCTGTTTTTTATATTGCAAACAACGTTTTGCGTTTATGAGAAGTAGCGGATTAATAGGACTTCACTTTCAGTTTGGTACAGACTTTTATAAAAAGCACAGACCTTTGATTTAGCACTGAACCCGTTATTTCTCATACCCGCTGTTACCTCCTGGCTTTATTTTTTTCTTATGGTTTTGGTATAGCTTCAACAGATAATTTTTGTCCCTTTTTGTCGAGATAAGTTACGGTCATTTCAATCATATGAGTCGTCCATTTTTCAACACCCGCTTCCGCTGCTTGTTTGCAGAAAGTAGGATAATCTGTCTGTCCTTGTTGATGAATTGAAATAGCGTGTTTCAAATTGTCATAAGAACTAATGTCATTCACTTCTATTTCTGTATATTTTGATGATCCGTCAAGCGTAAAATCATTTTTTGCGTAATATTTTGTTCGTCCGTCTGAAACAAAGTTATCATAGTGTGTAACTCCGATTTCTTTTAAATCTTGTACAAATTGAGGAAAGTCCGCGCCACTTTTAACCTTTTTAAATGCTTCGTGAATTTGTTCTATTGTAAACATATTTAATTATTTATTTTAAGTTTAGTTTTTTAGCTTGCAGGCAACGTCCGCGGGTATGAAACGTTGGGGTTTGCGAGGCGCGTCCGTATCCCACGAGAAGAAACACGACACGGGTGCAAAATCAACATAACCACCTAAATACCAATGTTTTATACCCGTTGTTAGGACCAGTTTATTTTTCTGTTATTGTCATCTCATTATTCATCGTCATTGGAATTGCTAAACCACCAGGCATTTGTGGATTATCTTTCACATATGCTGTCCCTTTGATAGTTTGATTAATCTTTGCGTTTATTGTCCAGCCTGTTTTCTTATCAATTTTAATGTCAGAGGTCATATCACCTGCCATATCATACTTTAATGGCATTCCATTAGATTCAATATACGCATCTTTATCAGCAGTCTCTATTTTAGAATTACCAAAAATCTGATAATATGAATCACTCAACTCTTTTAATTCATAAACGGTTTCCATTTTTGCTGACATCCCTGATTCTAGTTGAGTATTAATAGTCCATTTATCCCCCTTTGAAACTGGAGAATCTGAAAAAATAGCAGAACACATTTCAATATTACCTTTAAATGCTTTTTCGCCATATGCTTGCATTATCTGTCCTTTTATTTGTTGTTTCTGAACATCACTTAACTGAGGAAATTTATCAAACATATTTGAAAATACTGCTTCAATGTTCTTTACCTCGTTTACCCTTCCGGCTTTTGTCATTTTAACTAAGAATGGCTTGTTTTTCATAGTTCCTAAAATCGTTGAAAAAATATCCTTTTCATCATTTTTATCAGAACTAAATTCCATTTCGCCATTTGGAAGGCTCATTTTCATTATTAAACTTTCGTATCTAACTTCCATATCATAAACTGCATTCTGTATATCAGTCACTTTGTATGTCATTTTTGCATTTATTGACATTTTCATATTCACTTGTTGACCATTAATAGTTTGAAGTATCGACACGTTAGAAATCATTTTTTGATTATAAATCTCTCCTTTAGAAAGATTTAATTCCAATTTTTCTTTCTTTTCTTGACAAGAAGTCAATAAAATAAATGCAATAAATAAATTTAAAACCTTTTTCATATTATGTCTATTATGTTAATTGTTAGTGATTCTCTAGTCGTTTTAAATTGGCCCTAACACCAATGTTAACGATTTCGCAATTGAGTTTCGTTTATTTCGCCTTTGGGCGAAGGTTATTTCAATGCCTAAAATGATAACTAGATGGTCTTTCAAAAATAGATAAAAAAATCATAAATCAAACAAAATGAGTATTTTTCTCAACAGTTTTTGGGTTTACAAGTTAGATTTTATTGTCTCACGAAAAGTTCGCAAAGCTTGTATCGCAAAGATTCCGCAAAGGAAGTTTGTTGCCTAAATCAATACCTTATCGCATTAAAGCGGTTTAGAAACTGGCTACTACAAAAATTAGTTTTATGGTTGGGATAGTTTTGTTTTTATGTAAACTTTTGTAGTTCCATTGAAATTGCGCTTCGCATTAAAAAACAGAAAAGTAGCTCAACTTTAAACCAAAGAAATATAAAATCGAGCACTTTATTTACACCGTAACATGTAAGGTTCATGAATACCTTTTGAAAAAATATCAGTAGTTTATAATTTTCAACAAAAACTCGATATAGCTCTTGCACACTTTTGGTTCCTAGTGCTTTTATGTCAGTCGGTTATTATTAATTTGTGTGTCGTAATTGTTTTGTTGTCTTGTATTAAGTGGATAAAGTAAAGGCCCATTGGTAAATTGTCTCGGTGCAAAGTAACTGTCTGCCCTGAAATGTTTTTTATTTGTTTTACCTGCTGACCAGATAAGTTGAAAACAATCAAGGTTGCATCTTTGAAATCACTGTCTGTGTGTATTGTAGTCATGGAAGAAAATGGATTTGGGAAAATAAATAAATGATTTTCAGTAATGTTTTCATCTATACCAGTAATCAAACACATATTATAAGTTTTAATTAAAATTTTAGATGTATAAGGTTGTAATACAATGCTGCCACAAACTAAATTACTATCTAAATCTAAAAATTCATCCGTACCTAAACTAATTGTTACAACATTATCAGTTTGATTCATAATCAGCGTATCATCATTTGTAGGTAAAGTCCAATTCACAAAACTACTTTTAGTATTTGCATCATACCCAGAATTTGATTGCCATTTTGAAAAATTATTGGTAGTTGATGGTGGAATAAATTCATAATTATCTGGATTGTATGGCTGGTAGTAATAATTAGAATCAATTACTCCATGCTTATAACCTCCAGTATTATCCACCATACGAATTAAATACGCTTTTGGGTCTTTTGCAAATAGAACATTCTTTTTTACAGTCATGCCAGTCATTGGAGTGGAAATTATCGGACTCCCATTAAAATCAAGTAAATAATTTCCTCCATAAATAACATTGCCAATTACAGAGTTATTGTTTGTTCCGCTGTTAAGAAATATGCCCTTCTTGCTTCTGTCATAGATTGTATTATCTTGAATTGTAGAGTTATTAGTGCTAAAATCAAAATAGATAGCAGGTGTAATAAAAGAACCTGAAGGTGTTCCATCCGTATTGCCATCACTTTTGCTAACAAAGTTATTTCTAAAGATATTGTATTGAGAACCTATTCCAAAACTTTTTAGTGCTGCACCATCGTTATTAAGTAACATAGCGTTTTTAACAATATTACGCTCAATAATATTCCATTTTCCGTCTATTGAAATTCCGCAATAACCAGCACTATCAATATTATTATGATGAATATGACAACTATCAACAAATGCGCCCTTAATAGTGGATAAATTTATTTCCTTTCCAATTCCGCTGTTTCTGAAACCTCCATTATTTCTAAAAATATTATGATGAACTTCGGCTTTAAAGCAACTTCCATTCAAGTATATTGCTAAGCCATCAACTTCTCTGAAATAGTTGTTTAAAATTTCAACATATTTTCCTTGTTGGTCAATTCCATATTTATATTGCCTTGCAAAATTGCAGTTATCTATAATTATATTTTGATTGTTTGAATTTAATATTGCAATTCCAGATTCTGTTTGTTTCTCAAATGCTATGTTGTTAATTTTTATATTCGAGACTCCAGAATTGAACAAAATACCATAAGAACGAACAGACGCTTCACATAACAAAATGTTTGGATCTCCTGTTTCGGGTTGGTAATAAATTATTTGATTAGTAGAGTCATATTGCCATTCTTTCCCAGTCGTCAAATAAGCAAGATGGTCGTACAAAAAATAACCATAATTTGCTGTTGGTACTCTTAGTGTTGGATTTTGGTATGAAATTGAAGTACTTGTAGAAGATGAGATAGGGCTTTTTTCCCAACACCACTGTGCAGTATGAACGCAAACTTGTGATTGATTCAATACTACTGAAGAAATACTACTAATTTCAGCATCTATTAAGGTGCTATTTGTTGTCCCAGCATCAACCGTTAGATATGGCAAACCTTCATCCGGGTACCTCGCAAGAATTTGTTCTTTATCGTTTACAAAAAAATTAACAATCGGCTGACTAAAATTTGCTTTCCAGTAAAGGGTTGATGGTATGGGTGTCCAAGAATGCACTGAGTCTGCTCCACTAATTAATGGCTTATTACCTGAACCATATGATGTAATAACAAAATTACTTGCGTTTGAAATAGTTAGTTGATCCCTAAAAACATCACCGCTTTTTAAAAATATAGTGTCTATTGGATCAGATGTCGCCAATAAGGCATTCAAAGGAGCAAACGAATTCCAAGGAGATATCATTGATCCAGTTCCACTGGCTGATGCACTTGATGATACATAATAATTTTGAGCTTGAGTCTCAAGTCCACAAAATAAAACGACAATAATAGTTAATAATAAGTTTTTCATAATTTAAAAAGTTAAAATGCGTATTTTAGCGTAACTTAAAATTTCTTAAATAATTTAATCGGCTTTCTATATTTTTCCTCAATCTATTCATTTGTCGTATATAAACATTGGCAATAACTTCAATATTAACGATTTCGCAAATGTGTTTCATTTATTTCGCCTTTAGGCGAAAGTTATTTAAAGGCCTAGAATGATAACAAAAATAAAAAAAAAATCATTAAGCAACCAAATTGTGTATTTTTAAACAGTTTTTGGTTTTAAAGATAGATTATAATATCTCACTCTAAGTTCGCAAAGATTAAGTAAAGTAGGTTTATTGCCAAAATAAATACATTATCGCATTAAAGCTGTTTGGTAGCTGGCTACCAAAAAAATAAGTTTTATGGTAGGGATGGTTTTATTTTTATGTAGGCTTTTGTAGTTCCATTGAAATTGTGCTTCGCCCCATTTAAAAACGGGGTTTAACAGTACTTTTTTTTGCTGTGCGCTTAAATTTTGCAATACATGGTTTACAAAACTTTGATAGGTATGATGCGGGATTTGAGTGATTTGCGCATTTTTTCTTTCGGATTTTTTAATCGGACCATAAAATAAATTTAGTTCGGTTTCTTTATTGTTAAAATCGTAAAAAAACTCTTTTTTTTCATCGTAGTTTATTGCGTAATTTTCGGAACATACCACATCAATAATTCCTGCTGTAAAACCCATTTTAAAAGCTTTGTTATAAATGGAACGCTTGATGGAGCGCTCGATAGTTTGCGGCTCGATAAACCTTTTAAATTCTAGTTCCGAATGGTAAATTTTGTTGAGTTGTACCAAATGATTGTTTTTTTCTAAGGGCGCAATTCCTTTTTGTATGCGCATATCGTTAATGCCATCCCATAACAGTTCGTTTAGTAATTTATGATTGGTATTGGCTAATTGTAACCAATCGCTAGCATTTTGGCTCCAAATGTTTTTGGTACTTAGGCATAGTATAAACCACAACAAAAATCTTTTCATTAATCTACTTTATTTAAATTGATTTTTAAACTATTAGAATTTAGTGTGGAGGAATAAACAAATTGTTTACCAACTTTAACAAAAACCTGCATTTCGGTATCTTGTGGCAGCCAAATTTCTTTGGTGTTTGTCCAATAAAAATATTTTTTTTCGGGATGATACACCAAACAATCTTTACTAAAATTTTGTTTGTTGTTGATATAAAAAGTAGGCATAATTTTAACCCAATCATTTTCTGTTAATGGTTTAGCTAAAATATTCCAACCCGTTTGGGTAATAAAAGAGATATGAGTAATTATACTTTTTTTTAGATTAGTATTTTCTGCATTATCAGGTGTATAATTTTGTGCAATTTGCTGTAATTTTTTTTGATTTTTCAACAAAGCTTTCACAAAAGCACTATCCAATTGCGCCCATTGTTGTTGGCGTTTGGATAATTTATTTTCATATTCCTCATATCTTTTGCGATGCCAACGCTGTATTTTTTTTGGTTTAATTATAGCGATATAGGGTAACACCGGGATTTTAACAGTATCAGTAGCCGAGGCAAATTCAAAAATGTAATTGTCCTCATCCGGATTGGGATACAACAATACATTGCTAAGCTGATTGGTTTTTACTAAAAAAGTGTTTTTCCTACCAATTTTATCGGTTTCGGGCGATAAAGATAAGTTGAGTAATTTAATTAAATCCTCGTTTAAATCTCTTCCCATGTAATTCCAACGAATATTTTGATAGGTTTTAAGTTCGGGGTAAGCTAAGGTAAAATTGTTGTTGAATCCGGCTATATTTAATCCATAATCCGCATCTGCCAACATATCAAAATTCATATTTTCCTTTTGTTTGTTGTGTTTTACTTTAATTTGTACATTTCCTCTGTATAAATTAACCTTATTATCTTCCCCTAAATTTTTATTTTGATTTAGCATAAACAACTTAAAAGGATTAGAAGTAATTACCTCGTTTTTTAAATCGCAATCTTTCATAACTTTATCGTTGGTTTCCCACTGATTTTTGTAGGAATTGAATTGTAACAGCAAAGGATTTTCTACACTACTTTGGTAAACAATTTTTAGTGGATTTTTTGTACTCACAAACGCAGGTTTTCCGTTGGAGTACAACTCTAATTTAAAGCCTTGCAACAAATGTAAAGCTTGTAAGTTTTTGTCCCATAAGGGGATATCGTTTAACAAAATATCTTTAGCATTTTGTAAATAGGTAAAATGCATAACCACATCCCCTTTAAGTGTTTGATGGTTGATATCTAAAAAAGCATCGTTAGGCACATGTAATTGCGCACCGTTGGGTAGCGGAAAAATTCCACCAATATTAGCATAAACTGTTACTTTAAATGCGGTTTGGGAGGAATCGGATTGTATTTTTTTTGCACTAACAAATTCTTTGGTATAACTTAAATTATTTCCTTCTATAGCACCTATGGTTTTGGAAACAGTTAAATTTTGTAACGATTTTTGGGTAATGTAATTTCCTGAAATGTTAAGGTACTGAATCCTTCCTTTGGCAAAAGGAAAATCAAACATTTTATTATCGGTAAAGAGTACACTGTCCTTGTTGCCTAAATCTAAATCCGACGAAAAATTTTGAATGGTACATTGTTGTAAGCCAATATTTTTAAGGTTGTTGTTTTGTAAAAAAGGCAACAATATTTCGTTTAAATTGGCAAAATTACATTGTATAAATTGGATATTTTGTAAAGGTAATTTTTGTACTGCAGTAGTGCTTTGCAGTAAACAACTGTTTTGTATAATTAAGGTTTTTAAATTGGGTAATTTATTGATGTTAAAGGGTAAACGTGTAAAATTTGGCGCGCCAATGTGTAAAGTTTTTACTTTTTTCCAAGTACTTATTTGCTCAATAAATTCATGCACCTCCATACTTTGTGCTTGATAAATTTTCACACTTTCTATGTGAGGTAAATTTTTAACTTCAGTAGGTAAATTGGTAAACGAAGCAAACGAAAAATCAATTTTTTTTAGCTGTTTTACCTCGCCCAATTCTTTAGGAACCTGTTTTATGCCTTGTACAATTAAACTTTCTAAGGATTTAACTTTTGCTAAAATTTTATAGTTATATGGATTATTTAATGCTGGATTAAACGAAAGGTTAATTTGCTTTAATTGTTTCATTTTAATAATTTCGTTGGGTAGGGTATCCACTAAATTATGCGCAATATTTAAGTGTTTAAGTGGTAGCCATTGTATGTTTTTAGGTAAAAAAGGTATCGCATTCCCCTCTAACTCTAAAGTACTTATTTTTTTACCATACGCTAATGGAATGGGGAAGTAGGCTAAATGCGCGTAATTCCAATGTAAACTTAGTAATTCCTTACAATCGGCTAAAATTTGCGCATCGTTTAAAGGATTTTTTAAACGGGTATGATTTAAATTAACCGATTTTAAATTTGGGAATTTACTTAACCATTCGGGTAATTTTTCGATTGTAGAATACGATAAATCTAGGTGTTCCAGCTCTTTATTGTTTTGTAAGCTGTAAGGTAAAACGCTAATGTTTTGATGCGAATAACTTACCTCTTTTTGTGCTTTAGCAACAAAATGTACAAGCCAAAATACAAGTATAAATCGTATCGAATTCCTCATGAGTACAAATATAAAAAAGAGGTGGCTAAGCACCTCTTCTTCTGCAAAATCAGGGCTGGAATTCCAACCGGTTGATTATTTTTAATTATTTATCTAACAAATCCATTAAAACATCCAACTTAGGAGTTAAAATAATCTCTGTTCTTCTGTTTTTCTTTTTAGCTTCTTTAGTATCTGCGGGGTCTAAAGGCACATGTTCTCCTCTACCTGCTGCTGTTATAGCTTTTGGATTTACTTTGTTTATCTCTAAAATTTTCACAATTTCGGTTGCGCGTTTTACACTTAAATCCCAGTTGTCTTTTAAATCTCCTCTACCAATAAATTTGTCGATATCGGTATGTCCTTCCACCATAATATTGATATCAGGATTTTCTTTTAAAACATCTGCCAATTGTTTTAATGCTTGTCGGCCTTGCGCGCCCACTTCCCAGCTTCCACTCTGGAACATCAATTCGTTTTCTAAGGATACATAAACTTTACCGTTACGCATAGTTACCGTTAAACCTTTATCTTGGAAACCCATTAAAGCAGCTTGTAATTTGTTGCGTAAAGCTTTAGAAGCCGAATCTTGTTTGTTTACAATACTTTGTAACTCTTTAACCTTTTGTTCGCGTGCTTCTAATTCCTTTTTTAAATTAGCTAAACGGCTTTCTTTATCTTTTAAACTTAATTGTATGCGGTTTAATTCTTCTTCTTTATTTTGTAAATCTAAACGGGTTTGTTCTACTTCAACCAATAATCTTTGTGCTTCCGCCTGACTCCCTTTTTTAACTTTTTCTTGGATTTCCAATAATTCTCGGTACGTTTTATCTAGTTGGTCATAATTCCTAGTTAATTGTCTTAACGACATACCTTGTACACTTGTATCCCTAACTAAAGCCTCCATCCTCTTTTCTTCTTCTGTGCGCTTTTTTAATAATTCGTTTAAATTCGACTCAACTTCGCCTAATTTTTTATTTGTTTCGGCACGTTGTTCTTTTTCCATTTGATATTTGGTGTTCAAATCATCAAACTTACGTTTAGGTACACAAGCTATCAATCCGCAAGCTACCACCACTACAAAAACTTTGTTTATTACATGCATCACTCTAAAAATTTTTAAATATCGCATCTCAAAAATATAAATAATATACACCTAATGTTTTGATAATAAATAATGTTACCAACAGTAATATGTTAAGTTTGGATATTGTATCGACTTTTATTTTTTGCCTACAACTAGTATTTGATAGTATTTAAACCATCCTATTTTTTGTTGGTATTGAATGCAATGTTGCGGAATTGCATGAATTTTTTGTAAGGGGAAATAGGATTGGAAATTAAACCATTTTGAAAATGGTTGAAATAAATAATCCGCAATTGCTAATGGATTTTTGGGCGTAAAATGATTTAAAATCAGTATTTTACCATCGGGTTTTAAAACTCTTTGGGCTTCAAGTATCAGTTCGTTGGGATTTTTTACAACAGCTAAAATATGCGATAACACTACATAATCAAAACTTTCGTCAGCAAAAGTAGTTGTAGCGCCATCCATTATCATAAATTCCACATGAGGTAAATTTTGCTTTTGCGCCAACGTAATCATAGCTGCATGATTATCAATTGCCGAAACCTTGTGTGGATGATATTTTTGTATATGTTTCCCTGTTCCCACACCCACTTCCAACAACTTCCCCGGTGGTAATTTTTGTATTTGTAGGTACAAATGCTTTTTATGGATATCCAAAAAATAATCAATAATTGGATACATCCACCAAAACAAAGTGTAAAAATTGTGTTTTTTCAATGCTACAAATCTATGCTCGTGTAAGGGATTACTTCTAGCCTTTTTTTCATCTTTTTTTGGATAACATTAAAATGTTGTTCTTCTTCATCCGAGAAAAGAGTGATGGCAACTCCGGGATTTTCGGCCCTGCCTGTTCTTCCGATACGATGCACGAAATCTTGAGGAGAGCGAGGTAATTCGTAATTAATTACACAAGGTAAAAAGGCAATATCAATTCCTCGTGCCAATAAATCTGTAGAAACCAAAATGGGTAATTTCCCTGTTTTAAAATCTTCTAAAGTTTTAGTACGTGCGCCCATACTTTTTTTGCTGTGGATGGAAGTTGCTGTAAATCCGTTTTTTTGTAGCTTTTTAGCAACATTATCCGCCTTAAACTTGGAAGATGTAAAAATAAGTACTTGGGTATAATTTTCGTGCTGTAGTATATGCCTCAACAAAGGTCCTTTTTTTTCCTCGGGAACGTAATAGGCAATTTGCTGAATTAAATCTAAATTTTCGTCCTTTTCGCTAATTTTTAAAATTATAGGATTGTGTAAAATCAGCTGATTAATTTCTTTAACCTTATCGGATAAGGTTGCCGAAAACAATAAATTTTGTCGCTTTGCAGGCATCAAACGGATAATAGCATCCATTTCGTCCTTAAAACCTAAGTTTAGCATTTTATCTGCTTCATCAATCACCAAAGTACTTACTTTGTTCAATTGTAAAGCTTTGTGTTCTATCAATTCCAACAAACGCCCTGGTGTTGCAATTAAAATATGAATACCATACAAAGCCTTCATTTGCGGATTGATGGAAACTCCGCCAAAAACCGACATGATTTTTAAAGGATTTTGTAGCGCCGAGTTAAATACTTTAAACACTTCCTCCACCTGTGCAGCCAACTCCCTTGTGGGCACTAAAATTAAGGTAGTAATAGCCCTATTTTTTTCCTCTGTGTTGAGTTTGAAATTATTTAAAATAGGCAAAACATAACTAGCCGTTTTACCTGATCCTGTTTGTGCAATTCCTACCACATCCAATCCTTTTAAAATGGCTGGAATGGCTTGTTGCTGAATGGGAAAAGGTTTTTGATATTGTAAATCAACTAATTTTTGCGTTAACAAAGAGTTTAATCCTAAATTACTAAACGGCATCGTGTGTTTTTTAATGAAAAACAAAAGTACACAAATATGTATCAAGTTAAGATTGAAATAAAGTTTAATTTAATTGATTCCGCACTATTAAACAAACCATCAGTCGAAAAGTACAGATTGTAAGAATGAATAGTTGAAAAAGATAGATTTATTGAAATTAAATAATTTTTAAGTTTAAATGTCATTATTCCTTATTCCGATATGGAATATTTGAATGAAAAACAACAAATAATGAGTAATGTTAAAGAGTCTTGGTTTCAAAAACCAGTGGCGAAAGTTTTAAAATTTTAAAAAAAAATGATTGTATTAATTACTCAATCCTAAGATAAAACCTCTGTTATAACAATTGACTTTTCTATAGAAGAATATACAATCACTAATATTCAAATAAATTTAAATTTTTATAATATAAACCTACTTAATAAACTCAAAATCGATATGATAATGATCGTCGTGTAAGGAATTTATTAAAGGAGTTAAGCTTTTTGTGAAGTAAATGTCGCTTTTTTGTAAGATTTTACCCGATTTTGTTGCGAATAATGCCTCTTTTAGTTCGGTTTTAAAAATAACTTTGGCAATTTTAAGATTATTTTGACGCAAATATTGTTGCAAAGTTAAAATATGTGTAGCCATAGTTTCGAAATCAATGGAAATCGATGGATCTTTTTGGTATTCGCCTTTTGCATTAAACTCTAAACTGTAATGATTAATTCCTAAACTATCTAAACCGTAAAATGGCTCATTGTTTTTTGTTTTAGGTACCATAAAATCTATACTTAAACCATTTTGATGTGTGATATGTGGATGCAATTTTCCGCCGTGTTGATGGGAACATTCCATGATATAAAATTTACGTTCGGGTAACTTTTGATGTAATTCGGCATAACAATTTAGTACCGATTGTAATACTTTATAATGTAAAAATCCTCTGCCAGCTAGGTAGCTTTTGGAATCGAAATATTCGAAATTGTTGCCATAAAACGGAACAATTACGCCATTGATTAACTTGCCGTTATTTACTGCGCCTTGCGATATACTGCTGGTATCCAAATTTTTGTACTGATTGTAATACTGGATAACTTCTTGATTTTGCTTTTCGCCAAATGAAGGGATTATAGATAAATTTTGAGGAGTTGGTTTGTTGTTTGGTGGCGTGTTGCATTGCCAAACAACACTAAGAAACCCTAAAGCAATAAAGAATTTGCGCATAGCTTACTATTTGTACTAAATTAACTAATTTTTAAGTATTGTTACCTATTTTTGAACTTTTGTTATCATAACGTGAGATTTGATTAAAATTATGCGCACGCAATTTTAATCGCATTGATGTTACAAGTTTTAAAACTATATTTTGGGTAAATCGGCTTATTTTTTCTTAATCATTTTTTTGTTATGCAGCACCTTATTTGCACAGTTGGATTGCAAAATATCCAGCAATAGCAATATTGTTGTGCAACCCGTTGTTGAGCAAAAAACGCTAAACTTCAAGTTTTTTTCGGTTAGTAAAGGTTCGTTAATTAAAGAGTTGAAAATTAATAATTTAAAAGCCTCTCAGATTAAAAGTTATTTAATTAACGATAACGCTAATATTTTATGTATTAATACTAAATCAGAAAGATGGGTTTATAATGTTAGAACTGGATTTCGAATTACACAAATGGGGATAGAGGATGAAATTTTTTTTATCGAACAAAGTAATTATTTTTTGAAACAAGTAGGATTTTATAAAGATATTTATCTATTAAACAGTTACGATGCAACACCTTTGGATGTTAATTTTAAGGACAATAAAGGTATAAAAAAGGTGTTGCACGATACCCAAAACAATAGGATTATTATTCAAGGAAACTCTAACTCGGTTGTTTTTTACGATATAGAAAAAGGCAAAGTAATTAAAAGATTTAGGGCAACTGATGTGTTTACAGATTTTAATCGGAATAGCTTTACGTGCATAGGATTTAATCAGAATTTTTATATACATCAATACCAATTAAATTCGTTTAAAAAGTATAATCGCATTAAACTTTCGGAGGAATTAAAAAACTATTTGGTGAGCAATGCGCTTACTGTTTTAAGCAGATTTAAACCTGAAATACTGGATTATGCCCTACAAGGAAATGGAGAGTATTTGAATGTATTGGCAAACGTGGACGAACAATTGATGGTTTTTGTATATGATTTTACTAAAGAGGAATTTGTTTTTAACGATTATTTGCCTAAGATATCGGGGGATACAAAAATGATTTGGGCAAATGATAGTGTTTTTAATATCGTACATCCAAATCAAATAGTTTGGTATCAATTTAAAGACCATCAATGGCAAAAATCCGAAGGTGATTTTTGGTTTACCAATTTGGGAAATCAAAAAGAAATTTCGATAAAAAAACAACAAAAAATTATCCAAACATCCCATAGTTTTCAATACTCTTTGCTCAATCATCAATCTTTTTGGCAAAAGCCAGTTAGGGTAATCAAAAATAATGGCGCAACCCAACAAATGATTCATTTTACCAACTTACAACCTTTGCAATTTAGTTCTAACGAAAAATTTTTATTGGTGAGCTTTAAGGATACTTTAGGGTATATTCCTTTAGATAAAAAAATGAAAGATGTGTTTTTATTTAAACAAAATATGGTGCATAGCGATGAGGGCGATTTTTTACCCAATACCTTATCACCCATTCAAAAATCTAAAAAAAACGAACTAAAACAAATTGTTGGTACAAAGGCTATTGATGAGTTGTTGGATACAGCTATAATTTATCCGGTGTATAAAAATATTGAGATATTGCCAGAAGTTATCAAAATGAATTTTCAGTTGGTGGATAGTTTAGGAAATTATTATGCTTTTGCTGCGGATAGTGCCTTTAAAAAATTGTGGTGTAAAATTTTGTTGTTGGATGATGAAATGAATAAACAAAATATGGCATCGTTAAAAATATACGAAAATATAAGCAGAGACACTTTCCCTATTAACGCGGCTTTAATATCGGATTACAGCGGTTCCATGGGGTATTACAATATTGATATGTTGGAAAAAGGGGTGGAGGATTTTATTGTAAATAAGTTGTATAACGATAAAATTTCGTTGATAAAATACGATAGCAGAGTAAAAGTGGATGCTAAAGGCGAGGAGAGTGTTAAGGAATTGATTAAAAAAACGGAAAAAACGAATTATGACGAATTAGGCGGCGGAACGGCTTTGTATGATGCCATGATTGAAGCTTTTGAAACTTTAGCCAAGATAAAATCTAAGGATCCTAAAATTGCTTTTGTTATTACGGATGGATTCGAAAATTCGTCGATGAATACCCTAAATAGCGTGATTATCGAAGCGAAAAAAAATAATATTGTAGTTTTTGCTATTGGTTTGGGGGATAATTTAGATAAGGTAGGTTTAAAAAAGATTACCTCCCACACTGGAGGAACTTTTTATCAGGTGTATGATGCTACCAGTTTAAGTTGGATATATAACGATATTAAACGACGAGCTAATTTGCATTATACTTTAGAATTTGACCGTCCTAGGGAAGCTAAAAAATATACTTTATTACTTAAAACTTGTAATCCTAAATGTGATAGTTGTGCGAGTGATTTTGTGAAATTTACGTGGAATAATGCCTACAAAGATTTACGATTGGAAAACATTGATGTGAACGATTTAAAAGCTTTTGAGTTGGCTACCGACGAAAATTTATCGGTAGATTCGCCAGAGGAATTGGAACAATTAAACCAAATTCCGGTGGATGTTGCGGTGGATTTTGTATCCGAAAAAGTAGCATCAACCGAAATCCAACCGGATACTTTAAATTTTGAAGCCCTAGAAGATATTTTTGATAGTTTTGAGTTTCCTATTTTTGAGTTTGTATTGGATAAGGATTCGTTGATTAAAAACTACGATAAAAATGTAGCCGAAATTGTGATGTTTTTAAATGAGCATAAAGCGGTGAATTTAAAAATAACCGGACATACAGACGATACGGGTAATTTTAATCACAATATGCAATTATCGTTTAAAAGAGCTGTAAAAGTTAAGCAAATTTTAATGCGTTTGGGTATAGAGGAGCATCGTTTGTTTTGCGATGGTAAAGGACCTACCAAACCTTTGTTTCCTAATTCGAATGATTTTAATCGTGCACACAATCGCCGTATCGAATTTTCGATTTTTCAGTCTCTGTAAATGCTAATTTTTTCAGCTTTTAATTCTTGATATTTTTTTACATTGTTTTTAAACTTGTTGTTTAATTTAAATGTTTGTTTATCAAATTATTAAAATTTTATTTTTTATAAATTTGTCTGCCGTTTGTCCGTAGCTTTTTTCATAGCTAGCGAAACTATAGATTAAATCTTTGTAATTTATTATAAAAACAATGATTTAGCACCTTACATTTTAATGATAATAAATTCTGTTCTTCTGTTTTCTTGATGTTGCTCTTCGTTACATTCTACTACTTTTTTGTTCTCGCATTCGCAATAATTTACTAATTTACTTTCTCCATATCCTTTACCGTAAATACGTTTTGGATTTGTAATACGTTCTTGAATATATTGAGCAGAAGATTTTGCACGAGCAGAAGATAAGCGAAGGTTGTAAGATGCTTTTCCTCTACAATCAGTATGAGACCCTAACTCAATTTCCATTTTAGGATATTCGTTCATAAATTTAACAATTTTGTCCAACTCAATTGCAGCATCAGGGCGAATATTCGATTTATCAAAATCAAAATAAATAGGGTTTATTTTAAGTTTTTTAGCCAAATCTGTTCCTATTTTTAACTGATCTAATACCACTATTATTGAATCTTGAGCAACATTATCAAATGTTTTAATTGTTGAACCATCTAAGTAATTTCTTTTGGAGGCAATGAATTCATAAGTCAATTTAGGTTTTATAATAAACTGAAATTTACCTTTGTCGTCAGAAAATGTAGAATCAATAATGGCTCCTTTATTATTTTTTAAAAAAACTTTAGCAACAGGAACAATTGAATCAAACTGATTAATAGTAATTCCAATAATTTTTGTAGAGGTAATTATTGGATTGTTTAATTTAAAACCATAAATATCATCAAAACCCAAGCCTCCTTCACGATTAGAAGAAAAGTAACCACCATTTTGTTTTGGGTTTAATATTAAACCAAAATCATCCCATCGAGAATTAATCGGGTGTCCTAAATTTATTACTTTCCCAATATTGTTAAGAGAAACAACAAAAATATCTAAACCACCTAAACCTACATGGCCATTGGAGGCAAAAAAAAGTTGGTTTGTTTCGTGAATAAAAGGGAACATTTCGTTTCCTTCAGTATTAATTAAATTTCCTAAATTAATTGGATCACCCCAAGTACTATCAGATTTTAGCTCTGTGTAATAAATATCTACTCCGCCAAAACCACCTGGCATATCAGAAGCAAAATAAACTCTTTTACCATCTGGAGAAATAGAACCATGCCCACAAGAATATTCTTTATTATTAAATAAAAAAGGTTTAGCATTTTTGAAGCCCTTTTCAGTTTTATAAGCATAAAATAAATTTAGTTTTTTGGTTCCATCAGTGCTACGTCCATTGTAATTGTTACGGGTAAAAACCATTAAACGTCCATCTTTTGAAAATGCTGCAGGACCATCATGAAAACGCTGATTATACTGAGTTGGAAAACGTTCAACATTTTCTAATTTAAAATTTTGTAAAGTATCAGCAATATATATATCCAAGAAAGGTAATTTATTTCCACTCCATTTACGCTCAATAACTCTATTCAAGTATCTAGATGATGAAAAAACCAATCGATTATCCAAATAAGCAGGAGAAAAATCTTCTCCATTTGAGTTTATATCTTGGTTTATAATTTGGAATCCTTGAGGATTTTCCATTAATACTTTCGCGTATTCGGGGAATAAGTATTGTGATTTTGCTCTAGAATCAGTAGAGTCAGCAAAATAAAACTTTTTCATCCATTCATCTGAAATAGAATAAAAACCTAGCATTTTATTTAACTGAGCGTAAATAAAAATATCTTCATTTATTTTATATTTTGAAACTATAATTTTTTCATATACTTTTTTTGAATCCTCTAAACGATTTAAAAATCTATATCCTTCAGCAAGATTTCTTAAACCAATAGGTGTAAGAGTATCTGATTTTTCATATAATGAAATCGCTTCATCAAATATAAATTTTTGAAATTTTTTATTACCTTTTAATTCGAATTTATTTTGAGCAAATGTTGTAATAAATAAACCTATAGTAATTACTAGTAATAGTATTTTTTTTGTTTGCATTCTTTTTACTTTTTAAATATCAACTAAAAATATCTTGGTGAAATAATTTGTTTTTGTTTGTTATAAATAAAATCGTAACGTAATACAATTTCGTGCGAACCATGATTATATTTAAATGATGTATTGGCAAATGACCAGTCGAAAGAGTAACCTAAAGCTAATTGATCAGTAATATTATATCCAACTAAAACACCATAAGCATCATTTGTACGTGCCATTATTCCTAACCAAAATTTGTTTTCGAAAATAAATGTACCTGTAATATCCATTTGAATAGGTGCATTTTGAGTTACTTTAACATAACTGGTTGGTTTAAATTCTACAGAGTTTGATAAACGAAATATAGAACCAATAATAAAATAATAGTGTCGTTTATAGTCTCCAATAGAAGATATGTTGTTCGATTTATATAGTTTGTTTTCTAGCATTCCACCTGAAGATAAGCCCATATAAAATCGATCACTGTAAAGATATAGACCTGCACCGATATTAGCATTAACTGAATTACGAACATCGTTATTAAAAGCTTGATCGTAGTTTTCGTCCAAATTTAAACTACTTAATCTAATAGAACGAAAATTAAAACTAGGTTTAATTCCAAATGACAATTTAAACTTATCATTTAAAGGTAATTTATAAGATAAGTCAACCGCAATATCATTTTGGTGTGAAGGGCCAATCTTATCATTGTAAAACGAAAACCCTAATCCAAAATTACTTCCAGGAATTGGAGTATGAAGATTAAATGTTTGTGTAATTGGAGCACCTTGAAAACCTACCCACATTGAACGGTGAAGACCTGTTAAAGTTAATGCTTCCCTTGTACCAGCATAAGCCGGATTGATGGATTGAGTATTAAACATATAATGAGTGTACATTGCATCTTGCTGCGCTGAAGCACTAGTTATTGAAACTAAAAGTATTACTAAAATTACCGAAATTCGCATTTGTATTTGTGATTAAATTTTTATTTATCTTTTTAAATATATATACCCTTTAAAAGTGCTTTCCTCATCAAGTTCCAAAATATAAAAGTAAGTACCCTCTGGTAACATATTGTTACCTATTGAAATTCCAAACATTGAAGTACCATCCCAATCATTTAGATAACCTGTTTTCTCGTAAATTAAAACTCCCCAACGATTAAATATTTTCACCACATTGTTAGGATAATTCTCGATACCACGGATAACCCATTTATCGTTTACACCATCATTATTAGGCGAAAATCCGTTAGGAATGTTAAGTGTTTTTGTTTGATTTTGAATATAAATATATACCCAGGCACTATCACATATTTCTTTTGATCCACTTGATGAACATACAGAATATAATAAGGAATCAATTCCTGTGAAATTTTCATTCGCTAAATATCTAATTTGATTATTTTGAACTGTTACTGTTGCTCCTGAATATGGTTGAGTAATTATTTGTATATTTTGGATCAACACATTATTTATGGTATCATTGTTTAACATCGAAATAGTTTGAGCTGTGTTTATTTGTCCAATACTTGATAAATAAATAGTATCATTTACTGTAATTATATTTATTATTAAATCTTGTGTTACGGTGATAAACACAGTGTCATTATCACAAGAATTTAAGTTGTTACATATTTGATAAATAATTGTATCTCGACCAACAAAGTTGTTGTTTGGATTGTAGCTGATATTATTATTTACAACAGAGGCATTTCCATTTTTACCATTAGATATATTAGTAATTATTAAGTTTTCACCTATGTCGTTAGCTCTCACATTCACAACAACATTTGTATTTTTAGGTGTAGTAGCAATATCTTTAACTGCAATAACATCTCCTCCAGTAACGGTTATTAAAACTGTATCGTTATCACATGA
>JACCDH010241947.1_pt1 | contig 20384 bp, 19 predicted proteins | sample 7442481 | NCBI WGS metagenome assembly JACCDH01 (sample SAMN15323433, study PRJNA562643) | freshwater metagenome | isolation source: river surface water | place: USA:Blue River Watershed | collected 2017-08-15 | reverse complement strand
GGTGTTTGACGCGACCGCAGGCATCGCTTTGGACAAGAGCTTCGTCAAAATCGTCGCTTGGTACGACAACGAATGGGGCTACGCCAAGCAATGCTTGGAAATGATCCGCGTGGTGGCCAAGAAGTAACCACTTCACACCCCCTAAGAAAAAGCGCCTACGGGCGCTTTTTTATCGTCTGTGCTTCACTGTTGGTAAAAAAAATACGCAAATTTACTTGAAATCATGTAACAAAGTTTCATAGAATTGAGCCATCTAAGGAGACTGACATGACCATCAAGATTGGTATCAACGGCTTTGGGCGCATCGGACGCATGGTATTTCGCGCCGCCATTCAAAACTTCAACGACATCGAAGTTGTTGGCATCAACGACCTGCTGGAGCCTGACTATTTAGCGTACATGCTGAAGTTCGACAGCGTGCACGGCCGCTTCCAAGGCGAGGTATCGGTGGACAACGGCCATTTGGTGGTGAACGGCAAAAAGATTCGCCTCACCCAAGAGCGCGACCCAGCGGCCTTGAAATGGAACGAGATTGGCGCAGACGTGGTGGTGGACGCCACGGGTCTGTTCCTTGACAAACCCACCGCCGAAAAACACTTGGCCGCGGGTGCAAAAAAAGTGTTGCTGTCAGCACCCTCGAAAGACGACACGCCCATGTTTGTGTACGGCGTGAACCACGCCAACTACGCGGGTCAGACCATCATCTCCAACGCGTCATGCACCACCAACTGCTTGGCCCCGATTGCCAAAGTGTTGAACGACAAGTGGGGCATCAAGCGCGGCCTAATGACTACCGTGCATGCCGCAACGGCCACACAAAAAACGGTAGACGGCCCCAGCAATAAGGACTGGCGTGGAGGACGCGGCATTTTGGAAAACATCATTCCGTCCAGCACAGGTGCCGCCAAAGCCGTGGGCGTCGTGATTCCAGAAATCAAAGGCAAGCTCACTGGCATGGCGTTTCGCGTGCCCACGTCTGATGTGTCGGTCGTTGATCTAACCGTTGAGCTCAACAGCGAAGCGACGTACAAAGAGATTTGCGCTGAGATGAAAGCACAAAGCGAAGGCGCATTGAAAGGGGTACTGGGTTACACCGAAGAAAAAGTGGTGTCCACCGACTTCCGTGGCGAGCCCTGCACCTCAGTGTTTGACGCCGATGCCGGTATTGCTTTGGACGGCACCTTCATCAAAGTGGTGAGCTGGTACGACAACGAATGGGGCTACTCCAACAAGTGCTTGGAGATGGTGCGCGTCATCGCTAAGTAGTCCACATTGGCACCTTGCGTGCCTAGTGTTTCAAACCGTGCCAGTGCTTCAACCGCACTGGCTTTTTTATTGCGCTGTTGATGCTGCAGGCGTTACCGCTATAGAGGTGGGGACGGAAGAAGGTAGCACGCTAGGCGACAGCGCTTGTGCGGCAGTTTCGTGGGTTGCGGCGGGCGTCTCAGGCGCCTCCCCGCCAGCCAACACCAACAGACCCAACACCACAAACACCACCGCGCTGATGCGGTGTACCCACACCAGCGGCACCAGCCGCGTGATGCGTTCGCCAAACCACACCACGGGCGCGTTTGCCAACATCATGCCCAGCGTGGTGCCAGCCACCACCCACAGCCACGATTGATATTCCGCGGCCAACATGACGGTGGCAATTTGTGTTTTGTCGCCCATCTCGGCCAAAAAGAAGGCAATGACGGTGGTGCCAAATACGCCAAATTTTGGCTTCACATCGGCATCATCGTCATCCAACTTATCGGGCACCATCATCCACGCGGCCATGGCCAAGAACGACACGCCCAGCACCCAACGCAAAACGGTTGGCCCCATAAAGCTGGTAATCCATGCACCAAAGCCACCTGCCAATGCATGATTAGCCAAAGTCGCCACCAAAATGCCCAACACGATGGGCAAAGGTTTACGAAACCGTGCAGCCAGCACGAGCGACAAAAGTTGCGTCTTGTCGCCCATTTCGGCGAGGGCGACGATGCCGGTAGAGATCAGAAATGCTTCCATCTGCTGATCCTACCGCGCCAAATCAAACACCTAGTAGATACCCTGATGTAATTCCAAAGCACGCAAATATCCCACTTGAAATTTGAGTTGGCATTGAATTTGGTGCATTTTTTGCTTACATCTGGTGCGATTCAATAAAACAGGTGCAACGCGCACCAAATAAGTACAATTTTCCGAGGATTCGATTTATGGATGCACACAAACAGGGCGCGGATGCTTTGTTCATTCTTCTGGGAGCCATCATGGTGCTTGCCATGCATGCAGGCTTTGCATTTTTAGAACTGGGCACAGTTCGCCGCAAGAACCAAGTCAATGCGTTGGTGAAAATTTTGGTGGATTTCTGTGTGTCCACCCTCGCCTACTTTGTGGTGGGCTACGGTGTGGCTTATGGCGCAAGCTTCATGATTGGCGCAGAGTCTTTGGCCGACAAAAACGGCTACGAGCTGGTGAAGTTCTTCTTCTTGCTCACGTTTGCAGCGGCCATTCCCGCCATCATTTCGGGTGGTATTGCTGAGCGCGCCAAATTTTGGCCTCAACTGATCGCAACGGGCGTGATCGTTGGCTTTATTTACCCCTTCTTCGAGGGCATTGCTTGGAACCAACATTTCGGTTTTCAAGCATGGCTCAAAGAAGTGACAGGCGACGAGTTTCACGACTTCGCTGGCTCTGTGGTGGTTCACGCCGTGGGCGGCTGGATTGCTTTGCCTGCTGTGTTGTTGCTGGGCGCGCGTAGCAACCGCTACCGCAAAGACGGCGCCATTTCTGCACACCCACCGTCAAGCATTCCGTTCCTAGCTTTGGGCGCATGGATTTTGATCGTGGGATGGTTTGGCTTCAACGTGATGAGCGCACAAACCTTAGACAAAATTTCTGGCTTGGTTGCCGTCAACTCGTTGATGGCGATGGTGGGCGGGACTTTGGTAGCGCTGATTGCTGGCAAGAATGACCCCGGTTTTGTGCATAACGGTCCTTTGGCTGGCTTGGTCGCTGTATGCGCAGGCTCTGACTTGATGCACCCCATGGGCGCTTTGGTGGTGGGCGCTGTGGCTGGTGGCATTTTTGTGGTGATGTTCACCCTCACCCAAAACAAGTGGCGCATTGACGATGTATTGGGTGTGTGGCCATTGCACGGCCTGTGTGGCACTTGGGGCGGTATTGCCGCTGGCGTGTTTGGCACGCAAGCCTTAGGTGGCTTGGGTGGCATCAACTTGACAGCGCAATTGGCAGGCACTGCACTGGGTGTGGTGTGGGCTTTGGTGGGTGGCTTGGTGGTCTATGGCGCTCTAAAAATGACCATCGGTTTGCGCATGAGCCAAGAAGAAGAGTTCGAAGGCGCCGACTTGACCATTCACAAAATCACCGCTTCTCCAGACCGCGAAGCGAGTTGGTAAGCCACGCCAAGTGTGGTTTTTCAGGCATGAGTTGCGTTAAATACAGGTAAACGCTCGGTTATTTGCGTAACTTGTGCTCCATAATGATTGCGACTTTATAAATGCACGCCATTTATAGAGTTGTATTTGGTGATCGGTCAGTTTCGGTTCGGGACTCCATCGCTTTGTTTTTGTGTTTTAAGGAGTCCCTTTCATGGGCAACAAACTGTACGTAGGCAACTTGCCATATTCAGTGCGCGACAGCGATCTCGAGCAGTCATTTGGACAGTTCGGTACTGTGACAAGCGCGAAAGTCATGATGGAGCGCGATACCGGCCGCTCTAAAGGTTTTGGTTTTGTCGAGATGGGCAGCGATGCCGAAGCTCTGGCAGCCGTCGAAGGCATGAACGGTGCACCTTTGGGTGGCCGTAGCCTCGTTGTGAACGAAGCTCGCCCCATGGAGCCACGCCCCCCCCGCTCAGGTGGTTTCGGTGGCGGCGGTGGCTACGGTGGTGGTGGCCGTGAAGGCGGCGGTGGCGGCTACGGTGGTGGCGGTCGCGAAGGTGGTGGCGGCGGTTTCCGTAGCCCCTACGGTGGCGGCGGCAACGGCGGTGGTCGTCGTGAAGGCGGCGGCGGTCGTGGCGACGGCGGTGGCCGCGGTGGTTTCGGTGGCGGAAACAGCTACTAATCCATCTGCTTCACTGCAAGTCAAAAGGCTCCCTTGGGAGCCTTTTTTATTTCTTGTCTTTTGGCGGGAGCAGTGTGCCGCGCACTCGACCCGTGAGCTGCATGACGCGGTCTAGGTTGTTGTAATCCATACCTTCTTGAGAGGTAAAACGGTCACCCGCACCACGTAGCAAAAGTACAGGCAAATGCGAGCGCACTTGTTCGGTGTCGGCAAACAAGTGTAAAAAGTCACTGTGCATTTCGCTACGCGGCGTCACCACGCCTTGCGTGTTGATACTGGCCTCACGCACAACGACGGCTTTGTCAAACAGCTGCGCTTCTGTTCCGTCGGCATTGATCAAACCGCGCGCGGCTACCGCAGTTGTTACGCTTCCCTTTTCACCGAGAACACGGATACGAGGTTGGTCAATTTCAAGCGTGTCAGTATCGGGGTAATGGCGGCCTTCTGTGCCGACCAACTCGCTTTTTAGACGCCCGTCTTCTGCAAAGACTTTGACAGAAAAGTCGTGCATGAAGTAATCAGGCACATGACGGGGAGGCGCATCTAACGCAACCTCACCGGTCGCCGGCGTATTGCGCACCAACCAATACGTAGACATGGCCATCAGCCCCATGAGTAACAAAGGTAAATACACAACAAGCCGATCCCAAACGCGACGCATGCGCATCAGCACAGACAACGGCGCGACTAAGCTCATGCCACGTAGCCCTGCAATAACTCAGCATAACGGCCACTGGCCACCAAGAGCAGATCGCAAAACTCTCTGGCTGCGCCGTTGCCACCTTCGCGCTCAGTCACATAGTCAGAAATGGCTTTGACTTCGATATGGGCGTTACTCGGAGCACAAGCAAACGCAGCGCGCGTCATGACGGCCATGTCAGGCCAGTCATCACCCATGTGCGCGGCTTGCGACCAATCGAGTCCCAACTCTTTCAAAATTTCTTGTGCGGCAGGCGCTTTGTCTTCCGTGCCGTAGCGCATGTGGGTGATGTTCAGGGCTTTGAGACGCGCGCGCAATGGGGCGCTATCGCGGCCCGTGATGACCGCAGGCGTGATGCCTGCTTTTTGCAACATCTTTAAGCCGTGTCCATCAAGGGTGCAAAACCGTTTGATGGTTTCACCGCTCTCAGTGAACAGCAAGCCACCATCAGTGAGCACACCGTCCACATCGAAAAAAGCCACGCGCACGCCTTGCGCTTTCAAAAGCAAGGCTGGATCAAAGTTCAAAGCGGGTGTGTGCATCAAATGACTTTCGCTCGCATCAGGTCGTTGGTGTTGATTGCGCCGCACAACGTACCGAGTTCATCCACCACCAAAACGCTGGTGATGCGATACAACTCCATCAGCTCTGCAGCTTCTGCGGCCAAAGCGCTGGCACGCACGGTGCGAGGGTTGGCGTGCATGACTTCCTGTGCCGTGAGCTGACGCATGTCTGTGCCAGTTTCGATCAAGCGACGCAAGTCGCCGTCAGTGAAGATGCCCAGCACTTTTTGTTTTTCGTCGGCGATGGCTGAAGCACCCAAACCTTTGGCACTCATCTCGCGCATCAAATCGCTGAAGCTGGCGGTGGGCAACACGCTTGGCACATCGTTGCCGCTTCGCATGACATCGCTCACATGCGTTAAGAGGCGACGCCCTAGTGAGCCTCCTGGGTGAGAGCGTGCAAAGTCTTCTGCCTTGAAGCCGCGAGCATCGAGCAACGCAACGGCTAGAGCATCGCCCATAGCCATTTGTGCCGTGGTGCTAGCGGTAGGTGCTAAGTTGAGTGGGCAGGCTTCTTTGAGCACGCCGGTGTTAAGCACGATGTCTGCATGATTGGCGAGCGTAGATTGCGCGCCACCCGTCAGCGCGATCAAGGGAACGCCTTGGCGTTTGAGTACAGGCAAGATAGCGGCGAGCTCGTCGCTCTCACCGCTGTTAGAAATGGCAATCACAAGATCTGTGTCTTTGACCATGCCGAGGTCCCCGTGGCTGGCCTCGGCGGGATGCACAAACATGGCGGGCGTGCCTGTTGATGCGAGTGTGGCCGTGATCTTGCGGCCTACGTGACCGCTCTTGCCCATGCCCATCACCACCACGCGGCCAGTGACTTTGAGAATGGCATGCACCGCTTGCACAAAACTGGGTGATAAACCGTTACGCAAATGGCGCACAGCTTCTGCTTCGATTTCCAGAGTCTCGTGAGCCAGTTGCAAAATGCGTTGGTCGTCCACCTGAGTAGCATGGCTAGCGGTGTGTGCGTGGTTTTGTGTCATGGTTTGATTTTATCGGGGGGTGGGCTTATTTGCCGATGCAAAAGCTAGAGAAGATCACCCCCAGCAAATCATCAGACGAAAACTCACCCGTGATGGTATTGAGTGCGTTTTGGCTCAGACGAAGCTCTTCGGCCAACAGATCAAGCGCTGGCACATGGGCTTGCAGGCTGGCAATGGCCATCATGAGGTGCTCGTCGACGGCATGCAAGGCTTGCACATGGCGCTCGCGGGCCATGAACATGCCCTCGGCGCTACCGCCTTGCCAACCCACCACTTGAAGTAGTTGTTGTCGCAAAGCTGGCAAGCCGCTGCCCGTTTTGGCAGACAAGGTGATGTGTGCGATTTCGCCCGCATTGCCTTGGTCTGCTGATGTCTCGCTTACCGTTGTCGCCACGCAGTGGGCATCGGCCTTGTTCCACAAGTGCAACACGGGCACGTGTGCATCCAGCTTATCTTGCAAGGTTTGTTGAATTAGCGCATCCGCTGCGGCGTAGGCCACATCGTTTTTGCGTGTCAAGTCGTGCAAGAACAGCACAGCATCTGCTTGACCAATTTGGTCCCACGCACGGGCTATACCGATGCGCTCTACCTCGTCCACATCTGGATGCTCGCGCAAGCCAGCTGTGTCAACGACGTGCAGAGGCACGCCTTCGATTTGTATGGTCTGTTGCACGACATCGCGCGTCGTGCCTGCGATGGGCGTGACAATAGCAAGCTCTGCGCCTGCGAGTGCATTGAGTAAAGAACTTTTCCCTGCGTTGGGCTGCCCCGCAATGACCACACGAATGCCTTCGCGCAGCAGCGCGCCTTGCTTGGTTTGCGCCATCACGCGTGCAAGGTTTTGTTGCAATCGATCGAGCTGGCCTTGGGCGTCGGCTTGCTTTAAAAAGTCGATGTCTTCTTCTGGAAAGTCCAATGTCGCTTCCACCAACATGCGAAGGTGAATCAGCGCGTCGCGCAGTTGGTGAATTTCACGCGAGAAGGCCCCTGCTAACGAGCGGCTAGCACCACGCGCCGCAGCCTCAGTGCTGGCGTCAATCAAGTCCGCCACCGCCTCGGCCTGCGCCAAATCGAGCTTGTGGTTCAAAAATGCACGTTGTGTGAACTCACCGGGCTGAGCTAATCGCAAGCCACTGAGCAATGGCTTGTGTTGTTCGTCAACAGCTGCCGCCACGCGCAGGCAACGCGCCAAAATGAGTTGCAACACAACAGGTCCGCCGTGCGCTTGCAGCTCTAACACGTCTTCACCCGTGTAACTGTTGGGCCCCGGAAAGTACAAGGCCAAAACATGGTCGATGGGTGCGCCTGTCTCATCTGGCAGCGGCAGATATGTGGCTTCTCGTGGTTTGAGCGTTCGACCACTCAAGGCAAGCGCGAATGAGCTTAGTTTTTTGCCGCTCACGCGAACGATGCCCACGGCGCCTCGACCGGGTGCTGTGGCGATGGCAATGATGGGGGCGTCGTGAAGAGCTAGCATGTGGTGATTGTCCAGAAAAAAACCCGCCAACTTGACGGTGGCGGGTTTTAGATTGACCAAATTTCTAAATTAGAACTTGGGCAAATTAAATTGCGGAGGAACACCCATTCTCACGTTAATGATCCATTGCTGAGCAATCGACAACACGTTGTTGGTGATCCAGTACAGAACCAAACCTGCAGGGAAGAAGAAGAACATCACGCTGAAGGCCAGCGGCATGATCCACATCATCTTGGCTTGCATGGGGTCTGGTGGCGCGGGGTTCAATGCTGTTTGCAGCAATGTGGTGAGCGTCATGACCAAAGGCAAGATAAAGAATGGATCAGGTGCTGACAAGTCGTGAATCCAACCCACCCAAGGTGCGTTGCGAATTTCAACGGTTGACAACAATACCCAGTACAAAGCAATGAACACGGGAATTTGAAGCGCGATAGGAACGCAACCACCCATGGGGTTGACCTTTTCTTCGCGGTAAATCTTCATCATCTCCATTTGCATTTGTTGTGGGTTGTCTTTGAGACGCTCACGCATTTCCATGATTTTGGGATTGATCGCCTTCATCTTGGCCATGCTTTGGTAAGCGTGGGCATTCAACCAGTAGAAGCCCGCTTTGAGAAGCACCACCAAGGCCACGATAGACCAGCCCCAGTTGCCCAAGATGTTGAAAAGTTGGTCCAGCAACCAAAACAGGGGCTTGGCCAAGATGGTCAACCAACCGTAATCTTTGACGAGTTCTAAGCCAGGGTAGAGGGCTTCGAGTTTGTTTTCTTCTTGTGGGCCCGCGAAGAATGTGGCGGTCACGCTTTGAGTTGCACCTGGCTTGATGGCTTCCAAAGGTGCAATCAGCGTTGCGCGGTAACAGCAATCGGCCATGTTGGAACCAATGTCCACGGCGTCCATTGAAATGTTGCGGTTCATGCCATCTGGCAAGATCCAAGCGCTGGCAAAGTAATGCTGCACCATGGCGATGTAGCCAGTGGAAGACTGCTTTTCCACTTCGACTTTTTTCTTCTTGATGTCAGCAAATTCAACCTTTTGGTATTTTTGCGCAGCGGTATAAACCGCAGGACCCGTGAAGGTGGAATAGAACGATGACTCACCCGCCAACTTGTTGCCATCACGCACCAGTTGGAAATACAACTGTGGGGCCACGTCTTGCGAGCCGGTGTTCACGATGTCGTGCTTCACCGACATGTCGTAGGCGCCACGTTTGACGGTGTAAGTCTTGACCAGCTTCACGCCGCCTTGAACAGGCGACTCAAAGGTGATGTTGAGTACGTCTGTGCCGTCCTTGAGTTTGCGTGGACCAGGGCGCACGTTCATCACGGTTTTGTGCGTGGGCAAAGTCACGCCAGCGATGCTAGAAATCAAACCTGTTTGAGCCGTGTAGATGCGATCTTTGCTATCGTCGAGCAACACGATGTGGTTGCCAGGCTTTTGCTCATCCTCGTGCTTCAACAGCTCAACGCGCACCAAAGTACCGCCTTCTGTGTCAAAACTGAGTTTCGCTACGTCTGTCTCAACTTCAACAAACTCTTTCGAAGCAGCGCGCGTTTCAACCGCAGGAACGGCGGCTGCGACGCCTTGCGGCAAAACGGGTGCAGGTACGCCTGCAGCTTGAGGTGCAGCAGAAGCTGCGTCCGTTGCAACTTTGGCTTGTTGTGCTGGCGTTGGGAAGAACGTGGCCTTGTGTCCGTTGTGAACTTGCCATTGGTCCCATAACAGAACCATGGAGAAACCAAAGATCACCCACAAAATGGTGCGGCGAATGTCATTCATGAAGTTTTCTTTCCGGAGTTGGAAGAGGTCAAAGAGCGAAACAAAGCGGGTGGCACAGGATCGTGCCCGCCAACACACCAAGGATGGCATCGTGCCAAACGGTGCAACGTCAAATAGCTACCCCGTGCAGCACCGTGAAGCTCTAAAGCTTGCAGCGAATATGCAGAACACGTAGGTTCAAACCGACACGACGAACCAAGCCAAGGGCTGAGTAACAAACGGTAACCACGCACCAGCGTCATCAAAATTGACTGCATCATGCGACGCTCACTCGGCCAAACAATTGTTTGAGCTCTTCACGAACGGTTTGTTTCAGCGCATCCGAGGATGCGCTCACAAACTTTTGAGGGTTAAACGTTGCTCGCAAACGAACCACATAAGCGGTAGGCGTCAAGCCTTTTTCAAACTCACGCGAAACCGCGTGAACTTGTCGTCGAATTAAATTGCGCGTAACGGCACGCTTGGCCCACCGTTTTGGGGTGAGTGCGCCCATCATCAACACACCATCGACAAACAGGGTCGGGGTTTCTTCAAACCCAGACCCTGTTGAGGCTTTGGCAGACGGTTGCCACTGGTGCAACACGAAGTGCGGCGTACGTGCCACAGATCCTGCCGACATGACGGCCTGAAATTCTGACCACTGTTTCAGACGTTCCACGGCGCTTGGGTCGCGGGCCTGTTCAGCGGTCAAAAATTAGACAGCCAGACGCTTGCGACCTTTGGCGCGACGTGCATTGATCACAGCGCGGCCACCGCGTGTTTTCATGCGAACCAAAAAGCCATGGGTACGGGCGCGACGGGTTTTAGAAGGCTGGTAAGTGCGTTTCATGATTTTTCCAAAAAGCTAAGCCCTGAGAGATCAGGGAAACCAATGATTATCTCAAACTTTTGGGCCACTTGCGGACTTTTATCCACACTCTTTTTAGCTTGGCTTTTTTAAAAGACTTACAAATTTCCGTAGCCTGTGGATAATTTTTTGATAAAGTGCTCTATTGCCTGTCTTTTTAAGGCAGCTATCCACAGAAAAATATCTCATGAACCAGGGTCAACCTTCCTCTGCCGCTGACGGCCTACCAGCTACTTCTGGTCATGGTTTGTGGCAAGCCTGCGTCGATCAATTGGCGCAAGAACTGCCTGAACAGCAGTTCAACACGTGGATCAGACCACTCGTTGCCAACGTCGCTGATGACTTTAGTAAGGTGGTTATTTTTATTGGCAACCGCTTTAAGCTGGACTGGATTCGCGCCCAATATGCCAACCGTGTGGCAAGCTTGCTGCAACAGCTGCATGGCCAACCTATTCAAGTTGAGTTAGCGATCACTCCTAAAGAAACCCCGGTCAGAATTAAGCCTGTTTCTTTTTCTCACGAGTTGGAGTCCTTACCTGAGAGCTTTGTTGGTCTTGAAGAAGGCATTCCAAGCGGTCCACGCACACGCCTCAATACCGCTCTGACATTTGACACCTTGGTAGAGGGTACGGCTAACAGAATGGCACGTGCAGCGGCCATGCATGTAGCCACCATGCCAGGGCAGTTGTACAACCCCTTATTCATCTACGGCGGAGTAGGTTTAGGTAAGACCCACTTGATGCATGCTGTGGGTAACAAACTCTTGTCTGAACGTCCAGACGCCAAAGTTCTCTACATCCATGCGGAACAATTTGTTTCGGATGTGGTTAAAGCCTATCAGCGCAAAACTTTTGATGAATTCAAAGAACGCTACCACTCGCTCGATCTGCTTTTGATCGACGATGTTCAGTTTTTTGCCAACAAAGAACGCACCCAAGAAGAGTTTTTCAACGCATTTGAAGCCCTCTTAGCTAAAAAGTCGCACATCATCATGACGAGTGATACCTATCCCAAGGGTCTCACAGACATCCATGAACGCTTGGTATCTCGTTTTGATGCAGGCTTGACTGTGGCTATTGAGCCGCCTGAGCTTGAAATGAGAGTGGCTATTTTGATCAGCAAATCACGCGCTGAAGGTTCTGAAATGCCAGAAGAAGTGGCCTTTTTTGTCGCTAAAAATGTGCGCTCTAACGTACGTGAGCTAGAAGGTGCACTGCGCAAAATCTTGGCTTATTCGCGTTTCAACCAGAAAGAAATTTCAATTCAACTGGCCCGCGATGCACTGCGTGATTTGCTTTCTATCCAAAACCGCCAGATTTCCGTAGAGAACATCCAAAAAACTGTTGCCGACTATTACAAGATCAAAGTGGCAGACATGTACTCTAAGAAACGTCCTGCATCAATTGCAAGGCCTCGCCAAATTGCCATGTACCTTGCTAAGGAACTGACACAAAAGAGTCTTCCTGAAATTGGTGAGCTATTTGGTGGCCGTGATCACACCACTGTGCTGCATGCAGTACGCAAAATCACGGCTGAACGCCAACAAATGGCTGATTTAAATCAACAACTGCACGTCCTTGAGCAAACACTCAAAGGCTAAACAATAAAAAGAACAACCTTGTGGATAGTTTCTGGACAACACCAGAGTTATCCACAGAAAAGTAGAAATTACGAAGTTATCCCCTTTTGAACGACAGCAGAAAAGCAAGCTTGCCAACACCTTAAGAGTGAGTACAAGTGCTTGAAAAAAAAGAGGAAAATGCTGTTGTCCACAGAAAGATGCTTTGCTTATCTACTACTACTAATTTAAATAAAGAAAACAAGAGGAAGAGATGATCGTACTGAAAGCAACACAAGACAAGGTTTTGTCAGTTCTGCAATCTGTTGCAGGTATTGTTGAACGTCGCCATACATTGCCAATCTTGGCAAACGTGTTGATTCGCAAAACAGGCAGTTCGTTACAACTAACCACAAGTGATTTAGAAATTCAAATTCGCACCACAGCAGAGCTCGATGGCGATGCAGGCAATTTCACGACCACAGTGGGTGCACGCAAATTGATTGATATCTTGCGCACCATGCCTTCAGACCAAACCGTAAGTTTGGAATCGAATCAAAACAAATTGATTTTGAAAGGTGGCAAAAGCCGCTTTACTTTGCAAAGCTTGCCTGCTGAAGATTTTCCGTTGGTGCAAGAGGCAGCCAGCTTTGGCCCTTCATTCAGCGTGCCACAAAAGACCTTGAAAGAGTTGTTGCACCAAGTCTCATTTGCAATGGCTGTGCACGACATCCGTTACTACTTAAACGGCATCTTGTTTGTTGCAGAAGGCAAGCAGCTCAGCTTGGTTGCTACAGATGGTCACCGTTTGGCTTTTTCTTCAGCCACTTTAGATGTGGAAGTGCCACGCCAAGAAGTCATCTTGCCTCGTAAAACAGTGTTGGAAATGCAGCGCTTGTTGAGTGACAAAGAAGGCGCAATTGAAATGCAGTTTGCTGGAAATCAAGCCAAGTTCACATTTGACGGTATGGAGTTTGTGACCAAGCTGGTTGAAGGCAAGTTTCCAGATTACAACCGTGTCATTCCAAAGAACCACAAGAACACCATCACCATGGGCCGTACGGCTTTGCTAGCTACATTGCAGCGCACAGCTATTTTGACCAGCGAAAAGTTCAAAGGCGTGCGCCTTAACTTAGAACCTGGAGTTTTGCGCGTCGCATCAAGCAATGCTGAGCAAGAAGAAGCTGTGGATGAACTTGAGATTGATTACAGCGGCGACGCCATTGAGATTGGTTTCAACGTGACCTACTTAATTGATGCCTTGACCAATATGGATCAAGACATGGTGCAAGTGGACTTGGCTGATTCCAACAGTTCAGCCCTCTTCACCATTCCAGAAAACACCACATTTAAATACGTGGTGATGCCAATGCGTATCTAACGCGCTATTGATTACTTTTTTCCTGATTGAAACCGTGGGGCTCTTTTGTCTCACGCACGAAAACTTGCTATGACTGAACCTACTCAAACTCCTGAAACTCCAGTGACGCCTCCAGCCGGTGAAGGCTATGGTGAGGGGTCAATTCAAATTTTGGAAGGCCTTGAGGCGGTTCGTAAGCGTCCTGGTATGTATATCGGTGACACATCAGACGGTTCAGGTTTGCATCACTTGGTGTTTGAGGTGGTTGACAACTCAATTGACGAAGCCTTGGCTGGTCATTGCGACGACATCGTGGTCACCATTCACAGCGACAACTCCATCAGCGTGACAGACAACGGGCGTGGCATTCCTACCGGCGTGAAGATGGATGACAAGCATGAGCCTAAACGCAGTGCTGCTGAAATTGCGTTGACTGAATTGCATGCGGGCGGCAAGTTCAACCAAAACAGCTACAAGGTGTCGGGTGGATTGCACGGTGTGGGCGTGTCTTGTGTGAATGCATTGTCTAAATCACTGCGCTTGATTGTTCGCCGTGAAGGCAAAGTCCACACTTTGGAATTTTCCAAGGGTTTTGTGCAAAACCGCCTGATTGAAGTTGTGGATGGCGTGGAAATTTCTCCCATGCGTATTACTGGTGACACAGAAAAGCGCGGGACTGAAGTTCACTTTTTGCCAGATACAGAAATCTTCACGCAAAACACAGACTTTCATTACGAAATTTTGAGCAAGCGCTTGCGCGAACTGAGCTTCTTGAACAACGGTGTTCGTATTCGTCTGCTTGATGAACGCACAGGCAAAGAAGACGACTTTTCAGGTGCAGGTGGTGTGAAGGGTTTTGTGGACTTCATCAACTCAGGTAAAAAAGTGTTGCACCCCAACGCGTTTTACGCTGAAGGTGATCGACCTGCTGATACCTACGGCGGTATTCCAGGAACTAGCATTGGTGTGGAAGTCTCCATGCAGTGGAACGATGGTTACAACGAAAACGTTTTGTGCTTTACCAACAATATTCCACAGCGTGATGGTGGTACACATTTAACGGGTTTACGTGCTGCGATGACGCGCGTCATCAACAAGTACATCGAAGAAAATGAATTTGCCAAGAAGGCAAAGGTTGAAGTCACGGGCGACGACATGCGTGAAGGTTTGTGCTGCGTGTTGTCTGTCAAAGTGCCTGAGCCAAAGTTTAGCAGTCAGACCAAAGACAAACTGGTATCCAGCGAGGTGCGCGCACCCGTTGAAGATATCGTGGCTAAAACACTGACTGACTATCTGCAAGAGCGCCCCAACGACGCCAAGATCATTTGCGGCAAGATTGTGGAAGCGGCTCGCGCACGCGAAGCGGCTCGAAAAGCACGCGAAATGACACGTCGAAAAGGTGTGTTGGATGGCATGGGCTTGCCAGGCAAGCTCGCTGATTGCCAAGAAAAAGATCCATCGCTGTGCGAAATCTACATCGTGGAGGGTGACTCCGCAGGTGGCTCAGCCAAGCAAGGCCGTGATCGTAAATTTCAAGCTATCTTGCCTTTGCGTGGCAAGATTTTGAACGTTGAAAAAGCACGTTACGAAAAGCTATTGACCAGCAATGAAATTTTGACGCTCATCACTGCTCTTGGCACCGGCATTGGCAAAGCCAGTGCTGAGTCTGGCAAGTCTGCCACTGATGATTTCAATGTGGATAAGCTGCGTTACCACCGCATCATCATCATGACCGACGCGGACGTTGACGGCGCACACATTCGTACGCTCTTGCTCACGTTCTTCTATCGCCAAATGCCTGAGTTGGTAGAGCGCGGCCATATCTACATTGCCCAGCCACCTTTGTACAAAGTGAAGGCGGGTAAAGAAGAGCTGTACCTCAAAGATGAATCCGCTTTGGATGGGTTCTTGTTGCGCATTGCCATGAAAGACGCCAGCATCACTACCGGTGGTGCGAACTCTCAAGTGCTGAGTGGCGACACGTTGAACGAATTAGCTCGTAAGCACCAAGTGGCGGAAGCAGTGATTGCGCGTTTGAGTGGTTTCATGGATGCTGAGGCATTGCGTGCCATGGCTGATGGCGTGTCTGTCAATCTCGACACCGTGGCTGACGCAGAAAAATCTGCTGTTGCCATGCAAGAAAAATTACGCGAACTCGGCAGCGGTTCAGAAGCCACCGGGGAGTTCGATGTGCGCACAGACAAACCCATTTTGCGTATCAGCCGTCGCCACCATGGCAACGTCAAGAGCAGTGTGATCACACAAGACTTCGTCCACGGCGCAGACTATGCCGCCTTGGCTGAAGCTGCTTTGACCTTCCGTGATTTGGTGGGTGAGGGCTCTAAGGTACACCGTGGTGAAGGTGAGAAGGCCAAAGAAGAAAAAGTGTCTGACTTCCGCCAAGCCATGAAGTGGTTGATTGGTCAGGCTGAAAATGCGACGGCACGTCAACGCTACAAGGGCTTGGGCGAGATGAACCCAGCACAGCTATGGGAAACCACGATGGACCCCACTGTGCGTCGTTTGTTACGTGTGCAAATCGACGATGCCATCGAAGCCGATCGCGTCTTCACCATGTTGATGGGCGACGAGGTTGAGCCTCGCCGCAACTTCATTGAAACCAACGCTTTGCGCGCAGGCAACATCGATATTTAATTCTCGTTGTTAGCCCATCAGGCCCGCACGAAAGTCATCGACGGCCTGCACTAGCTCCTCGCGCGTGTTCATGACGAAGGGGCCATATTGCGCAATGGGCTCGTTCAAGGGCTTGCCCGCAATCACGATCGCACGCGTGTTGGCTTGTGCGCGTAGCATCAAACCATCGCCATCGTTTGTGAGCACGGCCATGCGTTTGATTGGCACAGCGTTGACCGTGTCACCTTGCATCACGTCTAAGCCGCCGCGATATACATACACAAACGCGTTGTGGGTGGCTGGCAATGGCTGTTCAAGTACCACACCGTCTGTTTCTGGGAAGTGTAGGTCTAAGAACAAAGGCTCGGTGTGTTCGCGTTGTATCGCACCGACGGTGTCGTGTGAGTTGCCAGCAATGACACGCACCAGCACGCCGTTTGCGGTGGTGACTTCTGGTATGTCATTGCTTTGAATATCGCGGTACCAAGGCTCGCACAGTTTGTTTTTGGCGGGTAAGTTGAGCCATAGCTGAAATCCTTCCATCACGCCTTCTTCTTGCTCAGGCATTTCGCTGTGCGTTAGGCCGCGTCCTGCGGTCATCCACTGCACCCCGCCGTTTTGCAAAAGACCTTCATGCCCACCGCTGTCTTTGTGGCGCATTCGACCCGCAATCATGTAGGTCACGGTCTCAAAGCCACGGTGTGGGTGGTTGGGGAAGCCTGCAATGTAGTCGCCGGGGTTGTCGCTGCCAAAGGCATCGAGCATCAGATAGGGGTCTAGGCGTTCTTGTAGGTCGTGGCTGAGTACGCGGGTTAGGCGCACGCCTGCACCGTCTTGGGTGTCTTGGCCTTGAACTAAGCGTTCTATACCGCGAGTTTTGCTGATGGTGCTCATGCGACTTGGTAGCCTTCGTCTGCAATGGCGTGCGCAATGTCTTCGCGCGCCTTGGTGCTGTGCACATAGACTTTGCCAGTGTTGCGGTCAATTTCAACTTTGGCTTCTGCATCTAAGCGCGCAATGGCTTTTTTGACGGCCATTTCGCAGTGGCCGCATGTCATGCCTTCGACCTGAAACGTGTTATCCATCATGTGCTCCTTATAAAGATGTAACCTTAACCTATGTTTGAATTGTCTAGCGATATCGGTATTGGCGGAATGACCTGCGCATCGTGTGTAGCCCGTGTGGAGCGCGCGATTGCCAAGGTGACGGGCGTTGAATCGGTGAGTGTGAATTTGGCAACTGAATCAGCGCGTGTGACGTGGGCCCCATCGCATACCGAAGAAGACCATCAAACCCAACAGGCACGATTGCGACGCGCTGTGCGTGATGCGGGTTACGAGCCACTTGCCGCAGAACATTTGGAACAAACCCCAGAGGGCGCATGGGCAGGCTTTATGCCTGTGGCCATCGGTATCTTGTTGAGTGCTCCTTTGGTATTGCCGATGTTGGGCGATGCGTTGGGCCAGCACTGGATGCTCCCCGCGTTGTGGCAATTTGCGTTGGCCACGCCTGTGCAGTTTGTGTTGGGTGCACGCTTTTATAAAGCAGGGTGGCACGCATTGTTGGCGGGCAGCGGCAACATGGATTTGTTGGTGGCTTTGGGCACCAGTGCCGGTTGGGCTTTGTCGGTGTGGTTGTGGCTCACAGCGTCTGCTGGGGCCATGGTGCATCTGTATTTCGAAGGCTCGGCGGTGGTCATCACCTTGGTGTTGTTGGGCAAATGGTTAGAGGCCCGCGCCAAGCGACAAACCACCGATGCCATTCGCGCCTTGCATGCGTTGCGTCCTGTACGTGCACGCGTCATCACACGGGATGGCGAGATGGAAATTCCGATAGAAGAGTTGTTGGTGGGCGACCATTTGGTCGTTTTGCCTGGCGAACGCTTTGCATCGGATGGCGTGGTGCTTGAGGGTGAAACACAAGTAGATGAAGCGATGCTCACGGGTGAGCCTTTGCCAGTTCATAAGTCGGTCGATGCTCGCGTGACCGGTGGCAGTATCAATGGCGAGGGGCGCGTGGTGGTGCGTGTCAGTGCCATTGGCACAGCCACCGTGTTGGCCAACATCATTCGTTTGGTGGAAGACGCTCAGGCGGCTAAGGCGCCGATTCAACGCATGGTCGACCAAGTTTCAGCCGTGTTCGTGCCAGTGGTGCTGGTGTTGGCGTTGGCCACCTTGCTGGCTTGGTGGTTCACGGGCCACAGCTTAGAGGCGTCGCTTATCCATTGCGTGGCGGTATTGGTGATTGCTTGTCCATGTGCGCTCGGCTTGGCAACACCGGCGGCCATCATGTCCGGAACAGGGGTGGCTGCTAAGCACGGCATTCTGATCAAAGACGCGCAAGCACTTGAAGTGGCACACAAGGTGGACACCGTGGCGTTTGATAAAACTGGCACGCTCACGGTGGGGCAGCCGCGCTTGTTGTCCTTGTTCGCGGCTAATGACGTTGGGACGCTCCAACGTCCTTTGAGCCCGGCCTCACTGGGACAAGCAGCAATGACAGGCTCATCAATTGCAAACTTCTCAGCGCAGTCAGTGACATTGAGTGCTGAGGAACAAGGGTTGCTCACTTTGGCGGCTGGCTTGCAAAGCGGTAGCGAACATCCTTTGGCTCATGCCGTGGTGCAAGCTGCCAAAGCGCATGGCTTTAGCTTGGTCACGCCTGAAGATGTCAAAGCCGTGCCGGGCTTTGGCAGTGAAGGCGTGCTTGAGGGTCGCCAGTTGCTGTTGGGCAGCTTGCGTTGGATGGCAACGCTTCAGTTGACCCCTGGCGAATGGCAAGCCCGTGCACAGGTTTTGCAATCGCAGGGTGCCACGGTGTCGGTTCTGGCCGAACGTACGCCGCAAGGAGTGGTTGCACTTGCCGTGTTGGCGTTTGGCGATGAGCCAAAGCCCGGTGTGCAAGAGGCTCTCGCCAAATTACGTGCACGCGGTCTGCGCTTGGTCATGATTTCTGGCGACAACGCTGGCGCAGCCCAAGCTATGGCGGCACGTTTGGGTTTGCACGTTGATGAAGTGCATGCCGAAGTGTTGCCCGGTGACAAAGCCGCGTTGGTTAAAAGTTTGCAACACAATGCTCACGGCTCACCGCATGTGGTGGCTTTTGTGGGAGACGGCATCAACGATGCCCCCGCCTTGGCTGCTGCTGATGTGGGCTTGGCCATGGCCAATCTTCACGCCGACGGTCAACGCGGTGGCACGGATGTGGCCATGCAGGCGGCGGGCATCACACTCATGCGCGGTGACGTGGCTTTGGTTGCGGGCGCTTTGGATATATCAGCGCGTACCGTTGCCAAGATTCGTCAAAACTTGTTTTGGGCTTTTGCCTATAACGCCGCCGGTATCCCGCTTGCCGCTTTGGGCTATTTGAGCCCTGTGGTGGCGGGTGCTGCGATGGCGCTGAGCTCGGTCAGTGTCATGACCAATGCTTTGTTGCTCAAGCGGTGGACGCCGTAGTTTTTGATTGCGCGTTAGCGCTGTGTGCGTGACCTGTCGCCGCAGCGCTTCTCGTTTCTCTTATTTTTTGACCGCGTTGCGCTTGTCGATGCGTGCGTTGATTTTTTTCAGCATCGCTTCATCTGGGTCTTGCCAGTTGGCGCCGGCTTGGTTTGCCATGTAGACCACGGCGTTACCGAAATCAGCCACCGTTAGTTCTGTGCGCCCGCCGCGTGCTGGCATACCGCGTACGCCGTTGTAGCCGTCGGCTGTCAGGTTGACTTGGCCTTCCTTGATGAGCTTGCCCCATACTTTTGTGTCGCCCACTTTGGGCGCCCCTGCAAGCCCTTGTGCGTGACAAGTGGCACACACAGCCTTGAAAGTATCTTCACCAGCTGCGGCCCATGTGCCAGAAGCGGACAGCGCCAAAAGGAGGGTCCAAAGGGTTTTGTTCATTTGTTCACCTTGTGTTTTTAAGACTGCAATTTTGACCGAGAAACCGCACGTGCTCCACCGTCAAGAGCGTCCTAGTAAAATCGGCCGCTGCTAAGCAGGGCGGCGCACAGCCCCTGCGCTTTTGTGCTCCTGCACACCCAAAGGTTGGTTTTATGTTGTACCCCCAAGAGTTTGATGTCATCGTGGTTGGCGGTGGACACGCAGGCACCGAAGCCGCACTTGCTGCTGCACGCATGGGTGCTAAAACTTTACTCTTAAGTCACAACATTGAAACCTTGGGTCAGATGAGCTGCAACCCGTCCATCGGCGGTATCGGCAAAGGTCATTTGGTCAAAGAAGTGGATGCTTTGGGTGGGGCTATGGCTTTGGCCACGGACGAGTCAGGTATTCAGTTTCGAATTCTCAACAGCTCCAAAGGCCCCGCTGTGCGTGCCACTCGCGCGCAAGCCGATCGCATTTTGTACAAAGCGGCGATCCGTCGCATGCTTGAAAACCAGCCCAACTTGTGGCTGT
>JACCDH010692725.1_pt1 | contig 20388 bp, 20 predicted proteins | sample 7442481 | NCBI WGS metagenome assembly JACCDH01 (sample SAMN15323433, study PRJNA562643) | freshwater metagenome | isolation source: river surface water | place: USA:Blue River Watershed | collected 2017-08-15 | reverse complement strand
GTTCTTTAGGATTGGATTTAGGAGGTAGTGGCGGTGGCGCTTTTTCTGGAGCCAACTTGACCGAATTGTTCAAATCCCGCTCGATGGTAGAGCAAACTTTGATGCAACCGGTATTAGCAGGAACTGATACGATTTCTTTGGCAGAATTGTACATTCGTACCCAAGAGTGGAGAGAGGATTGGCAGGAAAAACCCAAATTAAAAGCGATCCAATTTCCACCTTTGACTAAGCGTAAGTATTTTACCCGTGAACATGATAGTATCATGGGAGAGATATACGAAGACTTGTCTAAGACCAGTTTGACTGTAGCTCAAAAAGATAAAAAAATTTCGATTATTACAATGGAAGTTAAATCAGAGGATGAGATTTTTTCTAAAGCGTTCTCAGAAACCTTAGCCAAACAAGTTTCTGATTTTTATGTCGATACTAAAAGCAAGAAAGCCCGTATGAATATGTCGATTTTACAAAAGCAAACCGACTCCATTCGTGCCGAATTGAATGGATCGATTACAGGTTTGGCGGTTGCCAATGATAATACTTTTATGTTGAATCCTGCCTTGAACGTGAACAGAACGCCTTCGGCCAAACGCCAAGTAGATGTGCAAGCCAATACCGCTATTTTGACGGAATTGGTCAAACAAACCGAATTGGCGAAAGTAACCCTACGAAAAGAAACCCCGTTAATTCAAGTCATAGACCGTCCAATTTTTCCATTAAAGAATGACGAGATTAGTAAATTTAAAGGCATATTTATGGGAGGTTTTTTAGCTATTTTTTTGGTCGTAATTTTTTTTACAGGAAGACATTTCCATAAAGAATTAACAAATGTGTATTAAAATACATTTGATTTACTATAATAATCTGTATTTATGTCAAATTTTTTAAAAGAGTTTATAAACAAAGATAAATCGATTTCTGTTACTGGTTTGGGCTATGTCGGTTTGCCTTTAGCACTAGAATTTGCTAAGCATTTCAAAGTGATAGGTTTCGATATCAACCAAGAACGTATTGCGTTGATGCAACAAGGTATAGATCCCTCTAAAGAATTAGAGAGTGCTGCTTTTGAGGGTTGTGATATCACTTTTACAGCTGATGTAGCTGATTTACAACAGGCGCATTTTCATATTATCGGCGTACCCACAGACATTGATTCCAACAAAGTACCGAATCTGAATCCGCTATTAGGAGCGACTAAAAGTGTGGCTTCGGCTTTGAAAAAAGGAGATGTGGTAGTTTACGAATCGACGGTCTATCCCGGTTGTACCGAAGAGGATTGTTTGCCTATTTTAGAATCCATTTCCGGCTTACAAGCAGGGATTGATTTTAAATATGGTTATAGTCCAGAACGCATCGTTCCTGGGGATAAGTTGCGAACTTTAACGAATATACTAAAGATAGTTTCGGGTAATGATGCCGAAGCCTTGGAATTAATCGCTGGTGTATACGGCAGTATCATCAAAGCGGGATTGCATCGAGCTGAATCAATCAAAGTAGCTGAAGCGGCTAAGGTGATTGAAAATACGCAACGCGATATCAATATTTCTTTGATGAACGAATTGGCTATTATTTTTGATAAAATGGGTATCGATACCAAGGCGGTTATTGAAGCAGCAGGAACCAAATGGAATTTTCATAAATACCAACCCGGTTTAGTTGGAGGTCATTGCATAAGTGTTGATCCGTTTTATTTAATTCACAAAGCCAAAAAAATAGGCATTGATCCTCAAGTGATTGCTGCAGGTCGAAGGGTAAATGATTTCATTCCGTCTTTTATTGCCAAACGCATTGTACAATCCTTGATTGAGCAAGATAAAAATCCTGGAAAGTCAAGAGTCTTGGTTATGGGAGTAACTTTTAAAGAAGATGTAGCTGATATTAGGAATTCAAAAGTAGTGGATTTAGTTCGTGAATTGATGGATTTTTCAATACAAGTGGATGTAGTTGATCCACACGGAAGTCCTAAAGAATTAGAACATGAGTACGGAATAAATTTGTTGGATCAACCGGTAGGAGATTATGATATTATTTTATTGGCTGTAGGACATAAAGAATACATCCGAATGACAGTAGCTGATTTTGAAAAAATATCAAAAGACCAACTTTATATGTATGACATAAAAGGAGTACTTAATCCAAATGATTATCAAAATTATTGGCGACTTTAAATAATTAAATAGATATAGCTTATAAAAAAGAATTAAGTAAATTCTATTAATTTATAAAAAAAATTTAAAATACCTATGAGTTATAATAATTTAAAATCTAGTCGTATTGCAAAAAATTCTTTTTTGTTGTATGTAAGAATGATAATTGTTATGGCAATTAATCTATTTACAGTTAGAATTGTATTAAAAGCACTTGGTTCAGTTGATTATGGAATTAATGATGTAGTATCGGGTATAATAACAATGTTGATTAGTTTATCAAGTGTACTTTCAACTGCTACGCAAAGATATTATTCTACTACTATTGGTGAAAATAGCTTAGAACGGTTACGTAATATTTTTTCAGCAAGTGTAAATATATATGTAATACTATCATTTATTGTTGTCGTTTTTGGTGAGACAATAGGTCTTTGGTTTGTTAATAATTATTTAGTAATACCATTTGATAGGATTGGTGCGGCAAATTGGATTTATCAATTTTCCATTTTTTCATTTATTTTTACTTTTCTACAAGTACCTTTTTATGCTGCTGTAATTTCACATGAAGATATGGGAATTTTTACAATTATTAGTACTGTAGAGTGTTTGTTGAAATTTGGTGCTGCACTATTAGTTTTTATTGTTCCAAAAGACAGACTTGTTGTTTATGGAGCAGGTCTTTTTTTAATTTCTTTTTTAGTTATGATGTCATATGTTTTAGTCGGTTACTTTAAATATGACGAATGCCGATATAAGAAACAAAAAGATAAGACATTACTAAAAGAATTAATTACTTTTTCTGGCTGGTCTTTGTTTGGTTCTATGGCAGGTGTAGGGATGTCACAGGTTACTACCATTTTAATTAATTTGTTTTTTGGTCCATTGTTTAATGCTGCAAGAGCAATATCTTTTCAGTTTAATTTTGCATTGAGTTCTTTAACAGCAAGTTTTTTAATGGCACTTAGACCGCAAATGATAAAATCTTATGCGGAAGGATCTTATTTATACTTGAACAAAATTTTTAATCTTAGTAATAAAGTTATTTATTATGGTTTGTTAATTGTTTCCTTACCACTTTTTTTTGAAATGAATTCCGTGTTGCTTTTTTGGCTAAATGAGACAGATTATCAAACCATATTATTTTCTAGGTTTATTTTGATTTACACTTTAATAATGTCGTTGAATAATCCTATCTCAATAATTATTCAAGCTATTGGTCGTGTTAAAGAATATCATGTTTCTGTTGAGATTTTTACACTTTTGTGTGTACCAATAACATATATATTATTTAAGTACGACTTTCCAGCATATTCAACTTTTATAGTAATGATTATAGCGGCAGTTGCTTCACACGGTATTAGATTAATGTGTCTTAAAAAATTTTATCCGTATTTTAAGTATTCAGAATATTTAAAATCATTTATATTACCTGCTTTATCTATAACTTTATTTTCTTCTTTATTTATTTATTTGCTAACGAGAAGTGGTCTTAATGTATTTTTTAGAATACCTGCAGCTTTTGCATTATCCTTTGTAAGTGTTATATTATTGGTTTTAGTTTTTGGTTTGTCTACGGCTGAGAAGTTAGATATTAAAAAGTTGTTGATCCACTTTAGGATAAAAAATCCGTAAATAATGACAATTGAAAAAATTTTAAGTAATATAAATATTGTCGTTTTTATTTTAGGTTGGATTACGACAATTATCTTATACCAGAGAAGAAAGAAAAATTTTGATGCAGGAAGTATACTTTTATTTTCCTATCTATTTTATGCAATCATGTCTTTGTGTTTGTATAATAACCCATATTACAAGTTTAATAGTATAGAAATTTTCCCTTTTATTTATTTGTTTCTAATGTTACTGTTGGCTTTTTCTCCTATTTTAAGATATGATTATTATAAAATAGATAAAATTCAGAAACCACCAGACTTATATTTAAATTCTGTATGCATTATATTTATTATAGCTTCACTAATGCAAGTCCCTGAAATCATATCTAATTTTGCTATAAGTATTGTTAGATTGCTACTTGATTCTGCAGGAGGTCAAGAGTTATATAATGAAGCTATGGCAGAAAGTGTCTCACTTGGTGATGGGAGTATTTCAAATCTTTCTTCAATTATTTCTAATGCATATGGAAATTTCGGAATTTTATTGTTTTTTTATTATTTGACATTAATTAATCGCAATAAATTTATTTTGATTGGGCTGTTTATATCTTGTGTAATAAGTATTTTAAGTAATATAAATTTAGGACAAAGGGGACCAATTATAGAAATAATGCTTTCAATGGTAATTACTTATTTTGCTCTTCGAAAGTTTTATCGGCCAGAAGTAAATAAAATAATAAGAAATATTGGAATTACTTTATTAACTGTAACATCTATTCCTATAATTGCATTGACAGTGAGTCGTTTTGGTGAAAGTGAAGCTGGCTCTGAATCTTCGGTTTTTTTTTATGCAGGACAGGAAAATCTTTATTTTAATAACTTTGGTCTCGACAATGGCGGATTAAGATATGGAGATAGAACTTTTCCACTATTTAAGAAAATGTTAGGATTTGAAAATGTACCCGATAATTTTTGGGAAAGAAGGTCTAAATATCCTAATTTACAAATAAACGATGAGGTATTTATCGGATTTATTGGTGATTTTACTTTAGATTTTGGCCCTTTTATAACTCCTTTTATTTTTATATTCTTTACAATTTTTATTTTGAATAAAACAATTATTCGCAACAAAGTAATCCTTTTTCATCAGTTAATTCTTCTTCATTTTGTGATGTGTCTTTGTATGTTAGGAGGGATGAAATTATATCCTTTTTCGGATATTGGAGGAAACTTGCAGCTGATTATATATTTTTTAGCATTTCTATTTTTTAAATTAGTTTATGCTTATAGTCATAAAAAACAAAGCAAAATTTCAGTATAGTTTTATGTTAATAATGTTGATTTTATTTAATTAAATTTAATTTTTGAATTTTCGTAATGAATAATATAAATTATCCTTTATTTACAGTTATAATTCCTCAAAAAGACAGGGCCGAATATTTGATCAATACTTTAAAAACTTGTATGATTCAAGATTATCCAAACTTTGAAATAATTATTTCAGATGATTGTAGTGAGGATAATTCTGTTAAGGTTGTTCGTGAATTAATGAAGAGAGACTCTCGTATTAAGTTATTTGCGCATGAGCAACATCTAGGTATGCGTGAGAATTTTGAATTCGCGCTGAGACAAGTTAAAGATGGCTATGTAATGGCTTTAGGTGGTGATGATGCTCTTGTTCCAGGATGTATTTGGCGTATGCATGAGATTTTATTGAGTACAAAAAGAGAATTGCTAACATGGACTCCGGCTGGATTTACTTATCCTGATCAAGAAAATGGCAAAAATATATTTTATGTGAAAAGAATAAAAAGTAAAGGAATAAAATTTATTAATTCTGCAAATTTTCTAAATAAAATATCACGTACATTTTTATATCAAATTGATGAGTGTCCAATGTTATTTATGAAAGCGGTTGTTTCAACTAAATTAATTGATAGAGTTAAGTCTCGAACTAGCGATAATAGTTTTTATTATTGCGCTACTCCAGATGGATTTTCTGGTGTGGTTTTGGCTGGAGAAGTTGAAGACTATGCATTTACATCTGAACCGTTATCAATAGGAGGAACTACGGTTAAGTCTCAGGGAAGAAACTATCAAAGAACTGATAAAAAATCAAAAGATGAAGCTCAACAATTCTTCAAGGATAATATACACAAGAAAATGCATCCACAGTTAGCTTCTCAGGAGTATTCACCATTAGTTACTTTAATGACAGCAGATTATTTACTAACTGCAAAAGATTTACCCGGTTGGCCAGGTAAATTTGATCCGATTTCTTATGAAGGATTAATTCGTGCATCATTTAAATTAATTGAGAGTGGTTCATTTGAAAAAGATGTTTTGGCTAGAGAATTAAAAATATTGAAAGAAATTGCTTTACAACATAATCTATTAGTTTTATTCAATAAATTGATGAATACTACTAAAAGAAAAGTTTATTTAAAAGATGAGGTTTTTGGATTTGTTATTACAAATTCAATTAGGTTTGAGGGTAAAGAAATGGGAATTAATAATATTTTTGACGCATCACTTGCTACTAATTTTGTTTACAATTTTTACAACAGATTTTCTTTTAAAATTATTATTCTGCTTATGAAGAATACACTAAAATTACTAATAAGAAGTAAGAAATATAAATTAGAGGATCTTCCCAAAATTTAATTTAATTAAAATATGTCATTATTTACAAATAAAACCCTTTTAATTACCGGAGGTACTGGGTCTTTCGGAAACACAGTATTATCACGTTTTCTTCACACTGATATTGGAGAGATTCGTATTTTTTCTCGTGACGAAAAAAAGCAAGATGATTTGCGCCATGAGTTTCAATCAAAAATGCCTGAAACCGCTCATAAAATAAAATATTACATTGGTGATGTTAGAGATTTAGCGAGTCTTAAAAATGCAATGTATGGTGTAGATTACATCTTTCATGCAGCTGCTTTAAAGCAAGTACCATCTTGTGAATTTTTTCCTCTGGAAGCCGTAAAAACAAATGTTATAGGTACAGACAATGTTCTTACGGCTGCTATTGAAGCAGAAGTAGAAACCGTAATTTGTTTATCTACTGACAAAGCAGCTTATCCGGTTAATTCCATGGGAACATCAAAAGCAATGATGGAGAAAGTAATTGTAGCAAAGTCACGTACTGTCAGCCCTGATAAAATAAAAATTTGTTGTACAAGATATGGCAATGTCATTGCTTCTCGTGGGTCTGTTATTCCTTTATGGATTGATCAAATCCGAAATAATCAGCCTATTACATTGACAGAATCTTCAATGACTCGTTTTATAATGTCACTTGATGAAGCGATTGATCTTGTTCTTTTTGCTTTTGAAAATGGAACAACAGGTGACGTATTTGTGCAGAAAGCTCCTGCTTGTACAATTAAAGTTCTTGCAGAAGCTGTTTGCGAATTGTTTGATTATGACAAGAAGAATATTAAAACTATCGGAATTCGTCATGGTGAAAAGATGTATGAAACACTTTTAACCAATGAAGAATGTGCTCTAGCTCTTGATATGGGTAATTTTTACAGAGTTCCGTCTGATAATCGTGACCTTAATTATGCGAAGTATTTTGTTGACGGAGACACAGAAAGAAACTTATTGACAGAATTCAATAGTAATAACACTGAGCTTCTAGATATTGAGCAGGTAAAAAGTAAATTACTTTCAATTGATTATATTCAAGAAAGACTTAAAAAAATATAAATAAATTAATATGAATTTTTTTATTTTAGGATGCAATGGTATGGCAGGCCATATAATATCTTTATACTTAAAAGAACAAGGCCATTCGGTGCTTGGTTTCGCAAGAACAAAATCAAAATATATAGATAGTATAGTTGGAGATGCTTTTGACACTGAATTACTAAAAAAAATTATTGTAGAAAATAAATTCGATGCTGTTATTAATTGTCTTGGAATGCTAAATCAATTTGCAGAGAAGGATAAGGCCTCCGCTTCCTTTATTAATTCTTATTTGCCTCATTTTTTAGCAAAGATAACTGCTGAGATAGAAACACAAATTATTCACATTAGTACAGACTGTGTTTTTTCTGGAAAGCAAGGTAGTTATACCGAATATGCTTTTTGTGATGGTGAAACTTTTTATGACAGATCTAAAGCTCTAGGTGAACTTGTTGATTCGAAGAATGTTACATTTAGGAATTCAATTGTAGGGCCAGACATTAATTTAAATGGCATTGGGCTTTTAAACTGGTTTATGAATCAAAGTGAGGAAGTTAATGGATATACTAAATCTATTTGGACTGGTCAGACAACACTACAACTAGCCAAAACTATTGAAAAAGCGGCTTTGGAAAAAGCTTTCGGACTTTATAATGCTGTGCCAAATAATTCTATTTCTAAATTTGAACTATTAAATCTTTTTAATCATTATTTTAAAGATGATTCTTTAAAAATAAATCCCGTTGAAGGAATATTAGCCGACAAATCACTTATTCGTACAAATTACGAATTTAACTTTTTAATTCCGGATTATGAAACTATGATTGCTGAACTAGCCGAATGGATTAAAAATCATAAAGATATGTATCCGCATTATAATATATTTAATTAAAAAATATGAAGAAATTAAAACTGATGACAATTTTAGGAACTCGTCCTGAGATTATTAAAATGTCATCAATAATAAAAAAGAGTGATAAATATTTTGATCATATTTTAGTTCATACAGGGCAAAATTATGACTACTCATTAAATGAAGTTTTTTTTAAAGACTTAGGCTTAAATGCACCAGATTATTATCTCAATGTAGTAGGTGAAAATCTTGGGCAAACAATGGGAAATGTAATAGCTAAATCTTATGATTTAATGAAAGAGATTAAGCCTGATGCGGTTATTGTTTTAGGAGATACCAATTCATGTTTGAGCGTGATTTCGGCTAAACGTCTTAAAATTCCAATCTTTCATATGGAGGCGGGAAATCGTTGCAAAGATGAAAATTTACCCGAAGAAGTAATTCGACGTATTGTAGATGTTACTAGCGATGTTAATTTGTGTTATTCTGAACATGCAAGACGTTATATCCTTGAATCTGGAGTTAAACCTGAGTATACCCATGTGGTTGGCTCTCCAATGGCTGAAATACTTAACGGAAGTATTAAGGAAATTAAAAATAGTAGTATTTTAGAAAATTTAGGACTAAAAGAAGGAAAATATATTTTGCTTTCTGCTCATAGAGAAGAAAATATTGATATTGAAAGTAATTTTGATTCCTTGATGAACTCTATTAATATAATGGCTGAGGAATATAAAATACCAATACTTTATAGTTGTCACCCTCGTTCAAAAAAAAATATTGAGAAAACTGGTTTTAAATTTCATCATAATGTTATTATGAATGAACCACTTGGTTTTTTTGATTATAATAAATTACAGCAAAATGCTTTTTGTGTAGTATCTGACAGCGGAACATTACCAGAAGAAAGTGCTTATTTTAATTTTCCAGCAGTTTCCATACGAACATCAACAGAACGACCTGAAGCAATGGAAAAAGGAGTTTTTACAATAGGGTCTATAACATCCGAACAGATTTTGCAAGCAGTTAATCTAGTAGTTGAAATGCATAAGAATGATGAAATAGGCAGTATTGTTTCAGCTTATGCAGAGGAGAATGTTTCGACCAAAGTAATTAAAATAATCCAGAGTTATACAGGCATAATTAATAAGATGGTTTGGAAAAAAAACTTAGATGTTAAATTTTAATTCCTTGATTATTAATAATAAATTAAATAATGAAAATTTTAATACTTACATCTGAGTATCCAAATCCCAACAGTACATTTGATACACCAGTTGTACATTACTATGCCAAGGAATGGATCCAGCTTGGACATGAAGTTAGGGTTATACATTTTAGATCCGTTTTTCCAACTATTTTTTACTCTTTTTCCAAAATTTTAAAAACATTTTTAAAGAAAATCTTTCAAACTGACTTTATACCTTTTACTCGATTAAACAAAAGAGTTGAGTTTGTGCATAAGGGGATTAATGTTGTTAGCCAACCTATTTTTAAAATTTTCCCTCATTTTAAGTTTTTTGATAGTACAATTAGAGAGCAAGCAGAAATTATTTACACAGATAATTTGGATAGAAATTTTCAACCAGACATCATTATTGCTCATTTTTTTAATCCACAATTACCATTGATTACTGAACTTAAAAAGTATTATCCCAATGTTACAACTTCATTAGTACTTCATGAAAATCCTAAAGTGATTTCAGATTTGTTTGGAAATAGTTCAAAGAAGTTGTTAAATAATTTAGACTATATAGGGTTTCGCTTTAATGAGATGAGAAATGTTTTTTTTAGTTTATTCGGTAAAGAATATTCTACTTTTATTTGCCCATCTGGAATTCCTGAAAATTATATTTTATCTGAAGTTCCAAAAACTAAGTTTAACTCAGAAAAGATGTCAATTTGTTTTGTTGGAATGTTCATCCCATTGAAAAACATTGATATTTTACTCGAAGCTGTGAATTTAGCTTTCCCAAAACGTAATTTTACATTAGAAATTATTGGGGAAGGAATGTTGAAAGAAAAAATTGCACAAAAAATCACTGAACTCAAACTTGAGGGGTGTGTTACAATGCTTGGAAAATTGTCGAGAGACGAAGTGCAAAGAAAAATGATCAACAATGACATTTTTGTTATGGTCAGCAAACCAGAAGCATTTGGTTTAGTCTATGTTGAAGCAATGAGTAAAGGATGTATTACCATCGGTACGATTGGGCAAGGAATAGATGGTGTTATAAAACATGGTGAAAATGGTTTTCTTTGTGAGGCAAGAAATGTTGAAGCTTTAAAAAATATTTTTATAGCGATTAATCAGATGTCTTATGATGATAAAATGAATTTGGCAAGTAAAGCTATTGAAACGGCTTCTCTTTTAACTGACAGAAAAGTTGCCTCTGATTATTTAAAAAAAATAACTAATAATTAACTAGCCTATATATGCTTTTAGAAGACGTTAGAATCATTGAGCTTCCTAAAATTGAGGACCAAAGAGGTAATCTTTCATTTTTGGAATCGAATAATCATATTCCTTTTAAGATCAAAAGGACCTATTGGATTTATGATGTGCCAGGAGGTTACGGAAGAGGTGGACATGCTTTTTTGGAACAACACGAATTTATAATTGCATTATCTGGCGGTTTTGATGTAGTTGTTGATGATGGAAAGCAAAAGAAAACTTTTACACTAAATAGATCCTATTATGGTCTTTACATACCTTCAACATTATGGCGGGAAATGAATAACTTTTCGACTAATTCTCTGGCATTGGTTTCAAGCTCTACATTATTTTCAGACGAAGATTATATTAGAGATTATGACTTATTTTTAAAAACGAAGCAGTTATGAGAGAGAGTACGGTTTATGGTTGCAGTTTAATTGAATTAAACAAGATACATAATAGAGCGGGAAATATTACTATAATTGAAGAGAATAAAAGCGTACCTTTTCCTATAGAGAGAATATATTATTTATATGATGTTCCTGGTAATGAAAGTAGAGGAGGTCATGGCCATAAAGAATTGCATCAATTAATTGTTGCGGCCAGTGGAAGCTTTAGTATTACACTAAATGATGGACGCATTAAGCGAACCTTTTTTTTAAATAACCCTAATGTAGGTTTATTAATTGTCCCAGGAATTTGGAGAGAGTTAGATGATTTTTCTTCTGGATCGGTTTGTTTAGTTTTAGCTTCTCATGTATACGATGAATCTGATTATATTCGAGATTTTCAAGAATTTATAAATTATAAAAAATAGATGATACATAAATTAGCGGATTGTGTTAGTAAAAATGTACATGAAAGTACAAATATTTGGCAGTATGTTGTTGTACTTCAAAATGCCAAAATCGGTAATGATTGTAATATTTGTGCACATTGTTTTATAGAAAATGATGTTGTAATAGGAGATAATGTAACTGTAAAAAACGGTGTTTATCTGTGGGATGGTATAACAATTGAAGATAATGTTCAGATTGGACCAAATGTTACTTTCACTAATGATAAATATCCAAGAGCCAAAACACCATTTCAACTGCAAAGAACATTAATCAAGAGAAATGCTTCTATTGGCGCAGCGTCGACAATTTTAGGGGGTGTTACAATTGGCGAAAATGCAATGGTAGGTGCTGGTAGTTTGGTTACCAAAGATATTCCAGATAATGAGTTATGGTTTGGTACTCCTGCAAAATTTATAAGAAAACTTGAAAAATAATATGATCCCTTTTTTAAATCTAAAAAAAATAAACGATGAATTTTTAAATGAAATTCATGATGCTGTTAACAACGTGATTTCCTCCGGATGGTATCTTCAAGGAGAGGCAAATAAAACTTTTGAAAAAAATTATTCTAATTATATCGGGACAAAATATACTATTGGTGTGGCAAATGGCTTAGATGCCTTGAGGCTTATTTTGCGAGCGTATATAGAATTAGGTTTAATGGATGAAGGTGATGAAGTAATAGTTCCAATAAACACATATATTGCATCTATATTAGCTATTACCGATAATAATTTAGTTCCAATATTTGTAGAGCCAGATCCTGAAACACTCCAAATTGATGATAATCGAATTGAAGAAGTCATTTCAGATAAAACAAAAGCCATCATGATTGTTCATCTTTATGGTAAATGCAGTTATACCAATAAAATTGGAAGCTTGTGCAAAAAGTATAATCTCAAACTGATAGAAGATAATGCGCAAGCTCATGGATGTTATTTTGGAAATGTTAAAACAGGTGCTATTGGTGATGCAGCTGGCCATAGTTTTTATCCAGGTAAAAACCTTGGGGCATTGGGTGACGCTGGTGCTGTAACCACTAATGACGATAATTTAGCTAACACAATTCGAGCTTTGGCTAATTATGGTTCAAGTGAAAAATATGTGAGTAAATATAAGGGTTTGAATAGTAGATTAGATGAAATTCAGGCTGCAGTACTTGATGTAAAATTAAAATATCTTGACAGAGATATTGAAGCAAGAAAATCTGTCGCTCGAAGATATATGAGTGAAATAAACAATCCATTGGTTAGTATTCCAGCACTTTCCGATTGGAGTAGTCATGTTTTTCATTTATTTCCAATTTTTTCTAAAAACAGAGATGAACTTCAACAACATCTTAAATCTAACGAGGTGCAAACATTAATTCACTACCCAATACCTCCTCATAAGCAACAATGTTATAAAGAGTATAATACAATGTCATTTCCAATTACGGAACATATTCATAATGAAGAACTAAGTTTGCCAATTAGTCCAGTTATGACAGAAGATGAAATTACAAGCGTTATCATAGCAATTAATAATTGGAATCTATAGTGAAAAAAGTTTGGTTAATTAATCCAGCAGCAATGCCCCCTAAATATGAGGCTAGAATTCAAACTCTTAAACGCGCACAGTATTTACGTTCACATGGTTTTGATGTAACGATAATTAGTGGGAGTTTTCTTCATAATACTAATATAAATCTAATAGAAGACAATTCTTCATATAAATTTTCAGAATATGAAGATGGGCAAAAGTTTGTTCATATTCGAACATCTAATTACAGCTCTAATGGATTAGCTAGAATCTATAGTATTTTAGAGTTTTATTTCAGACTTTGGTGGCATGCTTCTAGTTTTGAAAAACCTGATTTGATCTCGCACATTGCAGCTGTTCCATTTGGAAATATCACTTATTATGTAGCAAAAAAAATTAAAGCTAAATTTATTGTTGATGTAGTTGATTTGTGGCCTGAATCTTTTGTTGCGTATGGATTAGTGTCTAAAAAAAATCCATTATTAAGATTTGCATATTGGGCTGAATATTGGCTTTATAAAAAAGCTGATTTGCTCATTTTTTCAATGGAAGGTGGTAAAGATTATGTTAAAGAGAAAAAATGGGATTTAGATCAAGGTGGTAAAATAGATATTAATAAGGTATTCTATATTAATAACGGAGTAGATTTACAGGACTTTGACTTTAATAGAATAAACTATAAAATTTCAGATGAGGATTTAGAGAATGATCAGTTTTTTAAAATTATTTATATTGGATCAATTCGACTCGCAAATAACGTCATGCAGTTAGTAGAAGCAGCTGAACATTTAAAAGATTTTACGGATATTAAATTTTTAATCTATGGTGACGGAGAAGACAGATCTACTTTAGAACAATATTGCGAAGAAAAGCAGATAAATAATATTGTTTTTAAACAGAAATGGGTAGAACTAAAATATGTTCCTTATATACTTAGTAAAAGTTCATTGAATATTCTTAATTACAAGCCTAGTTCAATTCTTCGATTTGGTGGGAGTCAAAGTAAATCATTTCAATATATGGCAAGTGGGAAGCCTATTTGTGCAAACGTTAAAATGAATTATTGTCCAATCAAAAAATTTAATATTGGGATAGCTGAAGAATTTAAAGATTCTACAGAATATGCTGAAGCAATCTTATCTTTTTATAAAATGGATAAGGATAAATATAATACTATTTGTGCTAATGCAAGGAACGCCTCCGAAAATTACGATTACAAGTTGTTGACTGCGCGTTATGTTGAATTGATAAATCGAATTTAGTATACAATACAATGGAAAATAGAAATCAAAAAGTTGTTATTATTGATTATGGCATGGGAAATATTGGGTCCATTGATAATATGTTGAAATATTTAGGTGTCAAAGCTGTAATAAGCTCAGACGTTAATGTTATATCAAATGCCGATAAAATTATTTTGCCAGGGGTAGGGCATTTTGACCGAGCAATGACCAATATTAAAAATTTAGGATTGATGGATGTCTTGAAAGAAATGGCTATGGTTAAGAAAAAGCCATTTTTAGGGATATGCCTAGGGATGCAAATTATGTGTGAATCTAGTGATGAAGGGTTATTGCCTGGTTTGTCATTTGTTCGGGCAGAAGTCAAAAAATTCGATTTTGGTTTAGATTCTAAACTTAAAGTTCCCCACATGGGATGGAATAGAATACATAGTAATAAATCATCAAATATTTTAGATGGGTTAGATAATGACTCAAGGTTTTATTTTGTGCATTCCTATTTTGTAAAATGTCAGAATGAAAGGGATATACTTACAAAAACCACCTACGGATTTGATTTTGTTTCCTCGTTTGAAGTTGATAATCTTATAGGAGCACAATTTCACCCTGAAAAAAGTCATCGTTTCGGGGTTACTTTATTTAGAAACTTTTTAGAGAAATAGGATGCTAAGGACAAGAATAATACCAATTTTGTTGTTGAATGATGGGGGATTGGTTAAAACAGTAAAGTTTTCAAAAGATAAATATATCGGTGATCCGATTAATGCGGTTAAAATTTTTAATCAAAAAGAAGTTGATGAATTGGTCCTTTTAGATATTAGTGCTACTAGAAATGGGACAAGCCCGAATTTTTTAGAGATCAAGGAAATTGTTTCAGAGGCATTTATGCCTGTAGGTTATGGAGGTGGTATCTCAAAAATGGAACATATTGAACAGCTATTTAATATTGGAGTAGAAAAAGTAGTTTTAAACTCCGTTATATTTACTGATAGGGATTTAATTGAAGAAGCAATTAAAATATACGGAAGCCAAAGCATTGTCGCCTCTTTAGATGTAAAAAAAGATATATGGGGTAACTATAAAGTTTATAGTAATAGTGGAAAGAAAAAGCAAAATTTAAGCCTAGATGCTTGTATTAAATTAATTCAGGAAATAGGGTTTGGTGAATTAGTAATTAACAACATCGATAAAGACGGTACAATGTTGGGTTATGACTTAGAACTTATTGACAAAGTTTCGAGTATGCTAAATATTCCTGTAGTTGCTGTTGGAGGAGCAGGTACTATATCCGACTTTGTTAAAGGTATAAAAGCTGGTGCCTCTGCTTTAGCGGCAGGTTCAATGTTCGTTTTTCAGGGAGTACATAAAGCTGTTTTAATTAGTTACATAACTACAGATCAACTGGAGCAAGAATTTAAAAAATAATCATATAATCATAAAAAATGAATACAGTAAAAGTATGTAGCCGTTGCATAATGGATGAAACAGCGAAAGAAATAACTTTTGATAACAATGGAGTATGTAATTTTTGTCATAATTATGATAATGTACTTGTTAATGATGTACATACTGATAAGGGAGGTGAAGAGAAGTTAGAAAAGTTAATTGAAAAAATAAAGCAAAAAGGTAAAAATTCTAGATATGATGTTTTAATTGGTTTGAGCGGCGGTGTAGATAGTTCTTATGTAGCTTATGTAATTAAAAAAAAATATGGTCTTAGAGCATTTGCAGTTCACCTAGATAATGGTTGGAATACCGAATTAGCAGTTGCTAATGTTGAACAAATTGTTAAACGCCTTGATATTGATCTTAGCACTTATGTTTTGGATTGGAAAGAATTTAGAGATATTCAGACTTCTTTTTTAAAATCTTCCATTTCTAACATTGAAATCCCAACCGATCATGCAATATGGGCACTTTTGATTAAGACAGCCGCTAAAATGAAAATTCCATACATCATAGCAGGTAATAATGTTGTTACAGAATCGATTATGCCAGAATCTTGGTTGTATGGTTCTAAAGATTCAAAATTAATAAAATCACTTCATCGACAGTTTGGAAAAGTTAAGATGAAAACGTATCCGAGTTTGTCAACAATGGATTATATTGATTATTTATTGGTTAGAGGAATTAGATGGGTGCCTATTTTAAATTATATACCTTACAATAAGGCAGAGGCAAAACAAACACTTATTGATGAACTAGGATGGCAAGATTATGGAGGTAAGCATTATGAGTCAATATTTACAAGATTTTTCCATGCTTATTATTTGCCTGTTAAATTTGGTTATGATTTAAGAAAGTCGTACCTATCAGCTCTGGTTTGTTCGGGACAAATTTCAAGAGAAGAAGCTTTGGAAGAAATTAGTAAACCACCAGCTCCTAAAGAAATGTTAGAGCAGGATAGAGATTATGTAATTAAAAAATTGGGTCTAAGTGAAGATGAATTTGAATCGATTTTAAAAGCACCTAATAAAACATACGCAGATTATCCAAACAATGAAAGTATGTGGAAACGATTTAATAGTATTATTAGGATAGCAAGAAATTATATTATTAGGGTTGGTTAATTACTATAATTTGAATACATAACTGGAATTCACAGAAAATGAAAATAAAAAAATTATGTGTAAATGATTCCTTAAAAATTGCGGAAATTCATTTAAAATCATTTGAAGGTTTTTTTTTAACGTCTTTAGGCAAGAGCTTTTTAAATAAATTTTATTTGTCAATAATTAAAAATAAACAAAGTATTGTAATTGGTTTTATTGAAGATAACGAAATAATTGGTTTTGCAGTAGGAGCAAAAGTTAAAAAAGGTTTTTATAAATCATTATTGCGTGAACACTCAATATCGTTATTATTATCTGCTAGTAATAGGTTATTAAAATCCCCCCACAAAATTATTAAACTTTTACAATCTTTTTTTGCAAAAGAAACTTCAAATAAAGAATATTTGAATTATGCTTCACTATTATCAATATGTGTAAGTCCCGAAAAGAAGGGACAAAAGATAGGTAAATTACTATTAGAAGCTTTTGAATTAGAGGCGTCAAAATATAACGACGGAATTTCATTAACAACTGATAAATATAATAATGACCATGTAAATAATTTTTATTTATCAAATAATTATATTGTAGATAATGAATTTAGTCAAGGCAGCCGCGTAATGAATTTTTATATTAAAAAATTAAATTAAATGAATATTCCTTTTTCACCTCCATATATTGATAATTCAGTAATTGATGAAGTAGTTGATTCATTGCAATCCGGTTGGATTACTACAGGTCCAAAAGTAAAAGCCTTAGAGGCAGAAATTCAACAATTTTGTAAAGCTAAAGAAGTACTTTGTGTTAACTCTTGGACATCTGGTGCCATTATGATTCTGAAATGGCTAGGGGTTCAAGCAGGCGATGAAGTAATTGTTCCAGCATATACATATAGTGCGACTGCTTTAGCGGTCATTCATGCAGGTGCAAGGCCTATTATGGTAGATGTTGGCGAAGATTTTAATATTTCGGTAAAAGCAATAAAGGAGGCAATTACGCCCAAAACAAAAGCCATATTACCAGTTGATTTTGCCGGTTTTCCTTGCGATTATGAGGAAATAATGCAATTAGTTACTTCAAATGAGATACAATCTCAATTTGTACCGACTTCTAGCGTTCAAGAAAAACTAGGGAGGATTTTAGTCATCAATGATGCAGCCCATTCTTTAGGAGCTTTTTATAAAAATAATATTCGCACAGGTAGTGAAACAGATATTGCTATTTTTTCACTGCATGCTGTAAAAAATGTTACAACTGCAGAAGGAGGAGCAATTTGTTTGAATTTGCCAGCTCCATTTGATAATAATGAATTATACACCACTCTACGTCAAATGAGCTTGAATTGTCAAACCAAAGACGCTTTTTCAAAAAGTAAAGCTGGTGGTTGGCAATATGATATTGTAGGTTTAGGTATGAAAATTAATATGGCGGATGTAAATGCTGCTATTGGTTTAGCTCAAATGAGACAATATCCAGATTTACTTTCAGAAAGAAAAAGAGTATTTAATCAATATAACGAGGCTTTTAGTAAGCTGTCTTGGGCAATACTTCCTCCTTCTCATTCAAATGAAAAAGTAACATCATACCATTTATACGCATTAAGAATTAATGAAATTTCGGAGATTCAGAGAGATGCTATTATAGATAAGATTGCCCAAAAAGGAGTTGCTGTAAATGTCCACTTTATTCCAATGCCTATGTTAACTTATTTTAAAGAACAAGGTTATGAAATTAATGATTACCCTCAAGCCTATATCAATTATGCTTGCGAAATTTCTTTACCTATCTATCCACAATTAACTTCTGACCAGGTTAGTTATGTTATTGACACTGTTAAATTGGCATATCAAACAGAAATTATAGATAAATGATACGTTTTTTCGATTTATTATTTTCTTCAGTAGGTTTAGTATTGCTTTCCCCGCTTTTAATTATTGTATATTTTGTTATTGTTTTAGAAAGTAAAGGAGGAGGTTTTTACTCACAGCAAAGAGTTGGATTGAATGGAGTTGAGTTTAAATTATTTAAATTCAGGTCTATGACCGTGGGTTCTGATAAAAAAGGTTTAATTACTATTGGAGGAAATGATGCTAGAATTACAAAAACAGGTTTATATATTAGGAAATTTAAAATTGATGAATTACCACAATTATTTAATGTATTGATTGGAGATATGAGTTTGGTTGGTCCAAGACCAGAAGTCCGTAAATACGTTGATTTATATACAAAAGAACAGTGTCGTATTCTAGATGTTAGGCCTGGTATCACAGATTGGGCATCAATTGTATACAGGAATGAAAATGATATTTTACAAAAATCAGAAAATCCTGAACATACATATATAGAGCAAATTATCCCAGATAAAATAAAATATAACTTAATATTTATTAATAATTATGGGACTTATGAATATTTTAGAATAATTATATATACTTTATTGAAGATTATAAATTCTAATATAGAGTTAGATGTTAAACGCACTTAATAACTAGTAATGAAATTTGAATACACATCGCTACAAGATATAGTAGTTATTGAGCCCACCGTATTTGAAGATGCGCGTGGGTATTTTTTTGAGGCGTACAATCAAGAGAGATTGGCAGCCTTAGGGGTTACCATTGATTTTGTGCAAGACAACCAATCCTTTTCCAAGCGTGGTACTTTGAGGGGGCTGCATTATCAAAATCCACCGTATGCACAGACTAAGTTGGTGCGGGTACTGCAAGGCGAAATCATTGATGTAGCCGTAGATATTAGAAGAGCGTCGCCTACGTATGGGCAGCATTTTGCGATACGGTTATCCGCCGAGAATAAAAAGCAATTGTTGATTCCGCATGGTTTTGCGCATGGTTTTTCAGTGATCAGTGAGACGGCTGTGGTGTTGTACAAATGCGATCAGTTTTATAATAAAGCTAGTGAAGGCGGTATCCGTTTTGATGATCCTAGTTTGAATATTGATTGGGGGATTGATTTAAAAGACGCTATTGTGTCCGATAAAGACTTGGTGTTGCCGGGGATTGATGGGTGTAATAGTATGTTTTAGATATACGATTTACGATATACGATTTTCGATTTACGATTTGATAATGTAGCAATTTGAAAATTTGAAAATGAAATAATTGGGATTTAGTGAAAAGTGATTAGTAATTAGTTAAATCTGCATAATAATCTTAATGCAACTTAACTTCTTAATGGTTCAACTAACTCATTTGAACTTGAATTGAGTGATGAAACTTTCTTATATGACTTGTATGATTTAATTTTTTTAACCACAAAGTTCGCAAAGTCCTTCGCCAAGCTCAGGATGACAGCTCAAAGTTTCACTAAAATGTAGCAATTTGAAAATTTGAAAATGAAATAATTTGAAAATGTGTGTTTGGTTGTTGGTTGTCAGTTGTTGGTTGTCGGTTTTTAGGGATTAGTATATACTAATTTATCTGATCTTGATATGAGCGAAGCGACTTCTTAAATTTTCTTATATGACTTATATGG
>JACCDH010108078.1_pt1 | contig 20394 bp, 19 predicted proteins | sample 7442481 | NCBI WGS metagenome assembly JACCDH01 (sample SAMN15323433, study PRJNA562643) | freshwater metagenome | isolation source: river surface water | place: USA:Blue River Watershed | collected 2017-08-15 | reverse complement strand
TACTAGCTACCATCAAATTAATGTAGCGGCTAGTAACCCACAGTTTGTATGGGGTATTCCTACTTATGAAATCAATATCAACACCAACCTAGTTCAAAATCCAGGATGGTAATTGATTGAGTTATTCAATAAAAAAATGGCGCTCGATTTCGAGCGCCATTTTTTTATACAACCAATCGTACCATTATTTTAAAACTGCAGCTAATGTTTTTTCTAATTCTTCACCACGTAAACTGCTCGCGATAATTTTACCAGAAGGATCTACAAGCACGTTAAATGGAATACCATCAAATCCATATAAAGGCACCATAGTTGATTCCCACTGCTTTAAATCACTTACTTGCTTCCAGTTTAGTCCGTCGTTTTTAATGGCCTTTATCCAAGCTTCTTTATCATTGTCTAATGATACACCGAGTATTGTAAAGTTTTTATTTTTAAACTTCTTATAAGCGGCTACTACATTTGGATTTTCTTGTCTACAAGGTCCACACCAACTAGCCCAAAAGTCAACAAGTACATATTGGCCCTTTAAAGAAGACAATGAAAAGGCTTTCCCATCTGTGTCAGGTAAATTAATTTCAGGCGCCTGCTTATTTAATAACGCATAAGCATTAGCTGTGCTTGGAGCTGCTTGTTGAACCGTCATGAGTGCCTTGATTTTAGCAAGACCTGTATGTTCTTTAAACTTAGTGGCAGCCTTTACTACAAGTTGTTTAACTGCTTCTTCTGGCATTGTTCTTGTTGCCATGCCAATGGCATAATAGATAGTTGCAGGGCTCTTTGAATTATTGATAAATTCATTGACGATATTATTAATAGATACAAGCTCCTTGTCTCTCTCATTTTTTAATCCCTGCAGAAGGCTATCAGAGCCAGACATTTGGGCATTGTCTAATTTATTAATTGTGAGTAATAAAATAGAGTCAGCTACACTATATTTCGAAAATAATGTTTGCAGGCTTTTACTTGCTTCAGACTCCTCAATCTCATAATTTCTAGGTTGATTTACATCGATATTAATGCGGATGCTTTTTTTATCATTTACCAGTAACACTTCAGGTCCCCTTTCCAAGGATAGTCTGTAGAGGCCTTCTTCTAAAGCAGTTGCTCGTAGCTCAAATTTTCCGTTTTCTTTTAAAGTAGCAGAGTCTAGTATTAAAGGTTCTGATCCCGCAAAAGGTAATTCTTGCAAATAAATTTTTTGACTACCTCCGTTACTTACTTTACCACTTACTGTAAAGCCGCCGTATTTTTTTTCGGTACAGCCAAACAAAATGGTTACTGCAATTAGAGATACACTAATTGTTTTTTTCATGATTGATGTATTGATTAATAATTATTTATTTAATTTTTTTAAGAGCATATCGCTGACTTTATTTGGATCTGCTTGACCCTTACTTATTTTTTTAACTGCACCTATAAACAAACCGATAAGTCCTTTTTTACCCTTTTGGTATTCAATTACTTTGTCTGGCATACGCGCAATGGCAGCATCTACCCAAGCTTCTAGGGTATCTGAGTCATTTACTTGTAGGACATTCAGTTCTGTAGCAACTGCTAAAACATCGGTTTTTTTGCCATCAACTAATTGAGGTAGTATTTTAGAGGCAGCCACCGAAAAATTTAATTGACCAGCATCTATTAGTTGAATAAGAGCTGCCAGTGTATTAGGTTGTAGCGCAAGTACTCTATAATTTAGCCCTACTTCATTCAAGTATGATTTAATGGGACCTAACATCCAATTAGCTACTGATTTATATTGATTCGTGTGTGCAGCGGTGGCTTCAAAGTACTGTGCAGTAGGGAGTGATTCGCAAATTTGAGCCGCATCATATGCATTCAATAGATACTGCTTCATTAATTTTTCTTCTAGTGCAGCAGGCAAAACAGGTAAGCCTAATTTTATTTCATCGATATACGCATCACTTAATACAAAGGGGGCTAAATCTGGATCTGGAAAATAACGGTAATCGTTTGCTTCTTCTTTATCCCGAATGGCAAATGTAGTGTCATTGGACGCATCAAAACTTCTGGTTTGTTGTGTAATGGTACCACCCGTTTCAAGCAGTTCAATCATTCGGTTTATTTCAAACTCAATTGCTTTTTTAACATTGCGAATCGAGTTTAAATTTTTGACTTCAACTTTTGTACCTAATTTTTTTTCGCCTTTTAGTCGCACCGACACATTGGCATCGCATCTTAAAGATCCTTCCTCCATGTTTCCATCACAAACGCCTAGCCACTGTACAAGTTTTCTTACTTCAGTAACATAAGCAAATGCTTCTTCGGCACTAAATAAATCAGGTTCTGTAACTATTTCAATTAAGGGGGTGCCAGCTCTATTTAAATCTATTAGGGTATGTGAAGGGTCAATGTCATGAATACTTTTTCCCGCGTCTTCCTCCAGGTGAATTCTATTTAATTGAACAAAGCGCTTTGAACCCTCTATTTGTATGGAAACTTTTCCGCCAGCACAAATAGGTGTGGTGTGTTGCGAAATTTGATAGCCTTTTGGAAGGTCAGGGTAGAAATAATTTTTTCTTGCAAAGTAGTTTTCCTTGACAATGGTACAGCCACAAGCAAGTCCCATTTTAATGGCGTACTCAACAGCTAATTTATTGGTTTTTGGAAGACTACCCGGATGGCCCATTGTGATGGGACTGATCTGTGTATTGGGTGCTGCGCCAAAACTGGTGGCATCGGCGCAAAATAGCTTGCTTTTGGTAGCTAGCTGTGCATGTACTTCTAACCCGATAACTGCTTCGTATTGATTGCTTGAGGTCATCTCAAACAAAAATAAGATTAGTTACCGGGTTATCGTACACTTAAGATGCTTATATATTAGCCTTCTTTACTTTTTTTGGAATTTTAATAGTCACTTCTTTTGACTTACCATCACGCGTTAACTTCAAAGCGATGTTGTCGCCTGCTTTTAAATTAGCAGCTTTTTCTTGCAAAGTAGCTACATCGCATATAGATGAACCATCCACAGATGTAATGATATCATTTTTTGCGATACCTGCTTTTGCAGCTGGAGATCCTTCTGTAACGTCTAATACTTTGGCACCAGAACCTTCTGTTAGATCTTCTATACTGATACCCATTTTTGGATCATCATCAAACAAAAATTGACCAAAATTCTCACCCATTTTGCTCATATCAAGCGGCATGCCTTTTACGATTTTTAGTTCGCCAACTTTTCCATCTAATTTAGGAAGTGGGGCATTCATGTCATCAGATTTGAACATCATCACTTTTGGAATACCAGGTACACTACCCATTAATTCTGGTAAATTAGCCCCATCAACGGGCTTACCATTAATGGTAACTTTCCCATTTTCAACAATCACCGTCATTTTTTGAGGACCACTGTCTTTTCCATGAACGATGGTGGTATCCATTTTTTTAACAATGACAACCTTTTTTTCTTCTTGTGCGTTAGCAGCTGTTACTAGTAAGCAACCTGCAGTTAATAATGAAATAATTTTAATCATAGTTTTGGTTATTTATAGTTTCAAAGATATTTTTTTGTCCTTTTAATAGGGCTACTTTAACAAATTCTTTACATTTTCTATTACCTGTGTCAAATTGCTAGAATCCTGTCCACCAGCAGTTGCCAGGCCTTTTTGGCCACCACCACCACCTTTAATAAGCGGTGCAATTTGGTCTTTAATTATCTTTTGCGCTTCTAGTCCTTTACTGGTTTGTAGGGTGTCATCAACTAGCACTGCAACAAATGCTTTACCATCAATATTAGCAGCGAGAACTACTAGTAAGTTTGTATAATTTTCTTGTAACGCTGTACATAATTTTTTAAGACCATCAGGGTTACTAACAGTTACAACAGCACCAATAAAATGGGTATCACCAAATTGCGACACTTTAGATTCCAATTCTTTTTTTATACCAACAAGTGCTAGTGCCTCATAAGATTCAATGCGCTTTTTTAACAACTGCAATTCGGCAACCATTTGTTGAACCGCTTTTACAGGCTCTTTGGTGTTTTTTACAAGTTCTTTAATCGTTTCAAGTTCTGCTAATGCATCATTTACTTGCGTATTAGCGCCTTCGCCACATATAGCTTCAATACGTCTAACACCTGCTGCCACTGCAGATTCATGTTTTAATTTAAATAGACCTAACTCGCCTGTTACGCCAATATGTGTGCCGCCACATAGTTCAATAGAGTAATTGGGATCCATCATTACAACCCGCACTGTATCGCCATATTTTTCGCCAAATAATGCCATGGCGCCCATAGCCACTGCTTCATCTTTTGTCATTTCTTTAATGACCACAGGAATATTTTCTCTAATTTTTTCGTTGACAATATTTTCTATTTGCTTCATTTCATCGTCACTCACTTTTGCAAAATGTGAAAAGTCAAAACGAAGTTGCGCCGCATTTACAAGGCTACCTTTTTGGGCCACGTGATTACCAAGTACTTGTCTTAAAGCGGCATGTAAAAGGTGCGTTGCACTATGGTGCGCCGAAATATTTTTTCTGTTGCTTATATTTACCTTTGCTACCACAGATCCTTCTAAACTAGCTGGAAGCGCTGAAGTGAAATGAATGATTAGGTTATTCTCTTTTTTAGTATCAATCACTTCAATGCTTGAGTCATTAAATTCAAGTACACCTGTATCACCCACCTGTCCGCCACTTTCGGCATAGAAAGGGGTGGTTTCTAAAACAAGTTGAAATCCTGTCGTTCCTTTAGCAGTTACTTTTCTATATTTTGTAACCTTGGTTGTTTCTTTGGTACTTGTATAACCAGTAAATGTTTGGGAATTACTTTCATTAACAATGATCCAATCAGCAGCATCTATGGCAGTGGCAGCTCTACTTCTATTTTTTTGCTGCTGCATTTCTGCTTCAAATCCATTTTCGTCTACAGCTAAATCATTTTCTTGTGCGATAAGTCTGGTAAGGTCTATCGGAAAACCGTAGGTGTCAAAAAGTTCAAAAGCGGATTTGCCTTCAATGGTTTTACGATTAGAAGCCTTCATTAATTCATCCATTCTTTTAAGTCCTTTATCAAGGGTTCTTAAAAAAGAATCTTCTTCTTCTTTCACTACTTTAGTTACAAAAGCTTCTTGTGCATGTAATTCAGGAAACACTTCTGCAAACTGATTAGCAAGTATTGGAACGAGTTGAAAAAGTAAAGGTTGTTTGTAATCGAGATAGGTATAATAATAACGAACGGCTCTTCGTAAAATACGTCTAATCACATAGCCAGCACCAGTATTAGATGGTAGTTGACCATCAGCAATGGTAAATGATATGGCTCTAATATGATCTGCTAATACTCTAAAGGCCACCGCTTCTTTACTATCAGATCTATCATATATTTTTCCGGTAATAGAAGCTACTGCATTAATTGTACCACTAAATACATCGGTATCATAATTGCTTTGCTTGCCTTGTAGCACGCGCACCAAACGTTCAAATCCCATACCCGTATCAACGTGTTTTGCAGGAAGTGGTTCGAGGGTTCCGTCTTTTAAACGGTTGTATTGCATGAATACATTGTTCCAAATTTCAATTACTTGCGGATGATCATTATTCACTAAGTCTCTACCAGGAATTAATTTTCTTTCTTCATCGGATCTACAGTCTACATGAATTTCAGAACATGGACCGCAAGGACCGGTTTCACCCATCTCCCAAAAATTATCTTTTTTATTTCCAAAAATAATTTTGTCTTCAGGTACTAATCTTTTCCATGCTTCGAATGCAATAGTAGACATGGGTATACCTTCTGATTCGTCACCTTTAAAAACAGAAACATATAAGCGGTCTTTATCAATTTTATAGACCTCGGTGAGTAATTCCCAACTCCATGCAATAGCCTCATCTTTAAAATAATCTCCAAAGCTCCAGTTGCCTAACATTTCAAACATGGTATGGTGGTAAGTATCTACACCCACTTCTTCGAGATCATTGTGTTTACCACTTACGCGCAAACATTTTTGGGTATCTACAATCCGTTTGTGTTCAGGCTTTTTATTTCCTAAAAAATAGTCTTTAAACTGGTTCATGCCAGCGTTGGTAAAAAGGAGGGTAGGGTCATTTTTTACCACAATAGGGGCAGAAGGAACAATATGGTGTTTTTTCGAAGCAAAAAAGGCTAGAAATTCTTTTCTTATCTCGGCACTCGTCATCATAAAAGGATACAAATTTAAATATGCTAATTTTAATGGATAGGCTACTATCTTTGTTCTATATTTTTATAGCCTCAAAGGTAAGGAATTGAGCCTTTAGCTACTGATACCAACGCCCCTATGCGCAAAATAAAATATTACTATAATACCCATACCCTCCGGTTTGAAAAGCTGGAAAGGCCACTTCGAGTTCGGCTTCTACAAGTATTTGGCTTTATAGCGGCATCTATGGTTACGGGGGTTGTTATTTTTGCCATTGCTTTTCAATATATTGATTCGCCAAAAGAAAAGATTCTACGTCAGCAAAACGATGACCTGAAAGAGGGCTATGCTGTTATTGAAGAGCGCCTTAAGCAACTCGAATTAAAAATGGGCGAAATCACCAATCGGGACAATACCGTTTACCGTTCTATTTTTGAAGCAGATCCTGTTGCAGATAGTGCGCGCATTAAGGACATGGAACAGAAAAAAGAGGTTCAACTGGTTCAGCGCATGGGCTCATCTGAGCTAGTGCATGCTATTGTTGATCAGCTTAATAGTTTGTCCCTTCGAATGGCTTATCAAAATAAATCTTTCAGCGATCTCATTGATATGGTTAATAATAAGACCAAATTATTGGCTGCAATTCCTGCGATTCAGCCTATTAATAATAAGCAATTGTCTCGTATTGCGTCTGGCTTTGGCTATCGGATCGACCCTATTTATAAAACTAGAAAGGCGCATTTAGGTCTCGATTTTGCTTCTCCAAGTGGAACTCCAATTTATGCAACTGCAGATGGTATTATTAAATTTGCTGGATTTTCTGCAAATGGATATGGCAATCATGTTATTATTAATCATGGCTTTGGTTATGAAACTTTATATGGGCATATGGTTAGGGTTAGTGCAGCACAAGGACAGCAAGTAAAGCGGGGCCAAGTTATTGGATATGTAGGAAGTACTGGAAAAAGTACGGGTCCACATTTACATTATGAAGTGCATAAATCTGGCGTGCAAGTTGATCCTATTAACTTCTTTTACAATGATTTAACGCCTGCACAATTTGACAGGCTCTTAAAAATGGCTGCTGCCAATAACCAAAGTTTAGATTAACTCATATGGAACCAGGTGTACGCAAATATTTAATCCGTATTGTCAATACCATTTCCATGTTTTTATTGTGGATGGCCGTTAATTCATGCGCTGGTATTATGTATGGCGCTGCTTATTGGGAAAGTAGCTTTACCACAGCCAATCTTATTTTTTACACTTGGCTAATTGCCAGTACTGGCTTGCTTTTATGGTACTTGTACAACAAATGGAAAGATCCTATCGATTATAACGAAGCATAATTATTTATCCTTACTATCTAAAATAACGGGCGTATTTCCTTTGCCCATTACAATAACTTTTGAATTAGGAGAAGTGATTAATCCTTTCATCATTTGAATTTGTTCGTATTGTAATTGCTTGTCGTTAAGCCCAGTACTAATAATGCGTTGATAATCTGCAATACCTTGTGCTTCTACACGCTTACGCTCGGCTTCTTGTTTTTCTTTTTGAAGCACGAACTCCATTTTTTGTGCATCTTGTTCTGCTTTTATTTTTTCCTCGATCGAAGTTTTAACGTTGTTAGGTAGTGTGATATTTCTGAGTAATAATTGCTCTAATATCAAACCTCTTTTTTTGAAATCCGCCTCGATACTGCTAAATATTCTATTCTGAAATTGATCCCGCTTGGTAGAGTATAAGTCAATGGCAGTAAAGTATACAGCGTTATCCCTAATTTTTGTTCTAGTAAGGGGTCTTACAATTTTGTCTTTATAATCCAGACCAGTTTCTTTGATTAACCTTGGTGCTTCTGTGCCCACAACGCGGTATAAAACGGTTAAGTCGATGGTTACTTCTAGACCGTCCGCGGTAAGCACTCGAATGGCGTCATCCCCTTCTTTTTCACCTTCATTATGAACGCCACTCATGGTATAATTGAGTGTTTTAATATCTACATTATAAACATTTACAAGCGGGTTAACAAAACTTAATCCACTGGTAAGTACTTCGTTAGAAATTTTGCCAAATAAACTTGTAACGCCAATTTGTCCAGCATCTATTTGTTTGACACAAGCATTAAGTGCACCAATAATAATTAGTACAATACCAAAAGCTCTAATGCCCTTACCTAGTTTATTGAATTCTTCTTTTTGTTTTAGGATCAACATGCCTGCTACAAGTATGATGATGCCGATAATAATAATTGCCATGGTGTAATTTTATTTTTTATTTAGCTGCTATGGTCTTGAATTACAAACCATTTGCCTTTTATTTTTTCAAGTAATAATGTAAAGTAGCCGCTTACATCTCCCTTGCTTCTTTTCAATTCCCATTTTCCTAAAACACGGTAATGCTTTTTTTGGATTGGCGATAACGAAAGCAATGTAAACGTAAGCTTGCCCATTGATGCGGTATCTGGGTAGCCTTTTTTATAATTGTTGAGTGTGTTGTTAAACCCATAGGTAGGGCCCGATTTGCCTACAAAGAGTAAGGAATCGGAAGGGAGATAACCTTCCATAAACTTTACTAAATCTCCGTTATTCCAAGCCTTGGTTTGCGCTGCAAGTAAAGCCCTAATGGCTGTTTCATCAGATAAGTTAGCAGCTGTTTTAGCTTGTCCAAAAGTTTGAAATGTAAATGCTGAAACAAGTAAAAACAAAGTAAAAAAGCGGGAAAGCATATTGCTTTAATTTTACACTAAGCTACTACTTCTTATTGGTTTTGTAAGATAAATTAGGGGTTGTAACTTGCCGTATGTCGTACAAAAAACATTTGCAAAAGGATAAGCGGTTGGCAGTCATTTTAAAAGGCGAAACGTATGCATTAACGCTTCAAAAAAATATTCCATTAAGGCTAATGGGGAGTATTATTAGTCAGCAATTGAGTACAAAAGTGGCAGCAATTATTTTTGATCGTTTTGTAGCCTTGTATCCGGCTAAAAAACCTACCATACTAAAAGTGTTGGATACGCCAGTAGAGACCCTTAGGGGCATTGGTATCAGTTATGCAAAAATCAATTACATCTATGCAGTGGCAAATTTTTGTCTCGAACATAAAATCACAGATAAAAAATTGCAGGGGCTTTCAAACCAAGAAATCATTGAATTGCTCACTCAAATAAAAGGGGTGGGCAAATGGACGGTAGAAATGCTTTTGATGTTTTCACTTGGTCGAGAAGATGTATTTGCAGTTGATGATTTAGGCATTCAGCAGGCCATGATAAAGCTCTATCATTTAGACCCCACCCATAAAAAGCAATTGAAAATAGATATGCTAGAAAGGTCAAAAGCGTGGAGCCCTTACCGGACCTATGCTTGTTTGCATCTTTGGCGCTGGAAAGACAATCCATAGAATGGGGCATTAAACTTTTGTTCAATACGGGAGTCCAAGTGTTTACCTTTATATTATGGCATTACACCTAGATGATACAAGTTTACTCGCCCAGTTTCAGCATCCTTCTACTAAAGAAAAGGGGTACACCGGTATTGTAAAAAAGTACCAAGAGAAGCTTTATTGGCATATCAGACGTATGCTTGTAGACCATGAGGATACCAATGATGTGTTACAGCAGGTACTTATTAAAATATGGAACGGGCTAGATAATTTTAGAGAGGATAGTAAATTATTTACCTGGATGTACCGGATTGCCACCAATGAAACCCTCACATTTATTGAAAAGCAAAAAAAGAGAGCCACTGTTTCTTTAGATCAAGATGGAGATGGATTTCAGGATAAAATAAAGGCAGATTCTAATTTTAATGAAAATCAATTGATTTGGAAACTACAATTGGCTATCAAGAGCCTTCCTGAAAAACAACAGCTGGTTTTTAATTTACGCTACTATGATGAAATGCCTTATCATCAAATGAGTGAGTTGTTAGAAACATCGGAAGGTGCTTTAAAAGCGAGTTATCATTTAGCTGCAAAAAAAATAGAAGAAATTATAAAAAATAATTAAACCCTTTTCAAAAGCGAAAGTCTATTATTTACCCATGCATCAAAACACTGACATACAAAATGAATTAGAAACGATAAGTCCATTTTGGCAAACATTACATGCTACGATGCCTTATCAAGTGCCTGCTCAATATTTTGAGGAGCTGCATGGTATTGTTAGAGCAAGTATCGAAAAAGAAGCGGTTTATGCTGAGTTAGCGTCTATCGCGCCACTTTTAAATACGATTCCAAAAACAAATGTGTATCAGCATCCTGAAGCAGTGCCACAAAAATCTTTGCCTTTATTTCGTTTTGTAAAATGGGCTGTAGCTGCCGTGATTATTGGTGTTATGGCGATTAGCGCTTTTTTATACAATAACAAAGTTGAGCCATTTGATTACGCGGCTTATAGTACAATGGATCATAATCAATTAGTACAAACAATGAGTGACTCTACACTTTTATCATACATAGATGCACACGAAACACTCATTACAACACCTGATATTTCTATTCCGGAATATGATTTAGGAACGAGCACCTCATTAATTGAACAAAGTTCAGATCAAGCACTTGTAGAATATATAGAGTCAAGCAATTAATTAAAAATTAAAAATAGTAATTATGAAAAAGATCGTTTTATCTTTCTTATTTTCTTTCTTTGTTGTAGCTATAACTTTGGCACAGCCACCAGAAAGACCGATGGGTCCTCGCGGTAAAGGTCCAAGACCAAGCAAAGAAAATGTAGAAGCTTTAAAAGTGGCTTTTATAACCAAGCATTTGAATTTAAATGCAGAAGAAGCACAAAAATTTTGGCCTGCCTACAATGCTTGTTTCGAAGAATTAAAAAAAGCACGTCAAGAAAAGAAAGACGACGTTTTAGCTTTTGAAGAAGCGGCGCTCAACATCAGAAAGAAATATAAAAACGACTTTAAAAAAGCATTGGGTTCTGATGAGCGTGTAAACAAAGCAATGGGCGCAGACCGTGCATTTATGAGCATGATCAAAGATGAGCTTCAGCATAGAAGAGGTGAGCAAGGTCCTCAAAATAATAAGGGTGGTAAAAAGGGTGGCAAGAACAAAAAGGGAGGAACACCACCACCACCGCCAGTTCAAGAACCAGCTATTTAATGAGCCGCCCAAATGGGGGTTTTAATATCATGGTAAAACAAGAAGGTCCAGCCTTCTTGTTTTGCTTTTTCTAGCCATGCGTGCCGTAATTCCATACATTTTTTCCCATCATAATCGTACTTAGCTACAAATTTGCTTTTCATTTGTTGGAGTTGTGGGGCATCATCTCCTCCAAAAAATATGGTTTCGTTATTTTCGGTAATCCAAAATACTTGGTGAAATTTAGAGTGTGCACCCGTTACTTGATAGCTGACTCCTCCTTCTATTTCTCCTTCGTCACTATCAAGCCAAACTACTTTACTGAATTCTTTTAGTGGTTCAATATCACCGGGTATATAGGACGCAGATCCTACGCCAGTGGCATAGTCGAATTCTCTTTGTTGAATATAATATGTAGCGTAAGGAAAACTAATGTAACGGGCCGAGTTGTCAATATTACTAAAAGTGACACCGCCAGCATGGTCTTTGTGCAAATGGCTTATAAGTACTTTGGTAATAGAGGCAGGCTTGATACCTGCTTTTTCTAGGTTTTCATGAATTTGTAATTCCCCATTTGTACCTACATACCCGAGTCCGGTGTCAATTAAAATAACATCTTTACTGGTAATTATAACAAAGGGTTGAATTTCTACTAGGATGCTTCCAGGAGGTCTGCTTTGAAGAATTTCGCTACTTGTATCAAATGGTACAAATACTTTGGATTTATCTATGGTAAAGCTGCCTTCGGATAATGGTATGATTTGCATGAAATACAGTGTTGGCCTAACGAAGCACCATTTGTCTATCGGCGTCTAGTCTAAGCATGATAAATATAAGTACCGTGAATGTTAGTAACGAAGATCCACCATAACTAATGAGCGGAAGGGTAATTCCTACAATTGGGAAAAGCCCAATGGTCATGCTAACATTTACGGCAATATGAAAAAACAAGATACTAGCAACACAGTAGGCGTATACCCGGCTAAAAGTACTTCGTTGTCTTTCGGCGATTCGAATAATTCTAAATAAGAAAAAGAAATATAATCCTAAAAAAATTGCACAACCCACAAATCCAAAAGCTTCACCTAATGATGTAAAAATAAAATCCGTGTCTTGCTCTGGCACATACTTACCTCTTGTTTGTGTTCCTTTTAAAAAACCTCTTCCAAAAAATCCGCCTGAACCAATCGCAATTTTACTTTGCCTTACATTATAATCATCAGGCTTGCGTGCAGCTTTTCCAGTTGTTTTTTCGTTGGATTTTTTATTTAAGCTACAATCATAATCTTTGCCCACCATGCTATATATTCTAGTGCTTTGGTAACACTCTAGCACGTTATTGAAAACATAGGGCACTACAAAGCGCTGTACGCCCACACATAAAATCCAAATGGCTAAAATAGCTGTAATGGTAACGAGCTTTTGCTTTTTTCTAACTTGCCTATATGCTAAAAAAATAATAAGTCCTGCTAAAATTGTAAGCGTAATAGTCAAAGCGTCTCTTTCTACTATCAGTGTTGCAAGTGAAAGTATGCCAAAGCAAGATCCTATAATTAAAAACTGTGCTGGAAGACCTTCACGGAACATAGCAATTAATAAACTTAGGTACACAAGCGCTAAACCAAGTTCATGTTGCAAGATTGAAAGCGCTGCTGGTGTTAGTGCAATTATGCCTGCAATTAATTGTGATTTTAAGTTTGAAAAATCAACTTCTTGACGGGATATAAATTTTGCTAATGCAAGTGATGTGAATATTTTACAAAGTTCGGCAGGCTGTAAATTAAAACCACCAACAAGTGGAATCCACGATTTAGATCCATTGATATTTTTTCCAAGAACAAAAGTAGCTAACATAAGTAAAATCCCGACCACGTAGGAGAGGTTTGCAAAAGCGGTAAAAATTTTACTATCTGTGAGTAAAATAAAAGTGGCTAGAAGCGCACAAATACCCGCAAAAATGAGCTGCTTACTATAATTTGCTTTGCCGCCTAAAAAGGTAGCAATCCAATTGCTGCCAACTTTATACTCAACCATAAATACACACAGAATCCCGATTGTAACCAATGCTCCATACAGCCAAATGACCGTATAGTCTATCCCTTCTACTGCAAGATTATTTTTTTTCCTATTCATTGCTTTGCTATGCTTTTGGCTCCTTCTTTTTAGAAACAGTTTTTTTGATAGGTGCTTCTTTTTTCATGAGACGGCTCATTTGAGGCGGAATTAAATTCATATTTGCCAGTTGTTCAATTTTTGCTTTTCTATCTGGCCCGGCAATAGAATCCCTTAAATACTTCTCAATGAGTAAACTTGCAATAGGCGCTGCTGATGTAGCTCCAAAGCCAGCATTCTCGCACATAACGGCGATAGCAATGCGTGGATTTTCGCGAGGAGCAAAAGCGCCAAAAAAAGCATGGTCTTTTAAAGACTCGCCTCTATATGCGTTTTCTACAGTACCGGTTTTGCCACAAACATTTATGCCAGGTACTTTTGCTGCAGCGCCTGTTCCAAATTCCATGGTACCTTGCATACCTTCATGCACTTCTTCAAAAATACTTTCAGCTATATTTTTAGTTCTTTGTTTGACTTTAAAGCGAGCAAGCATTTGATAATCGTCACCACCCTCTATAGAGTCGATCAAGTGTGGTAAATAATACCATCCTTTGTTGGCAATAATGGCCATCACATTGGCTAGTTGCGTTAGGGTAGTTGTAATTTCTCCTTGTCCAATAGAATTAGAAATAATATTACAAGCCTGCCAATTTTTTCCAAATATTTTTTGGTAATAGTTTGCTGTAGGGATATTACCCATTCTTTCAGATGGAAGATCTACACCTAATTTTTTTCCAAGCCCAAATGAATACGCATATTCATTAAAGAGGCCTAGTGTTACATCTCTATTATTGATTTTTGCATTGTCTAATATTCTTCGGAATGCGACTGCAAAATAGCTATTACAAGATTTTGAAATAGCAGGTTTTAAACTAAAGGTACCTACAGCGTGACAACCCATTTTTCTTCCACACCCCAAATAACTACCACCACAACTTACCGTCGATTGATCATCAATCACGCCTTCTGCCATCGCAATAATACCAACCAGCGTTTTAAATGTAGAACCCGGAGAGTAAGTGGTGCTAACGGCCCTATTGAGTAATGGTTTTCTTGGATCAAAATACATCATGTCAACCAAGTGCTTTTTTCGCTGATTGCCTGTTAAATAATTGGGGTTATAACTAGGGGCACTAACCATACATATAATACCACCGGTTTTAGTATCAATCGCTACAATACTACCCACTTTATTTTGCATGAGTTTTTCCCCAAGCTGCTGGAGTTCTACATCTATACTGGAGTATAAATTTTTGCCTGCAATTGCCAGCGTGTCAAATTCTCCTTTTTCCCAAGGTCCTTGAATTCGACCTTTATTATCTCTAATAAAACGCTTAATTCCACGCTGACCCATCAGCACTTTTTCATAACTATTTTCAAGTCCCGTAGTACCAAAATAATCACCCATTTCGTAACCTTCGTCTTTATGTCTGCGTAAAAAGCCAGTATCTACTTCTGCGGTATATCCTAGAAGTGCTGCGCCGCAATCATACGGGTAGGAACGCACGGATCTTTCACTTAAAGAGAATCCAGGAAAACGGTACATGTTTTCATTGAGTCGTGCAAAATTTTCGGTGGTCAGTAAGGATTCAAAAACACTTGGCTTTACCGAACCATTTTTAAAAATAAGATCACGCATTCTTTTTTTATACGTAGCCGTATCAATATTTAGTAAGGTGCAAAGTGCAAGGGTATCGGTTCCTTTAGATTCTGCAGGTATTACTACTAAATCATAACTAATGGTATTTTCAAGGATAGCTCTTTTTTTTCTATCAAAAATGATACCCCTGTCTGGGTAAATCACTTTTCTATAAAAGGCATTATTGTCTGCTGCCATTTTATATTTTGTCGAAAATACCTGAAGGTTGATGAGCTGAAGGGTAATTAAAACAAAGGCGCCTATAAAAATAAGTTGTACAATTCTACTTCGGTTTTGATTAAAGGCAGACATAGGAGCTTAGAAAAATAATTCAACGAAAATGTATTGCAAATTTGACGTAACAAACTCAACAATACATCAATTTGTCAAAAAAAACTTATGCATACTTGTGGACATTGAAACCTAGGCTGCATTGGTTCTATACTTGCCTTTTCTGAAAAAAAGAAGTTCAGAAAGTACAATCATCATGAAGCTTACAAGGGTTGTCCCAATTACTTTACCTAAAAAGTATACAAAGTCTCCAAATTGAAGCCATTCGATCAGTACCAAATAAAAGTGATGTATAAAAGTAAGGACGCCCACATAAACTGCGTATGGTGCCCAGCCCATGCTGTTAACGCCCGGCTCGGCATAGCTTTGTTCGATGGTTTCTTGTGGCAAGAGTAGGTTTAAAAGATAGGGCCTAACATAAGCGATAAGCACGCAGGGAGCGGCATGTAGCCCCGTGGTACCCGTAAAGTAGTCTAGTGAAAGCCCAAACAAAAACGCGATAATTAAGAGTGTAAAACGGTTGATGGAAAACGGCAACCAAAGAATGTATAAAAAGTAGAGATAGGGTATGATAAAACGGTGCACAGGGGGCACTTCGTTAAGTACCACAATTTGGAGTAGCAGAAATAACGCAAAGCGAATGATATTTTTGAGTGTGCTATTCACGTGTTTTAGAGTTACTGTTTTCTAAATCAAATTGCTCCTGATATCTTAGGTTTTCTACAAGGTAAACAAACTGCACCGTAAAGAAATTGACAGCCGTTTTAATTTTGAGGGTATAAAAATTACTTGAAGGATCGGCATCTATTTCAGCTACACGGCCCACAATTTGGTAAGGCGGGAAATTTGCCGAGTAAGTGCTCGTAACCACCGTGTCGCCTTTTGCTACTTTAGCCCCTTTCGAAACGTTGCGTAAGAGGAGGTAATAAGGGCTGGCTCCATCCCATTCGATGCTACCTGCATTATTATCTTTTTTAAGCATGGCGCTTACCCTACTGCTGCGGTGTAAAAGGCTCATTACCTTGCTAGTATTATCAGAAACTTCCACTACAACGCCAATAATTCCTTCTGGACTTATGGCGGCCATTCCTTTTTTTACACCTTGTAAACGGCCACGTTCAAGTGTTAAAAAATTGGTTTGTAATGAAACGGTATTGCCAATTACTTTAGCAGGAAGCCAATTGTATTTTCTGAATTTATTAAGAGAGTCTTTATAAACCGAATCGGTTACAATTTGAATACTTGAATCTGGCGCTGATATATTGGAGCGTAGTAAATTTAAAAGTCGCGCATTTTCTAGTGCTAATTGTTGGTTGGTTTCTCTTAAAAAAAAGTAGCCACGCATATTATAATAGCGCTCATTAATTTTTGAAGTTGCATCACTTATTTTCGCAGAAAAAAAAGTTTGATGCGAAGTACTTGCTTTTGTAAGCATATATATCGAAGCAATTTGCAATAGCAAAAAGCTAAGTAAAGTGAAGTGCCTACGAATAAAATCAAAAATATTTTTCAAGGTAAATTATTAGCGCATGATGAACGGGAAACGCTGATAATTTTTAAGTGCTAAACCGGTACCACGCACAACACTCTTAAGTGGATCTTCTGCAACGTGAACAGGTAATTTAATTTTTGCACTTAATCTTTTATCGAGTCCGCGAAGTAAAGCACCTCCGCCTGTAAGGTATAATCCGCGACGGTAAATATCTGCTGCAAGCTCTGGTGGCGTGGTTTCCAGGGCTTTTAAGATGGCTTCTTCTATTTTAAAGATACTCTTATCAAGCGCTTCTGCAATTTCTTGATAACTCACCATAATTTGTTTAGGAATACCTGTTACAAGGTCTCTACCATTTACTGGTAAATCATCTGGCGGGTTGTCTAAATCTTTCATCGCAGCACCTACATTAATTTTAATTTGCTCTGCAGTACGCTCACCAATTAATAAACTATGATAACGGCGAAGTGCCTCCATAATGTCTGCAGTAAATTCATCTCCTGCTACACGAATACTTTGATCACAAACAATACCTGCAAGTGCAATTACGGTAATACCTGTTGTACCACCTCCAATGTCAATGATCATGTTTCCTACAGGTTCTTCAACATCTATACCAATACCTAGTGCAGCTGCCATCGGTTCGTGAATCATATATACTTCCTTAGCACCTGCTTGTTCTGCAGAATCTCTAACGGCACGTTTTTCAACTTCGGTGATAGAAGAAGGAATACAAATTACCATACGCCAGCTTGGAGGAAATAATGGTTTTTTAGGATAGATCATTTTCATCATCTCCCGAATCATTAATTCTGCGGCATTAAAATCTGCAATTACACCATCTTTTAACGGACGAATGGTTCTAATACTCTCATGCGTTTTTTCATGCATCATGAGTGCTTTTTTTCCCACTGCTAAAACCTCTTTTAAATTGTTACGGTTTAGGGCAACAATGGAAGGTTCGTTAACGACTACTTCATCATTATGAATAATAAGGGTATTTGCGGTCCCCAAATCCATTGCAATTTCTTGCGTAAAAAAGTTAAATAATCCCATGGTATAGTGCGTAAAGCTTGAGTAAATGTATTACTACAAAGGTGCTTGAAATAAATGGAAATAACAAGGTCTATTCTTACGAATTTTATCTGTTTATTTTTTTTCAAATTCGTACCCGATATCGCGCCTAAAATTCATGCCTTCAAATTCAATTTTTTGAAGACGCTGGGTGGCAGTTATAACCGCTTCGCTTATGTTTTCGCCATAGGCGGTAACGGCTAAAACCCTTCCACCGCTTGTAACTACGGCGTTTTGGCCCTGCGCAGTGCCTGCCTGAAATACGAGGGTGTTTGGCATATCGTTAACAGATTCAAGTCCAGTAATTGACTTATTTTTTTGGTAGCTTCCAGGGTAGCCGCCGCTCACTGCCATAATGGTAGCACAGCTTCTATTGTCGTAACTAATATTGGCGTCTATTAAAGTGCCATTATCCATGGCTGCAAATAGGGCCACTAAATCTGTTTGTAAACGTGGCATCACTACCTCCGTTTCTGGATCGCCCATACGGCAGTTGTATTCAATCACAAAGGGTTCTCCGTCTACGTTCATGAGTCCAAAAAACACAAAGCCATGGTAACAAAGTTCTTCCTGGGCAAGCCCGTTAATGGTTGGTTTTACAATGCGCTCTTCTACTTTTTGCATAAAAGTATCGTCCATAAAAGGAACCGGACTCACGCATCCCATCCCGCCCGTGTTGAGGCCTGTATCGCCTTCTCCTATTCGTTTGTAGTCTTTGGCATGACCAATAATTTGGTAGTCCATACCGTTGGTAAGTGCAAAAACGCTTACTTCAATGCCGGATAAAAACTGTTCAATGACAACACGGCTGCTGGCTTCACCAAACTGCTTGTTTACAAGCATGTCATTAAATGTTTCAAGCGCCTCTTGGTGCGTGGTTGCAATAACAACGCCTTTTCCAGCCGCTAAACCGTCGGCTTTTAAAACTACCGGAAGGCTATGTGCAGCAATATAAGTTTTACCTTCTTCTATATTTTCAAGTGTAAATTCGGCGTAGGCAGCGGTCGGAATTTGATGACGCTGCATAAATTTCTTGCTAAAGGCTTTGCTACCCTCTAATTGAGCGGCTTTAGCCGAAGGTCCAACTACAATAATTTCTCTGAGTGCTGGATCTGCTTCAAAAAAATCATAAATACCTTTTACAAGGGGCTCTTCGGGGCCTACGACCACGAGTCCAATTTGGTGCAAGGTGCATGCCGCTTTAATGCCCTCGAAATCTGTGACGGATAGGTCTAGATTGGTTCCAATGCCTGCTGTACCTGGGTTTCCGGGTGCAATATAAAGTTCGTTGCAATGATGACTTTGTGCCATTTTCCATGCAAGCGCATGTTCTCTTCCGCCAGAACCAAGTAGTAAAATATTCATATTTATAGGTGTAATTGGAAATGCGAAAGTATCAATTTCGGCGCTCATTTTCGCGTGCGGTTCGCTGTAAAGATTTTATTGCTATTTTACAGCACCAGAAAATCAATAGTTTACAACGATAACAACACATTTATGAATCAAACTATTTCTCAAAAAGGTCATCCTAGAGGATTGTATGTACTCTTTGCCACGGAAATGTGGGAGCGATTTAATTACTATGGGATGCGCGCCATATTGGTGCTTTTTTTGGTAAAAGCAATGGCATTTGATCAGGATGCTGCTTCGCAGGTTTACGGAAGTTATACCGGCCTGGTGTATTTAACCCCATTATTTGGTGGTTATATGGCAGACCGTTATTGGGGAAACAAGCGATCAATTATTGCTGGGGCATTGGTGATGGCTATTGGAGAATTTATTTTGTTCTTTTGCGGCCATTATTATGACAATGCGGCTTTAGCGATGCCACTTTTTTATACAGGCCTAGGATGTATGATTGCAGGAAATGGTTTTTTTAAACCCAATATTTCTAGTATGGTTGGCCAGTTATACAAGAAAGGAGATTCAAAAATAGATGCAGCCTACACGATTTTTTACATGGGTATCAATACGGGTGGTGCTTTAGGTCCAATTGTATGTGGTTTTTTTGGTGAAACAGGAAACAATGGAGATTTTAAGTGGGCGTTTTTAGCCGGAGGAATCGCAATGTTATTGAGTGTTACCACACAAATTATTTTTCAAAAAAAGTTTTTAGTAGACGCTGATGGCGCCTCTATTGGAGATGCTCCAAAAGATGCACCAACATTCTTTTTGAAAATTCCGGTAATGGTTGGATTTCTATTTTTACTTTCTTTAATTACAATCGCACTTGTGTATATCGATATCAATGTGGTGAGTTATTTATTCTGGTTATTAATTGCATGTATTCTTTTAATTGCCTTTATTATTTTTTCTGATGCATCATTGGATGTGCTAGAAAAGAAAAAAGTGGCGGTCTTATTTACGGTGTCCTTTTTTGTTATCTTTTTTTGGAGCGCCTTTGAACAAGCTGGCGCATCACTTACATTTTTTGCATCCGAAAATACGCAGCGTGATCTAGGGTTTTATGTGGTGCCTGCAAGTTTTTTTCAGTCCTTGAATTCAATTTTTGTGGTAACCCTGGCCCCTTTGGTGGCTTGGATTTG
>JACCDH010169439.1_pt1 | contig 20410 bp, 32 predicted proteins | sample 7442481 | NCBI WGS metagenome assembly JACCDH01 (sample SAMN15323433, study PRJNA562643) | freshwater metagenome | isolation source: river surface water | place: USA:Blue River Watershed | collected 2017-08-15 | reverse complement strand
ATTACCTGCTGGGTCTGCGTTCTCAGGACGTAGACTACGTTGTCACCGGTGCCACTGAGGCTGAGCTGATGGCTTCTCCTCCGTTCTACATCAAGTCATTCACCAAAGTCGGCGCTGAGTTTCCTGTGTACCTGAGTGATCAAGGTGATGAATGGGCTCTGGCTCGGCGTGAGCGTAAGAACGGCGAGGGTTACCATGGCTTCGAGGTTGAGTTTGGACCTGAAGTCACGATCGAAGAAGATCTGTCTCGTCGTGATCTGACGTTGAACGCAATGGCGATAGAGTGCTTCAACGACGGTAAGACTCGTCTGCTGGATGTGATCGATCCGTTCAACGGTAAAGAAGATCTGTACAACAAAGTGCTGCGGCATACTTCTGATGCCTTCGTTGAAGACCCTGTTCGGGTTCTGCGGCTGGCTCGCTTCCGTGCTCGTCTGGGGACACAGTGGGTTGTTGCTCCTGAGACCGTTGCTCTGGTTTCCTCGATGGCAAAGAAGGGTGTTCTGAACGAACTGACTGCTGAGCGTGTTTGGAAGGAACTGAGCCGGGCTCTGATGGAACCCAACCCTCGGCTGTTCTTCGACACTCTGCTGGAGTGTGATGCTCTGCATGTTCTGTTCCCGGAAGTCTATCGCCTGAAGACTGCTCTGGAAGCTCGGCGTTGGCACCCTGAAGGTGATGCTTACGAGCACACCATGCTGGTTCTGACTCAAGCTGCTAAGCAGAATGGTGGGCTGGAAGCTCGTATGGCTGCTCTGGTTCACGACTTTGGTAAGGGTCTGACTCCTCGTGATCAACTGCCCAAGCACTACGGGCATGAGATGACTGGGGTTAAGGTTGCGCAAGACTTCTGCAATCGTCTGACTGTACCATCGAAGATGCGGGATCGAGTGATGAAGACTACTCGGTACCACATGCACATGCACAAGCTGGATACTCTGAACCCGAAGACTTGGGTTCATATGTTCGAGGATATGGATGCGTTCCGTGATCCGTATGTTGTGTATCTGCTGCGCAGTGTTGGTATGTTCGACGAGCGTGGACGTCTGGGTAGTGAGATGAACGACGTCTCTCACCTGAACAAAGTCGTCGAAGTCTTTGATCGCGTTGCTGCAGTGAAGTTTGCAGACGTCTTCCCGAATGGTGAGACTAACCCGACGAAGATCAAGGATGGCATGTTCAAAGCTCGTGTTCGGGCAGTGAAAGGTTGACTATGAAAAAGATCTGCCCGAACACCTTTGCCCACGTCGGTAAGTCGTGTGGTGAAAACTGTACGTGTTTCAAAGGAAAACAGAAATGACTGTAATTGAAAAACTGAAAGTTGAGTCGATCAACCTTCGAAAGACTCGAAACCCTGTTGCCGCATCGATTGTTTTCGCTTTGAGCGAGATCGAGAAGTTCGGTAAGAACAACGGCAATCGTGCTACGACTGAAGATGAAGCCATCAAGGTGATTCAGAAGTTGATCGCTACGATTGATGAGAACCTGAAGCTCAACATCGATGATGGCCGGAAGATTGCTCTGAACTTTGAGCGTAACATCCTTGCCGGTGTTCTGCCTCAGATGGCGTCTGATCAAGAAATCGCTACGTTTCTTAGTGTGTTCATGACCAGTCGCAGCAAGATGGGTCCTGTTCCAAAGAAAGGTGATATCATGAAAGCTCTTCGTGATCAGTTTGGTGCCCTCGTCGATATGAAGCGAGCCGGCGAAATCGTAACCGATGTATATGGGATCTGAAAATGGTTCACATTCTTAAGTATATCTCCATGTCCATGATCGTTGCAAACCCGATCATGGCGTTCTTGGTAATCTATGGTGGAGGTTCTTGGCTAACTGCTATGAACTTCGTCATCTTGACGATCACTTGGATGATCATCTATCGCGGTAACGTCGAGCTGATTGAAACTGAAAAACTGCGCAATGCAAGGATTAAGGAGATGATGGATGACTATCGTAGTTAAAGCCCCCAACCCAGTACCGTACGAAGGTAAGACCACAATCTTCCTCGGTGGTTCTATTGACATGGGCGCCGCCGAAGACTGGCAAGATCGTTTGGCGAAAGACCTGTCTGAGTTCGGCGATAACTTCGTACTCGTGAATCCTCGCCGAGATGACTGGGATTATTCTTGGACGCAAGACCCTACGCCAGGAACTCAGTTCTTTGAACAAGTTTCATGGGAACTCTGGCATCAAGAAAACGCGTCTGCGTTGATCTACTACTTTGCTGCAGACTCAAAGTCTCCGGTCACGTTGCTCGAGCTTGGTTTGTTTGGCGTACCCGATACTACTATGGTATGTTGCCCGAAAGAGTTCTATCGTTACGGTAACGTCAAGATGGTATGCGATCGGTATGGCATCCACATGGTCGAGACGTATGAAGACATGTTGACCAATTTGATCAATGCATTACAGGTTGACACCTCACTCGACCTGTGATAGACTAGATAAATATACGCCGTAAGGCAACATTCAAGGAGTGAATACAGAATGGCTAAGAAGGGTGGCAAGTCGAAAGGCTTTATCTCGCAGGGCATCCACCGCAATGTGGATCGCAAAATCTCGAATGCTATGCGCACCGAGTATCTTCAGTCCAGCGAGCGCCTGGCGAATCAACTTCGGGCTCTGTCGAAAGGTAAGGACGTTGTCATGACCGTTCCGAACCCGAACAAAGAGCAGACGAACAAGAAGTTCGTCAAGGTCAAGGTCTCGGGTAAAGAGTTCGTCGCTCGTCTGAAAGACAACTCGCGTATCCAGAAGAAGGCTGACGCCGAATGATCACCATTTACGGCACTACTACGTGCAAATGGTGTAAAGCTGCAGTATCCCTGGCTGAGGCCAGGGAACTTCAGTACGAGTATCGCCTTGTCGATGAGAACGAACAGTTCTACATTGAGATGAAGGCGTTGAAGCCTGAAGCAAAGACTGTTCCACAGATCTGGTGGGATAATCGTTACATCGGTGGATACACTGACTTTGCGGCTGAAGTAGAAAACACGATTGGAGGATATGGTGATGGCAAGATCTGATGTGATCGATCTTCTGAAAGAAGAAGTGGTTGACATTGAGTTTCGAAAGCTGAGCGGTGATGTTCGTATCATGACCTGCACGCTCAAGCCGGATATTCTACCAACAGCGAAGACGGAAGATCCATTGAGCCAAAAGAAGGTTCGTGAGATCAATCCCGATGTCTGTGCAGTGTTTGATACGATCAACCAAGGTTGGCGATCATTCCGTTGGGACAACGTAATCTCTGTGAATGGAGCAGCGTATAGTGACTAAAGCCCCTCGTGGCGGAACTGAACTCATGGCGGATCGGATTAATTCCCTTCCGCCTGAGTTGCTTTCGCATTTCCAAATCATACACTCTCGTGTTCGTGAGCTTGATCCGAACAAGAAGAAGATCTACGTTCTGCATGATCTGCCCGGTGACCCCGAGGCGGAGCATCTTCGTAACGGTGGGTGGAAGCGCTTTGATAAGCTGGTGTTTGTCAGCCATTGGCAACAACAGATGTTCAATGCGTATCTCGGTGTTCCATTTGATGCTGGTGTCGTACTCAAGAATGCGATCGAGCCTTTTCCAGAGCATAAGAAGCCGGAAGACAAGGTTCGTCTGATGTACTTCTCTACACCTCATCGTGGCCTTGAACTGGTCTATCCGGCGTTTGATAAGATGTACAAACGATTCGGTGATAAGATCGAGCTGAATGTCTTCTCGTCGTTTGATCTGTATGGATGGGAAGCCCGTGACGAACCATACAAGCAACTCTTTGAGAAGCTGAGCAAACATCCTGGCGTCAACTACTCGAAGTCTGTGCCAAACAGTAAGATCCGTGAAGAGCTCATGCGATCGCACATCTTAGCCTATCCTTCGATCTGGCAAGAAACCTCGTGTTTGGTCTTGATCGAAGCTATGTGTGCAGGTCTAACGTGTGTCCACTCCTCTCTTGCTGCGCTTCCAGAGACTTCGATGGGTTGTACATACATGTACGACTACACTGAAAAGCCTGACGTACACCTATCGAGATTCGAACATACACTCGAAGGTGCAATCGAGGATGTCCTGTATGGATTCGAAGTGAGTCCAGAACGCGTACAGTTCTTGAATGCCACGTATGAGTGGGCATGGCGATATGATGAGTGGAAGAATCTATTGACATCGCTTCTATGATGGTTTATAGTGTCCTCAAAGGAGATCTGTAATGGCTGCTACGCTCAAGAAAATCACGGCTAAGAAAAAGAAACCCGAACTGAAACCTGTGCCTCAGCGTAAGTCTGGGGCAGCGAAGGTTCTCGAGGAAAAGCACGTTGGTGCTGAGATCACGAACTGGACTACGGTCAGACCTGAAAATATGGATCATGCGATCTATCAGTGTCTACGTAACTATGGCTACTTCTACGATCACAAGGATGCTTTCAAGTGGGCTGAGGCTTGGGTCAAGAAGAACATGACAGCGAGTGAACTGGCTGACTTCAAGCACTCTGAAGATTGGCGAGTCAATACAACCCTTGGCGGCCTGTGCAAGATGCACATGGCAGGCGCTCAGCTCGAAGAAAAGTACATGAAGCGCATCAAGGACGGTATTGCCGCAGCGATTGAAGCAGGGAAAGCAAATCGTCAATCAGAAGCCCTTGTCTCAGCCAAGCCCGTCAAGACTTCAGCTGACATCCTTGCTGACAAGATCAATGACTTCATCGCCAATGTTGAAGGCGTGATCGACGAATATCATGACAGCACGGTCATCTTCGATGCACCAAACTATTCGGTCTACAACGAACTGAAGAAGATCGCTGCGCCTAAGCCTCTTGTTCAGAAGGTGTATGACTACTACAAGCCGCTCTACGACGAAGCCGAAGAACTCGTGACGAAGAAGACTCCCGATCTGGTCGAAGGTTATAAACACCTGAAGACAGCGAAGGATAAGAAGGACTATATGGCCTTCATCAAGAACATCATCGATGATTGTCAGAAGTTCATGAATGCTTCTACTGCGGCTAAGGTTCGTGCTCCTCGACAGCCACGAGCAAAGAAGAAGGTTCCTGTTGAGAAGCTGATTGCTCGAGTCAAGTATCAAAAGGAAAGCGCTGAGTACAAGCTGACGTCGGTTGATCCAGCGAACCTGATCGGAGCCACTGAGGCGTATCTTTTCAACACGAAGTATCGACACCTGATCCAACTCGTTGCGGCTTCTGTCGATGGGTTCTCGATCAAGGGTACTACCATTACCAACATTCGAGAAGAACAGTGTGTTCGTAAGACTCTTCGTAAACCTGAAGATATCTTGACCGAGATTGGTAAGACCACGAAGGCTCGGGTGAGTAAGGTGTTCAGTGACATCGCCACGAAAGCAGCTCCTGCAAATGGACGACTGAATGAGGAGATGATTATCCTCAAAGTCTACAAGTAACGGTTGACACTTGCCAAAGTGTGATATATAGTTCTATCACAACCAAATTTACAGGAGTTCTAACATGGCCATTCTGGTCGACCTCAACCAAGTTATGATTGCTAACCTGATGGTTCAGATTGGCAATCACCACAACGCCGAAGTAGACGAAAACATGATTCGTCACATGGTGCTCAACTCGATCCGCTTCAACCGTATGAAGTTCAAGGATGAGTTCGGCGAGCTTATCATCTGTGCTGACGACAAAAACTACTGGCGTCGTCAAATGTTCCCTTACTACAAAGCTGCTCGCCGTAAGCACCGCGAAGAGTCAGAACTCGATTGGACTTCGATCTTCAACGCGCTCAACAAAGTTCGTCAAGAACTCAAGGAAGTGTTCCCCTACAAAGTCATTCAGATCGATGGTGCTGAAGCTGACGACATCATCGGTACGATCATCCATGAAGAAGGTCGTGAGCTCAACACGGGTGAGAAGTTCCTGATCCTCTCGGGTGACAAGGACTACATCCAGCTTCACAAGTACGCCAACATCAAGCAGTACAATCCTGTCTTGAAGAAGTGGGTTGTACACTCGAACCCCGAGCAGTATCTCTACGAACACATCGTCAAAGGTGATGCTGGTGACGGCGTTCCCAACATCCTTTCTCCTGACAACTCGTTTGTGATGAACATCCGCCAGAAGCCTGTTACCAAAAAGCGTCTGGAAGAATGGATCGATATAAATAAGATGAGTTCAGAAGTTAAGCGCAACTACCTGCGGAATAAGTCCTTGATCGACTTGTCTGAAGTACCCCAGCACCTCAAAGAAAAGATCCTCGAGGCGTACTCCGCAGAGAACACTAAAGACCGCTCGCAACTTCTCGACTTTTTCATCAAAAACCGTTTGAAATTGCTCACTGAAAGTCTCAGTGAGTTCTGAGGAGAACCCTATTGAGTACAACGTATTCACTATCAGAGATCGTTGCTAAAGCATGTGAACTGCCAACACGAGAAGCAAAAGTCGAATGGATTCGACGGAACAACAGTGAAGCTCTTCGTACTATCCTAATGTTGATGTACGACAAGCGTTACGAATGGAACATTCCGAACACGAGTCCTCCACCATACACACCATCACCTCATGTCGAATCACAAGGTATGTTGTATCGTCAAGTACGTAAACTGAGATACTTCATCAAAGGATTCGACGGAGAACGCCTTCAGCAATATCGCCGTGAGTTTCTATTCATCGAGATGCTCGAGTCGATCGACAGAGACGACGCAAAACTCATGGAGAAGGTGTTGATGCAGACCCCGCCCGCAGGTCTACCGGCGGACGTGATCAACGAAGCAATGGGATTACAACTCCCTTTGGACCAACCCCAACCAACCGCAGAAGCGGATCAACCAAAGAAGCGTGGCAGAAAACCAAAAAATGGCTAAGAAGCAGAAGAAGTTCAGTGACTGGTACGAAGACGAGTGGGGGTCTGTTGACGACGCTCGTAAAGATGGTAAGCGGTATAACGCTAAGAAAGAAGCGGTAAAGCAACAGCGATACCAGAAGTCAAGCCAGAAAGAAAAATTCTTTGAACCTCGCGAACAATAGCTATTGACATTCTCGGTCAAGTGATTATATTGGTAATGTAACCAGAGAAAGTTCAAGATGAAACTGTCTAACAAAGTAATCCTAGTCGACGCAGACGGTGTTCTGCTCGACTGGTTCCATTCGTTCGCTGAATGGATGAAGTTCCACGGGTATCCGATCGTGATGAACGACGAGTACCAGATCGAAAAGACCTTCGACATTCCGAAAGAAAAGGCCAAAGCACTTGCTCGGCACTTCAACGAGAGTGCTCGCATTGAACACCTTCCACCTTTCCGTGATGCCATCAAGTACGTGAAGAAACTCCATGAAGAGCATGGGTACGTCTTCCACTGTATCACCTCTCTCAGCAACGATCCTTACGCTGGTGAGCTTCGGCGGAAGAACATCCGGCGGTTGTTTGGTGAGACTGCATTCGAGAAGATCCTCTGCCTTGACACTGGTGCTGATAAAGATGAAGCACTGGCTGAGTACAAAGACTCTGGTTGTTTCTGGGTCGAGGACAAGTTTGAAAACGCAGTTGCTGGTCTGAATGCTGGGTTGACTCCGTTCCTGCTCGAACATGGGCACAACAAGGCTCAACACCACAGCGACATCACTCGAGTGCAAAATTGGCGGCACATCTACGAGTTGATTACATAATACCATAAATACAATTGTGGTAGTGACAAAGGGACCCTATCATGGGTCCCTTTTTATTTGGAGAAGATGATGCCAACATATACGTTCCGCAACGAAGAAACCCAAGAAGAGTTCACGACGATTATGTCGTTGAGTGAACGCGAAGAGTTTCTAGCAAGCAACCCTCACATCAAGCAGTGTTTGGCAACACCGGCCTTCGGGGACTCGGTGAGACTGGGTGTGCGTAAGATCGACAGTGGCTTTAATGACGTCCTTCAAAAAGCTAAGTCTGCACACATTCATTCGACGATCAATACACGATAATACAAGGACCTCTAATGCCCCTGCATCAACAAAGAGTGACTAAAAAACAAAAACGAGTGCAACGTCAACAGGGAGATGAATTTACTACAAACGATCAGCGTCAGCAATTCAGTATGAAAGATGACGTTGCACCGATGACCGAGAATCAAAGAGTTGCATTTGACTTTTGGGATGATGGCTATAACCTCATGCTACATGGCATCGCTGGTACTGGTAAGACCTTTCTTGGCTTATACTTCGCATTGAAAGAAGTAGTAAAATCAAACTCTCAGTACAAGAAAGTCTACATCGTACGATCAACTGTTTCTACACGTGATCAAGGATTCCTACCCGGATCGCTGAAAGACAAAGCAAAAGTATTCGAATCACCATATGTTCCTATCTGCACAAAGCTGTTTGGCCGCGGCGATGCATATGAGATTCTCAAGGGCAAAGGGTATGTAGAGTTTATCACAACATCGTACCTTCGTGGTGAGACATTCGACGACTGTATTCTCGTGGTCGACGAAGTACAGAACATGGGTGACGGTGAACTTCATACAGTCATGACTCGTGTTGGTGAGAACTGCCGGATCATCTTCTGTGGTGACGTCAAGCAGGACGACCTTACATCTGAACGTAAGAAAGAACTCTCTGGTCTACGTGACTTCATGAAGATCATTCATCGCATGAGAGAGTTTGAGTTCGTTGACTTCCAAGTAGAAGACATCGTTCGATCAAGACTCGTGAAGTCCTATATCATCGAAAGAGATAGGTTAGGACTGTAATGTCAGAGATCGTAAGTGTATCAACGGTGAAAGAAGATAAGTTCGGAGAACCATATATAGAACTAAATGCAGCTCTCATGAAGCAAATGGGCTGGGACGATCAAACACTCTTAGAGTGGGAGATCATGGGCAACATGGCAGTCATAAGGAAAAAAGAAGATGAGCGGGATATGTGTGGATCAAACTGATAAGAACGTCGGGCATGCATCGTCATGCCCGAACCCATTCCATCAAGGCACTTACAGAGCCGGCTTAAACAGCACTGTGTACGTCAACGGTAAACTCGCTATCGTCATTGGTGATGGCATGGCGGGTTGTGCCGACATAGCTGTTGGTGGATCATCTACGGTTTTCATATCGGGCATCGCTGTGCACCGTAAAGGTGATGCCACCAGCGGCCATGATCTAGGTGGTTGTCCTGGTCCCTTTCCTGCTAACGCTGCAGCAACTGGTTCTGCCACGGTTTTTGCTGGATAACACACATGACTAAGCCAAATTACGAAGTTTTGTTGCAACAGATTGCTCAAGAGCAAGATCCAGTAATTAGGAATCAACTGATACTTCAGTGCTATGTGTTTAATGAAGAATTGACTCCTGCTGAGAAGCAACTCTTTAACTATTGTAATGATGGATACATCGATGCAAACCCAGGTCTTGTTGGCAACTCAATTAAAAGCTATGTTGGTACATACTACTCCGAAGAAGGTACACCTCTATGACGGTAACACTAAGAAATTCTAAAGGCACGAGTTTAACATATGCCGAGTTAGATGAGAATTTTAGAGATCTAAGATTTGATACTGATCTCAATAGAGTTATCACGAACGGTAATACATCTAACGGATCAATTACGATTGGTACGTTGAATGCTAATACTATATTAGTTCAAAACACGCCTATTCTCAACTACATCAACAGCTCACTGACTGGCTTCGGTGGACTTGCAAACGTAGCGGTATCAACTCCGACGAATGGGCAGGTGTTGGCGTATAATGGTACCAATTGGATCAACGCGGCTCCACCTATTTCGAGTTCTTCTGGTACTCTAAACTTTGTTGTCACATCACCTTCAAATGGTCAACTGCTTAAGTACAGCGGTGGAGACTGGGTCAACTTCACACCAGAAGTTCTTACTTACAACCTTGACGCTCTGACTGATGTAGTCATTAGTACTCCAGCCAACAACCAGGTGTTAGCGTATAACGGCACTAGCTGGGTCAACACAACTCAAGCTGTCGCGACATACAACCTCGACGCATTGACTGATGTAGTCATTAGTACTCCAGCCAACAACCAGATCTTGTCTTACAATGGGACAAACTGGGTCAACGCGACGCCTGCGACAGTCACGTATAACCTTGATGCTCTGACCGATGTAGTGATCACATCACCGGCGAATACTCAGATCTTGGCTTATAACGGTACGAACTGGGTTAACACCAATGCTCCTGCAGCACCAACGTACAATCTCGATGCTCTGACCGACGTAGTTGTGTCGACACCTTTAACAGATCAGTCACTACGTTACAATGGTTCAAACTGGGTTAACCATACGTTTACATATGACCTCGATGCTTTGACCGATGTTGTGATCAGCACAGCGGCTACAGGGCAATCACTGCGTTACAATGGTACTACTTGGGTCAATCATACGTTTACGTACAACCTGGACGCTCTTACAGATGTGGTAATCACTTCTGCTACAAACAACCAGATCTTGTCGTACAACGGTACTAACTGGGTTAACGTAACGCCGACTGTACCGACGTATAACCTTGATGCCCTGACCGACGTGGTAATCAGTACGCCTGCTAACACACAGATCTTGGCTTATAACGGAACGAACTGGGTAAACACCGCGGCGCCAACATATAACCTTGATGCTTTGACCGATGTTGTTGTGGCTACGCCTACGACTGGACAAACCCTATCTTATAATGGAACGAACTGGGTCAACGTAACTCCATCGACGTACAGCCTAGATGCTAGCATAAACGATCTGAACGATGTCGTTATCACTACCGCAGCAACCGGTCAGTCTATACGATACAATGGGACGAACTGGGTTAACCACACGTTCACGTATAACCTTGATGCACTAACAGATGTAGCAATCACAACTGCTACTACTGGACAATCATTGAGATATGATGGAACTGGATGGGTTAACCATACATTTACGTACAATCTAGATGCTCTCACAGATGTGGTCATTACTGCACCTACAGTGGGCCAGCTTGTATCGTACAACGGTACTAACTGGGTAAACTCAGCTGCTCCTTCCTACAACCTTAATGCACTCACTGACGTAGCTATCACTTCAGCTGGACTTGGTCAGATCGTTTACCACAATGGCACTGAGTGGATCAACACTACTCACAACCTTGATACACTTACTGACGTTGCGATTACTACACCATCAACGAATCAAATCCTATCATATAACGGTACTAACTGGGTCAACGTAACACCGACTACACCAACCTATAACCTTGATGCTCTCACAGATGTAGTCATTAGCACCGCGGCTACAGGGCAATCGCTGAGATATAACGGTACGAACTGGGTTAACCACACGTTCACATACAATCTTGATGCATTAACAGATGTTGTAGTAACAACTCCTTCTTCTGGGCAAACCTTGTCTTATAACGGAACGAACTGGGTCAATGTTACACCTGGTGTTAATACAATTAACCTTGATGGGCTTACAGATGTAGTTATCACCACACCTTCAACTAATCAAATCTTGTCGTATAACGGTACGAACTGGGTGAACGTTGCACCAAGTGTTAGTGTTGTTAACCTTGATGGACTGTCAGATGTCGTGATTAGTGCTCCATCTTCTGGACAAACTCTTTCTTACAATGGAACAAATTGGGTTAACACCGCTGCAGCAACATATAACCTTGATGCTTTAACGGATGTAGTGGTTAGTACACCTGCGAACCTACAGATACTTAGATACAATGGCACTAACTGGGTAAATGCTACGAACAACTTCGACAGTCTAAGCGACGTTGTTATTACTATACCTAGCACTGGTCAAATTCTTAACTACAATGGTACCAACTGGGTAAATGCTACGAACAACCTAGACGGTTTAAGTGACGTAGTGATCACTACTGCTAGTTCTGGTCAAGTCATAAGCTATAATGGTACCAACTGGGTCAACTCAACGAACAACCTAGATGCATTGAGTGACGTTGTTATCACCACAGCAAGTTCTGGTCAGGTCATAAGTTACAATGGAACGAACTGGGTCAACTCAACGAACAACCTCAATGCATTGAGCGATGTCGCTATCACTTCTGCTTCTTCAGGGCAAATCATTTCATATAATGGTACAAACTGGGTTAACACTAATGCTCCTACTTACAACCTAGATGCACTTACAGACGTTGCGGTTAGTACACCTTCAAACTTGCAGATACTTAGATACAACGGCAGTAGTTGGGTAAACGCAACGAATAACCTTGATTCAATCAGTGATGTCGTAATCACCACACCGTCGACGAACCAAGTTCTGACTTACAACGGAACGAACTGGGTCAACTCGGATACTACAACCGGATCGAGTACTTCATTGGGTCTGACCGACGTTCCGGATTCATACGGTGCAGCGGGGCAATCGTTGATTGTGAACAGCACAGGAACCGGACTTGTATTCGCCGACGTTGGCACTAACGCAACTGGTGTGGTTACCATCAACAGGCAGTTTGTGAGTGGAACAGCTTCATCCCTTGCTGTTAATGCTACGGCATCAGTCAACGTAACTGCAGCAAAAACTTATGCTCTGCTGATGATCAGTGTAAGCAGTCCGGCATGGGTAAGGCTATACACCTCTGCGGCTACGCGGACAAGTGATGCTACAAGGGTGCAGACTGAGGACCCATTGCCAGATGCAGGTGTTATCGCCGAAGTCATCACGACTACTGCGAATCAGGTTGTTCTAATGTCTCCTGCTACAATCGGGTTTAGTTCAGAAGCTACACCAACGACCACAGTACCTATCGCAATCACTAACACTGGCACGACAACAGCAAGCATAACTGTAACATTGACTTACATAAAGATGGAAGGTTAAAATGTTAGACGTATCAGAACTAAAAGAATACACTGTTACTGTGAAGAAGCGTGAAGACCTAGACACGTTTTATGAAGACATGCAGACTCCTGGTGGTAACCTGTACATACCAGACAGAGCGGTAGATATATCACTCTTAAGACCAATGAGTCGAAACACTAACTACATGCTAACCGAAGAAGAAGCGGATCAGATCAAAGGTGATCCGCGGGTGATGGATGTAGTGCTAACGAAATCTATTACTGCCGGCATCAGACCTGCTTACTTTATTGATGACGCAGAAATCGGTAGATATCCAAACTACACTGCTAACAGTAAAAACTGGGGACTGTTGGCTCACCGATATAAAGGAGATCTAAATAACCTGTATGGTTCAGCCGGTACTACGATAGTAGGTGGTTCTTATGCTGTACAAACTAACTACTCAAACGTTATCAACAACAAGCGCGTATCGGATATCAGCATCACCGCATCCGGTAAAAACGTTGATGTGTTGATTGTTGACGGGCATATATTAAAAGATCATCCAGAATTTGCTAAAAACCCAGACGGTACGGGTGGATCACGAGTAGTGCAAATAGACTGGAAAGATTATGCACTTCAGGCTATCGGCACAACAGTTACCAATAGTTACAATTATAGCCCATACTTAGCTGATGGCGTTACATTTAGATACGGTGCAGATCACGGTAACCACGTCGCGGGTACAGCTGCAGGAAATACTCAAGGATGGGCTAGAAACGCTAACATCTATAACATATCACCATATTCAACCGATAATGCCGACAACACCGTATACTGGCAGAACATATATGACTTTATTCGAGCATGGCATAATAGTAAACCAATTAATCCAGAAACTGGTAGAAAGAATCCTACGGTGTTTAATGGTAGTTACGCCAGTGCGCATAGTATAGCCGGTTATCCTTGGCCAACATGGTATATATACTATATGAATTATAGAGGTGTTGAAACAACCTTTCCGTTTATACAACCTACGGTTTATCGTGCGGGATTTAATTCTAATGATCCATCAACTTGGCAACTCAATCCAGATGGGACAACAATAACATCCAATCCAAATGTGCCTGATCTTTTAGCTAGAAATTGTACTGGTAGTACAAGTTATTTTAGTTATTTTTATCTTACTTTTGCTTACAAAACGTCTGGAGCAGCAAAATTGTATTTTGAACCTGAGTTTCCAACACCAGCTTATAGAGCTGCATCTTGGGCAGATGTTGAAGATATGATTGCCGATGGTATAATAGTTGTAGGGGCTGGTGGTAACGACGGCAGTACAGCTGCAAGAGAAGGTGAACTTGATTTTGATAATCATATGAAACTTGGTCTTCAAAGAAATGCAGATGGTACTATTACTAACTGGTCAGCGAGTATTATGCCTACACCATATTACTACAATAGAGGTTCAGCACCTGGATCAGTGACTGGAGCAATTTGTGTCGGTGCGATGGAAAGTGCACCAGGACGAGTTGATTCAGGATGGTCAGTGCCAACACCATTAATCCAGCGCATCAATTCTCAATATCGTACAAACAAAACAGGCTTTTCTAAACGTGGCACTCGAGTTGATATATGGGCAGCAGGCAGACATATCATGTCGCCATATGATGTAGACGGCGGCGGTACTAACACCAATCCAGATCCGAGAAATCCTAGTTACTACAACGCTTCTATTAGTGGTACAAGTATGGCATCGCCTCAAGTTGCTGGTGTGTGTGCATGTTTGGCCGAAGTTTTTCCTAATATGAAAACAGCAGAGATGTTAGAGTACTTACAATATCACTCACAAAAGAATGGATTAGACAACTTCAGTATTTCAGTAACTAACGACAACTTTACTTCTTTTGGTTTAAACGGTGCACCTAACTACATATTGTACATGCCAGAAACACGACCACTCAAAGATAGTGTCTATCCTATGGCGAAGTTTAAGATACGAAAAACGTCTGGAAGAGTATTTCCAAGACCGAGAATCAGAAGAAAAGGTTAATATGATAGGATTCAAAGACTTTATGGAAAAAGCACCTACTAAGAAGTATGTAGCGGTTCAGTATGATGAAGACACTCAGCGCAAGCTCAGAGCTTGGGCTCAAGAAAATGGCTTTGATCTCTCGACGAAGTATGATGGTACGAAGCAAGATCCGAATGACTTCGACTTCCACACGACGATCTTCTTCACGACTACCCTACACCAGATTCCAAACCACACGAAGGTTATCGCTCCAGGTGGTAGTGCAAAAGTAGTTGACATTATGATGCTTGGGGTTAATAATGACATACCGGTTCTGAAGATCGAGTCGCCGATGGTTGCTCGTATTCGTAAGCACTATGAAGATGCTTATGGTATGAAAGATCAGTGGGATGAGTACAAACCGCATGTGTCGGTGTCGTACTCAAAGGATCTTCCGGACATGAAGAAAGTGAAACTCCCAACGTTTGAATTGACGTTCAACCAGATCAAAGTAGATGATGCAGCAGAAGTATGAAATTGATTACGACATCGGCCTACGTGTAGGAGACAAAACACTACACATCATCAAGGCCCTCGTTGACTTCGATGATGTAAAGGCTGGAGACTATGGTGGCTTTGTCGAAGATGAACAGAACCTTTCGCATGAAGGCAACTGCTGGATCTATGATGGTGCAAAGGTTTACGGCAAAGGCCGAGTGAATCGTAACGGAAAAGTCAAAGATCAAGCTTCGGTCTACGACTATGCGACTGTTAGCGATGACGCCGTGGTGTCAGGTGGCGTGGAAGTATTCCAACGAGCAGTTGTGTACGGCGAAGCCAAAGTCGGAGGCATGTCCTCAGTCTATGGTAATGGTCAAGTATTTGGCACAGTCGAAGTACGTGGTCACTCAAAGATTCATGACGACGCATGGGTGTATGGTGATATGATCGTTGATGGATATGCCAACATCACTCGTAAGTGCACAGAGATGCCTATCGTGCTGACTGGCTTCACTTATGGTATTACCATCATGGACGAACATATAAGTATTGATTGCCAGACCAAGACATTTGATGAATGGCGGTCAGTGACTCGCGAAGAAGCCTATGCCATGAACGGCAAGGAGAGTCTCAAGTTCTTCAAACACATCCCCGATACCCTCGAGTTCCTTGTACAGAAATATCGAAAGAAGCAGTCTAATGTTTAAACATGTCGATCATCGAATCGTACTTGAGCCGCTCGGTTGTGATACTACTCCAACCGGGCGTTTTTATTTTCCATCCAGCGGTGAGAAGTTCCCTTCAGTCACGACTGTGCTCGGGGTCCAGGATAAGTCTGGCCTCGAGGCATGGAAGAAACGTGTCGGTGAAGAGGAAGCAAAGCGGATCAGTGTTCAAGCCGCGAATCGTGGATCTGATGTCCACCTCATCGCTGAGAACTATCTGAACAACGAAGTCGACTACGGCAAAGGTAACATGCCGATCAACGTCATGACCTTCGACACACTGAAGCCAGTGCTCGATGCACGAGTCGACAACATCTACTTTCAGGAAGCTCCACTGTTCTCGAGAAAGATCAAGACTGCTGGTCGTGTCGACTTGATCGCAGAGTTCGATGGGCAACTATCCATCATCGACTTCAAGACCTCGAGGAAGCCAAAGAAGGCAGAGTGGATCACTGGCTACTTCATGCAGGAATCATTCTATGCTGCAGCCTTCTACGAGCTGACTGGTATTCCTATTCGACAGATTGTTACTCTCGTAATGGTTGACGATGATCAACCTCAGATCTTTGTAGAACAGCCACTGAAGTGGTTACCTTCATTCCTTGAGCTCCGTAAGAAGTATCAGCAGATACATGGAATCTAATTTATTACCCTTATAGGGATTATACCACTGCTGCAGAAGGTGTCAAGGTAAATATGCAGCGACAGCACAAAATTTCCACGTATAAGTACCATTGTGTAGGTGAGTCTATAGTTCACAATGGAGTATGATATGATCTTTACCACAGAAGCAAACAAGGTGGTATATGTCGCGAAAAAAGATGGGAAAGTGATGTATGTTGGCCGTGGTAGTGTTTCTAGAGCAATTAGTTTATTAGAACAATCTGGCCATCATATAGTTGGAGATTTTGATCAGGTGGAAGTCTTGGGTCCATATACTCATGAAGATTCGAAACTAGTAGAAAAAGACTTAGTGTTACAATATCACCCTGAACTTAATGATTATCTTAATCCAGATAAACGTACAGTTCGGCCACGAAATAGTAAACGCACAACTACACGCCTTCCGCGTGCTAATAGAGGCCGACCAATTGGCTATGGTGAAAAAACGCAAGCCATACTAAATGATCTAAGTGAAGGCACACTGTCACAGGCTCAGATTGCAAGAAAGTACGGAGTATCACGGCAGCATGTGAACGGACTCAAAAAATTTTTCAGAAAAAGTGCACATAGCCAGTTGACATTCCGTCGCCGATTGCTTATATCTAACTAGTAAAGCAAAGGAACAGAACATGTCCGACCTCGTCACTATCCTGACTGACCTGCTGATCAAAGCCAAAGATGATCTCGTGAAAGCCTCGAACCCGATGGCGGTTGACATCGCCAAGTTCAAGATCAAGAACCTCGAGGTTCGCCTCGATCGTATCCTGACGATGGCGGACCTCTAATATGCTGAGCACCGACGACGTCTTCCTCACTGAGAAACATAACGTCTTTACCTGCTTCGCCTCTGAGGTGAACGTGTTTCGTGATGGTTTCCCCAAGGTTGTGCCGACAAGTGCAGGTAACGGACAACCTTTCATCGGGCACACAAAAAAGGTTGACAATGACGGAGACCTGTTGTATGTTCGCTATAAGCAGCAAGCCGGCTGCATCGATCTGATCGTCTTCAATACCTGAAAGGTACACCATGAATTTCGAACGCACCATCTTCCAACTCTCGCACGGCATGTCGGCTATGGCCGCAACCCACAAGAACGACGTGATGAGCAACGCTCTCGCTTCGCTGTCGGATCGCTTGACGCGGTTGAAAGACAAGAGCGAGTTGTCGAAGCTCACCGAACTCGACAAGCAGTTGATCTCCTACTACCACAAGAACAAGGTGGACTACTGATGCTCATGACCAAAGCACTAGTCATCATCGGTATCACTGCAATGGTGCTGCTATGGGTTCTCGTGATCGCTCGGTTGTACATGGCGGTGAAAAGCAAATGATCGGAGCACTTATTCTCGGAGTTGTTGCCGGCATCTTTTTTGGTGCCGGCGTAGGCGTGGCAACCTTTGTCGTAGCATGGATTCTTCTGTGACCTACTTTCAGCACAACAAGATCACGACCAAGGGTAACTACTTGGTTGGTACGGTCTGGCCTTTTCGTGGTGCTCAAGTTGTGATGCACGAAGAAGGTTTCGCATGCAACTGCAAAAAGCGGTTGACATTCGCATGCAACCATATTAAGTCTGTTCAGCTGGGTCTTCTCGGCGCCGGTCAAACATACTGGAAATAACATGAACCTGTTCATCCTCGACAAGGACCCTGTCCTCGCAGCTCAACTTCAGTGCGACAAGCACGTCGTCAAAATGATTGTCGAGTCCGCTCAAATGCTATCGACTGCACATCGTATGCTCGATGGCCGTACCACGAAAGCACCATCGAAGTCAGGTAAGACTATGGTCAAAGCCTGGGTTCTACCCGATGACCGCGAAGGTGTCTTGTACAAAGCTGTGCATATGAACCACCCTTGCACCGTGTGGACTACGAAGTCGAACAACAACTACACTTGGCACTGGGTTCACTTCGCAGCTCTGTGCGACGAGTACACCTATCGCTATGGCAAAGTCCATGCGACTGACACACTTCTTCGCGAGAAGCTCAAGCAACTTCCTCGCAACATTCCTGTCGCTCCTCTCACTCAACAACCTTTGGCGATGAAGTCGAACCCCGAGTGCATGCATCCAAATGATCCTGTTCGTTCTTACCGTGAGTTCTACCAGACGAAGCAAGATCGCTTCAAAATGGCTTGGACGAAGCGTGAAGTTCCTGAATGGTTTGTGGTGAAAGTTTGATGGATCGCGAACAGAAACTGATCGACATCATGTTCGAGGTTGCTCAAGCATCTTATCTGATGCGTCGTACGCCTGAAGAACGATCTGATTACTACAACAGTATCCGTGATGAACACATGGAGTGGGTTGCTAAACAACTCGAGGAATGCGGGTTTCCGACGGTATCGATGGGTATGTCCTGGGGAGTGTTGAGATGAGTGACTATGGATTCACCACTGAAGACGTTCGTGAGTACCGCGAGCGTACAGGTGCAGGTATGATGGAAGCGAAGAAGCACTTCATGGACATCTACTATGCTAAGCAGAAAGCAGAGATGGTGAAGCTCGTCGAGTCTGGTACACTCGAAGACATTCAGAAAGTTGTTCGTATTCTTGTGGAAAAATTCTGAAAAAGTGCGCATGGCCTGTTGACATTTGCTAGTGGATTGCTTATATCTAACTAGTAAGGCAACAGAGAGACTGACATGAACTTTGAACTGATCCTCGAAAACTGCAAAAACGGTTTCATTCGTCTTGTTGTGATCGAGCGTAAAGGTGAAGAAGGTGTCCGCATGGTTCGTGACATCTACGAAGGTTCCATCACTCATGACTCCACCGCTCGGTTCTTCGGCGGAGTCACTGACCTTCTCGAGACTGAAGGTTCCATCACTCTGAAGAACGAAGACATCGACTTTGGTCGCGCAAAGCGCTGGACCGCGAAGATGTCGAAGATCATCTCCACTCTTGTTAACGAAGATCGGTACAACTAATGATCACCATCTACAAAATCTGCCTCACAAACACCGACATCGTCGATCGTGAGAACCCGAAGAGAGTAGCTAAGCTCGCACTGATGGGCGGCGGGTTCGATAAGTTCAAGCAAGACTTCTTGAAGCTCTTCGAAGCGACTTACCAAGTCGACACCGACGATCTTGAGTATGCTTTCGAGGCAACCAACCTCTGGGAAGGCTACGACGTCAAACGTTTGAAGTATGGCTCTGGTTCTTCGACTGTAGGGGACATCTTCGTGAAAGATGGTAACTGCTACTTCTGCGACAGCTTTGGTTGGGTTGCTATGGGTAAATACGAAGGGATGAACTGAGATGACTGTCAACCTTAACGGTTACGTCGCAGCAAATAAACCTGAAGTGAAGCGCACGAAACAAGAGGAAATGGATCGCTTTGATTCGTTCTCTCCTGAAGTTCGTGCGATCCTTCGTGATGCACACTACAATGTTTCGATCAAGCCTGGACACGAGAAGGTGTTCCGCAATGGCATGTGGTTGAAGGAAACCCTTCTACGCATCGCTAAGGAGTCGGCCATCAAGACGTATGGTTCAAACTATCCTATGGAGACCGTGAAATGAAGTACTTCGTTGCTATGATCGCAGGTGCGTTCGCGTTTCAAGTGATCTTTTGGTCGCTGTACTTTTATATGCACTGACTGCACTTTTCCAGTTGACATCTTCGACGGGCCGGTATAGACTGTTCTAGAAAGGAACATGACATGACAGCACTTGCCAAAAAGTCTATCCTCGCCCGTCTTCTCGCTCGCGAGAATATCACGGTCGAACAGACCAATCATCACACCGCGTTCTTTGACGT
>JACCDH011627768.1_pt1 | contig 20415 bp, 19 predicted proteins | sample 7442481 | NCBI WGS metagenome assembly JACCDH01 (sample SAMN15323433, study PRJNA562643) | freshwater metagenome | isolation source: river surface water | place: USA:Blue River Watershed | collected 2017-08-15 | reverse complement strand
TTTCCTGGCACTGGGCCACACCGCAAGAGACAGCGATCACTTCGGTGGCCAGGCCTTTTTCTTTCAGGCGCACGGCCTCTTCGACAGCGATTTCGTCAAAGGGGTTCATGCTCATCTTGACGTTGGCAATGTCCACACCGGAACCGTCGGACTTGACGCGCACTTTGACGTTGTAGTCCACCACCCGCTTCACGGGAACCAGAATTTTCATGAAAGCTTCTCCATTGAAAGATCAAAACCGTTGACGATCTCAGACACGCCACCGAAAGAGTTGACGTTGACGTAAACGTCAATTGTGCATCAAAACAGTTTGCAAGACGAGACATTATCGGTAAAAAAGCACGGTCGTTCGGGTTTTTTAATCCCTCGCGATGAATTTGGAAACATCCTACCCTCAGGAATTCCCCGACCAAGGAGTCGGGAAATCAGGGTAAGCATGGATTCAGTTCTGGGCAAAGAGCGATTAGATTATGTTTTGTAACCAATTTGATGGAGCATTCTGATGAAGAAAACCCTGATTTCCATGGCCGCTTTGGCCTTGACCAGCATCGTTGGCTTGGCGCAAGCACAAACCGTTTTGACGGTCTCCAGCTGGCTGCCCCCCACGCACACAGCCAGCATGGCGCAAAAAGAGTGGTGCGATCTGCTGACAGAAAACACCAAAGGCCGCATCAAGTGCAACATGCTGCCGCGAGGCGTATCGCCTGCACCGGGCACTTATGACGCCATCAAAAACGGTTTGGCCGACCTGTCCTACACCGTCCATGGCTACACACCCGGCCGTTTTGTCATGACACAGATGACCGAGTTGCCTTTCTTGGGCAACAGCGCAGAGACCATCTCCGTGGCCTTGAGCCGCGTGTCTGGCAAAAACCCTGAATTCGCGGCGGAACACCAGGGCGTCAAAGTCCTGACCTTGTTCTCCCATGGTCCTGGCATTGTGTTCAACACCAAGCGCCCCATTGCCAAGACTGACGACCTGAGTGGCCTGAAATTCCGCGTCGGCGGCGGCATGGTGAACGACATCTCCAAAACATTGGGCATGAACGTCACCTTGAAGCCCGCCCCCGACTCCTACGAGTTGTTATCCAGCGGTGTGATGGACGGCACCCTCTTCCCGGCCGAGTCCACCGAATCGTTCCGCATCGACAAAATCATCAAGCACGCCACCACCTTCCCAGGTGGCCTGTACAACACCAGCTTTGTGTTCATGATGAACCAGGCCAAATACGACAAATTGTCGGCCGAAGACAAAAAGGCAGTGGACGCCATTTCTGGCGAAACCGCAGCGCGCATCTTTGGCCGTGGCTGGGACAAAGTGGACCGCCGTGCTTTCGCGTTGATGCAAGTCAACGGCGTGCAAGTGACCAAGGCAGACGCCAAATTTGTGGCCGACATCAAATCCAAGACCGCCCCCTTGGAGCAAGGCTGGATCAAAGCAGCTGAAGCCAAAGGCCTGAAGAACCCGGCGAAAGTGCTCAGCGAATTCCGCGCAGAGATCGCCAAACTCGAAAAGTAAACCGGACCTTCACACAGGCTGGTCGGCTGAACTAGACTTCAGCCCGCAGCGGTATCTGCCCTAACCGGTGGGTACCGCTTTTTTTCATCAAGGAATGATTTTGAAAAAACTATTGGAAACGGTCTGCGGCATTTTGGCCGGACTGGCGCTTTTTGCCATCATGGTGCTGACCTTCTTGGACGTGAGTGGTCGAAAAATGCTCAACCACTCCATCACCGGATCGCTGGAGTTGACCGAACTTTTGATGGTGGTGGTGATCTTTGGCGCCCTCCCCCTTGTCTCTGAGCGCGGTGAACATGTGGTGTTCGACTCTTTGGATGCCCTCTTGCCCGATGCCCTGAAAAGAGTTCAAAGGGCCTTGGTGCATCTGCTCTGTGCGGCAGCACTGATGGCACTGGGCTGGCTGATGTGGCAAACCGGTACGGATTTCATGGCCAGTGGCGAAACCACCGCCCAACTCAAAATTTTGAAAGCGCCTTTCATTTACGGCATGGGCTTGCTGTGCGGCTTCACCGGCCTCATCCATCTGAGCATGATGCTGCGCCCAATGGATCATGAAGAAACCGAAGGAGGCGCCCTGTGATTGAAGCCCTGATTGGATTTTCGGCCATTTTTGTTCTGGCCCTGTTGCGCATTCCCCTGGCCTTTTCAATGGGCTTGGTTGGCCTGGTGGGCATTGGCTTGACCCGCGGCTGGATCCCCGCCATGGCCAGCACCGCACAAGTGGTCTATGACACCGGTTTTGCCTACACCTTGTCGGTCATCCCCTTGTTCATCTTGATGGGCAACTTCGTGGCCCGTGCAGGTCTGGCGCACGAACTGTTCCATGCGGCTTATACCTTCATCGGTCACCGCCGTGGTGGTCTGGCGCATGCCACCATCGCTGCCTGTGCAGGGTTTGGCGCCATTTGTGGCTCGTCCATTGCCACCGCCGCCACCATGAGCAAAGTGGCCTACCCGTCCATGAAAAAACTGGGCTACAGCGATGCCATGTCCACCGGCGTGATCGCCGCCGGCGGCACTTTGGGCATCATGATTCCACCGTCCACCATCATGGTGATCTACGGCATCATCACCGAAACACACATTGGCAAATTGTTTGCTGCCGGCGTGATCCCTGGTGTGTTGACGGCTGCGCTGATGATGGTGGCCGTGGTCATCATGACCTCGCGCAACCCCGAGCACGCGCCCGCAGGCGAAAAGTTCAGTTGGTCCGAGCGCTGGGCAGCTTTGCGCGGCATCTGGGGCGTTTTGTTGCTGGTGGTCGTTGTGTTGGGCGGCATTTATGGCGGCTTTTTCACGGCCACAGAAGGCGCCGGCATGGGGGCCATGGGCGCGTTCTTGTTTGCGCTGGCCCGACGGGCCCTCAGCTGGAAAACATTGTTCCAGGTGCTGGTTGAATCGGCGCGAACCACCGCCATGCTGTTCACCTTGCTGATCGCTGCGACGATTTTTGCCAACTTCGTGAACTTCACCAGCATGCCCATGGAGCTCAAAGAATGGATCACCCATTTGGGCCTGTCGCCCATCATGATCGTGGCGGCCATGATGCTGATCTACATCCTGTTGGGCACGGTGATGGAAGAGCTCACCATGGTGCTGTTGACCATTCCACTGTTTTTCCCGATCGTGATTCAACTGGGCTTTGATCCGGTGTGGTTCGGCGTGCTGATCGTGATGGTCATCCAGATCGGCCTGATTTCACCCCCTGTGGGCATGAACCTGTTTGTGCTCAACACCTTGTTGCCCAAAGTCGGCTTGCTGACCATCTTCCGTGGCGTCTGGCCACTGGTGCTGGTGCTCATCGTCACCTTGGGCATTTTGTTGGCATTCCCCGGCCTGAGCCTGTGGCTGCCGTCCATGATGGATTGAACGAAAAACATGCCCAAGAAAAAGGCTCGCCACAGGCGGGCCTTTTTTCTGACGCTCTCCAATTGGCATCAGGGGGGAGATTGCAGGTGCACCACACGCTGTGGATAAGGAATTTCAATCTGGTGTGCCTTCAGGGCTTTCAAGATGGCCAGATGAATGTCGGACTTCAAATTGAGCAAACCACTGGCAGGGTCTTCAAACCAATAACTGACCGTGAATTCCAGTCCATCAGCGCCAAAGGCTGACAAAGCGACAGAAGGGGCGGGATCAGCCAGGACACGCTCTTGTGACGAGCACGCCTGCAACAAAAGGCCGATCACCTGATCGACCGGTGAATCGTAGGCCACCAGCACAATCACTGTCTGTGCCAGTTTGGCGTCACTCCAGGTCATGTTCTCCACGCGCTGGGTGATCATCAACTCGTTGGGCACGATGGACTCACGGCCATTGGGCGATCGAATCACGGTGTAGCGGGCCTTGATGTCGGTGATCCGGCCTTCAAAGCCATCGACTTTGACCGTATCGCCAATGCGCACACTGCGCTCGGCCAGGATCACAAAACCACTGACGTAGTTGGCCGCGAGCTTTTGCAAACCAAAGCCAATGCCCACGCCAACAGCACCGCCCAGCACCGACAAGGCCGTCAAATCAATGCCCACGGAAGACAGCGCCATCAGCAAGCCCACAAACATGAGCATGGCTCGCACGGTGTTGCTGATGACTTTGCGCAAGGACAAGTCACTGCCCGTGGCCGACTTGAGCAAGCGCGCTTCGATGGCCGCCGAAATCCACAACACCACGATCAGCACAGCACCGGCAGTCAATGCGCCTTCGATCAAAGTGCGCACCGAGACCAAGGTGCCTCCCAACTTCCAATGGATCTGATCGAGCTCACCCAGCACCAAGGGCAAGATGCCCGTGACCCACAAAACCACACAAGCCCAAGCCAGCCATGAAATGGTGCGTTCCAACGCCCGCACAAAAACGGCACCGGAAAAAGCCACCTGGAGCACCTTCACCCCAAGGCGAATCACGGCCAAAGATGTGCAAACGGGCAGCAAAATATCAAACACTGCAAGAGGATGATCCTCTGTCAACAGCGTACGCGCCACAAAGGTCAGGCCCAGCAACAAGATGGGAAACAAGACCCCATCCACCAACTGGTGTCCGAGCAAAATCTTCAGCTCATGGCCGCGCAGCAAACGCCGCAAACCCCAAACCATGATCCAGGCCAAAAACAAACACAGGGCAAAGGCAGCCAATGCCTGCAATGACTCTGGGCGAGCCAAGGAGTCCAACCAGGCCATGGGATCGGCCACATGGACGGTTTTCAGATTCGCCATGAGGGATCCCTTTTCTCAATGAAGGCCTGAACGCCCTCTTGCGCCACCTCGTGCACCATGTTGCAGGCCATGGTTTGACCAGCCAACTGGTAGGCCGCCTCGATGCCCATCTCGCGCTGCGTGTAAAACAACTGCTTGCCCATGCGCACCGCTTCACGGGGTTTGGCCAAGATCGCATTCACCAACTCGTCCACACGGGCATCCAGCTCCTGCGGTGGAGACACGCGGTTGATCAAACCGCGCTGGCAAGCCTCATCGGCCGAGACAAAGCCGCCCGTGAGCAACATTTCCATGGCCTGTTTGGCGTGCATATTGCGCACCAGCGGCACGCTGGGTGTAGCGCAAAACAAGCCGACATCGATGCCGTTGACGCCAAACTGAACGCCCTGCGCGGCCACCGCCAAATCACATTGCGCCACCAACTGGCAACCCGCTGCCGTGGCCACGCCTTGCACTCTGGCGATCACAGGCACGGGCAAGTTCTGAATGGACAGCATCATGCGCGTGCACTGGGCAAACAGCTTTTGGTAATACGCCAGCTCAGGCTGGGCGCGCATTTCTTTGAGGTTGTGGCCTGCACAAAAGGCCTTGCCTGTCGCCCCCAAGACCACGACACGCGCATCGGCGTCTTGCGCGATCTGATGGAACGCGCTTTGCAAGGCCTCCAGCATGGCCTCGCCCAGAGTGTTGAAGCTGGCGGGGCTGTTGAGGGTGAGTCGGTGCACGCCGCGCGCATCACGCTCGTGCAGCAAGATGTTGGTGTTTTCAGCAGGTGAGTTCATGCACTCGATTGTGCACAAAGAAGGGCTGGCCTGCGGCAAGCTGGGCAGCCGCTCACACGTCCGCCAGAACCCTCAAATGCGCTTCCACGCTGCGGCTCAGAGCGCTGAGGCTGTAGCCGCCTTCCAGGCAACTGACGATGCGCCCCTGGGCATGGCGCAGGGCCACATCCTTGATGCGCTGGGTGATCCAGGCGTAGTCTTGCTCGACCAGGCCCATTTGCCCCATATCGTCTTCGCGGTGGGCATCAAAACCAGCACTGATGAAAATCAGCTCGGGCTTGTGCGCCTCCAGTCGGGGCATCCACATCATGTCGATCAGCTCGCGAATGTCCATGCCACGGGTGTAGGCCGGCACCGGCAAGTTCAGCAGGTTGGACGCGGTCGATTGCGAGCCGCCCTCGGGGTAGAAAGGGTGCTGGAAAAAGCTGACCATCAAGATCCGCTCATCCCCGGCCACGATGTCTTCGGTGCCATTGCCGTGGTGCACATCAAAGTCGACAATCGCCACCCGTTTCAGGCCGTGGCGCTCCACCGCGTGCTTGGCCGCAATGGCCACGTTGTTGAAAAAGCAAAAGCCCATGGCCTTGTCGCGGCAAGCGTGGTGGCCCGGCGGGCGGGTGGCGCAGAAGGCGTTTTCCAATTCGCCCGCCATGACGGCGTCAGTGGCCTCGATGGCCGCGCCCGCTGAAAGCAGGGCGGCATCCCAGGTGTGCACATTGATCGAAGTGTCCGAATCCAGCGCGGTGTGGCTGGGGCCACCGGCGGCCATGTCGTCGCGCAAGTTGTCGCTCAAGCCACGCAGGGCGGCCACGTGCATGCGCCCATGGGCCAACTCGATGTCGGCCAGTGCTGCCGGTCCCGCCTCGCGGCGCTGCAAAGCCATGTCCAGACCGGTGATCAACAAGCGGTCCTCAATGGCGCTGAGCCGCTCGGGGCATTCGGGGTGGCCAGCGCCCATCTCGTGCTTCATGCACTGGGGGTGAGTGAAATAACCTGTAGCGCCCATACGGCTTGTCTTTCTGCCAAAGCGGAGTCCCTCGGGACTGTTGCTTTTCTTGAATTTTTCGAATTGATGGCCCAGCTTATCACGCGCCATCTTTCCAGCGCATGCGCAAAATCAAGGCCGACGGCCATTAAACTGGATGCATGCATTTTGAAACGCCATTGCGCCATCCAGGCCTCAAACAACTGCCCCTCATCGGTGGCCTTTGCGCAGCCCTGTTTTTGACCTCGCCCCCAGCCTTGGCTCAAAAGGCCCCACACAACAGCACGCACGCCAAATCTGGCAAATCACACAAAGCCAAACCCAGCACAAAGCACACAGGCTCCCCGCTCAGCGATGACATCCATGTGATGGCCTGGGCCCAGGAAGCGGCAGCACGCTTGCAACTGGACCCTTCGTGGCTGCAAAGAACAATGGCACACGCCCAACGCCTGCCGTTGGTGGAAAAACTGGTTCTGCCTGCCGCCTCACCCACGGCGAAAGACTGGTCTGCGTACAGCGCCCGCTTCATAGAGCCCACACGCATCCAAGCCGGCGCACGATTTTGGCGCAAACACCAAAGCACCCTTGAGAAGGCCGAACGGGAATTTGGCGTACCCGCCGCCATCGTGGTCGGCATCATCGGCGTAGAGACCCTGTATGGCCAAAACACCGGCAACTTCCGTTTGGTGGATGCGCTGGGCACCTTGGCCTTTCATTTCCCGCAGGCTCACCCCCGTGCCACGGAAAGGCAGGCATTTTTCCGCAGCGAGCTGGAGCACTTTTTGGTACTGAGTGCGCGCAGCGGCGCAGACCCCTTGTCGATTCGCGGCAGCTATGCAGGAGCCATGGGCTTGCCGCAGTTCATGCCATCCAGTTGGGCCAAATACGCGGTGGATTTCGATGGGGACGGTCGCGTCGACCTCTTCACCAGCCCCGCAGATGCGATTGGCTCAGTGGCCAATTACTTCAAAGCCTTTCAATGGCGCACCGGCATGCCCACGCACTACCCGGTGAGCCTGAGCGCCCAAACCGACATGGACCGCCTGTTGGCACCCGACATCCTGCCCACCTTCAGCGTGGCCAGCTTCACCGCCAAAGGCGCAGGCCTGAATGGCACGGCCTTGGCGCACCCGGGGCCACTGGCTCTGATCGAACTGCGCAATGGCAGCAACGCCCCAAGCTATGTGGCGGGCACAGAAAACTTCTATGCGATCACCCGGTACAACTGGAGCAGCTACTACGCCATGGCGGTGATTGAGTTGGCGGAGGCGGTGGCGCGTGAGGTCAAGAACACGCCTTGACCATTCCACGAATACCGATTGAAAGTCGGCATACAGTCAGGGAATGAATCTCACTTCGCCCTCTTTTCAATATCGGACTGGCTTCATGGCGGGCTTTTTTGTCCTGGTCATGTCGGGCCAAACTGCCCTTGGGGCCAGCTTGTTTGGTGACCATTCTTGCCAGTCATAGCAGGGCCTTGGTTACGCTGAAAAGCGTGCATGGACGAATGCCTTTTTGGCACCGCTGAGTTTGACGCTCAAAGGTCTTCATAAAAGCAAAGAGGACAAATACAACGACGATCCCAAGGCCCATGAACCCGCCATCATCGACGTGGATGCGCATTGCTTGAAGCATCCGGACTCGGGTGCTGCCGATGGTGCGGGCCGCTATCTGAAAAAGCTGTTTGACATGCCGCCAACTTGACGTTCAGGCCAAACAACTGGCTTTGCGCTTCTCCATCACCTGGCATTATTTCAAGCGCCTTGAACGGAACGGCAACTGCATTGACCGAGGTTCTCGAAATGCATACCCCAATACACTCGACAGCCATGAACCCTCTCAATCCCAAAAAACTTTTACTGAGCAAATGGACCGCCGTCCAGCCCATCGCCAAGCAAAAGCACTTCTTGGTCAGCCGGGTGATTCAACCCGATCAGCCCACGGATCCGATTGAGCGGGTAGAAATCGAAGCGGTGTTTTCCAAGGCGGTGCAGGTAATTGGTTGGCGTGAATTGCAAGACGACAGTGTCTGGCGGCAGGGTTGGATCTGATCTGCACCATCGGCATATAGCCACAGACAGGCTTTTGCCATGATGGCAGCCCCGTCTTGGTTCAGGCGGGCAACCATGAGCAAATTGTCTAGTCGAACAGTGGCGGGTATGAGGAGTTCCTGCCCTTCAAAACGATCAAGCCAGGGACCCCAACACGTTTGATCAAGACCGACAAACCCATTCCGATTTCCCATGAATTATTTGGCAAAAAGATCAGTTTGAAGGACTGATCTCGATCAGCTGAGGGTGACCAGTTAGCTCATCATGAAGGATGGTTTGGAGCGAAGGCACATCGACTAGCGATCAGTACAAAAAGATGCACCAAGTCATGGAAGAAGCTGGCGACATGGATGGGATTTTTTCAATCACCTGGTGGCTTTCGTCGATTCTGACTGAAGGTAACCGTTCCTTGATTGCGTCACCTTAGGACGCCCACAAATGACACGGTCATGCTCGAATGTATTTGCAGTTGAAGGCCAAATGGACACCGAACTACAGATCTAAAACTTTGGACATAGATCAATTTTCGTATTCACAAAATTCCCTCTGTTCGTAACACTGCGCTGTACCGGATTCAACACAAGCGTCATGAAAACCAACTCGTTCAGCCGTGCATTCACCATCGGCATAGCCTTTATTTCAGCAGCAAGCCTTTCGATTTTTTTATCAACAGCCCTTTCTCCGGTGTCAGCCCAAAAATTTCCTGTAATCGGTGAGGACGAAAACGAGTTCGTTTTCTCCGGGAATTGCCATAACGGGGAGTCCTACCGAATGTTTTATTACAGCAAAGTCGTTGATGGCCAAACGTACCCGTTCTACGACTACGAAGGACCAGCAGGCAAAGGTACCGTCAGCACACGGGCCACGCCACGGACCATGTTCGTCCGTGTTTGCACGAAACTGGCCGAGATCATCAATGACCATTGACAGCCAGGCGGATGGGGGCAGTTTGGCGCTTTGAACCTAAGTTTTATTGCGATGGGCTGGGGTGGAGTTGTAAGATGATCAGCAACATGGACGTCCAGCCTTTCCAATCCCTGCTGATCATCGACGATCATCCGATTTACAGAGAAGCACTGGTTGAACGCTTGACGCAGGAGTTCCAGGCACAAGAAATTGAAGTGCTTGGCGCCAGCAGCGCTGCCGAGGGGCTCGAGATCCTGGACCATGGCCATAAACAGTGGATCATCTTGCTGGACATCTTGATGCCGGGGCTCAGCGGTGTGGCCTCGATCAAAGTCTTTAAAACCAAGCACAACGTTGCCCATGTGATTGCGGTCTCCGGACTCGATGAGAACGCTTGGGAGCCCCGGGCAGTAGCCGCTGGCGCAACGCTTTTCCTGTCCAAAAACAACACCTCTGACCGCATCATCGGCAAAATCAAATCTTTGCTCGATGCAAACCCAAGCTTGAAAGTCTTGCCCAAAGAAGTCGAGCCTCAAGCGTACCGGTTGACCCAACGCCAATTGGAAGTCCTGCAGCTCATTGCCCTGGGCCACCCTAACAAAGTGATTGCGGACTATTTGGACATCAAGGAACAGACCATCAAGATCCACATCAATCAGATCTTCAAAGAGTTGCGCGTCTTCAATCGGACGCAAGCGGTCTTGAAGGCGCAAAAAAGCAATTTACTGACGGCACCCATCCCTCCGATTCCTGAATCCATTTGAGCTTGGAGAGGCTGGGCCATGGAGCGGTGAATCCCACACGCGTGATCACCAGCATGTCTTTCTTCGAAGAACAGTCAGCATCGTCCGAGCCGATGGATTTGCGCCAAGTCCAGCAAGTGGCGCTTGAAAAAATCCGCTACATGCATGGGTTCGCCAAAACATCGACCCCTGCCACCGTCATTGCCCCCTTGCTTTGCATTCCCTTGTTCGACAGCGTTGATCTGGGAAATAACTTCCACATCTGGCTAGGACTGATGGCTGTGGCCGTACTGATCAGAATTTTCCTGGTTCGCTCCATCCGACTCGATGATGACGCACACAAAAATTTCGTTAAATTGAACTGGGCAGTGGGGATCGTGACCTCGGTTTGGGGCTTGGGTTGGCTGATGCTGGTCCCGGGCATGGACCCCGTCAATTACCTGATTTACCAAGTCATCTCATTGACCGTGCTGTTTGTGGGCATGGTGGGCTACTGCGTGCATTGGCAAACGTTTTTCAGTTTCGCACTGCCCCTGAAGATCACGGAACTGCTGTTCATCATCGTTCACAGTCAATTCATCATTTGGCCCATCGCGATCGGCTCATTGGTCAACTTTTACCTCGCCCTCAAGATGGGATTTTTCTTTTCCAAGTCTTGGGAAAAGTCGATTGCGCTGCGATTCAAAAACGAGAAGTTGTTCGACCAATTGGTGCAAGAAAAGAATGTCTCTGTCACCGCGAACATCGCCAAATCAGAATTCATCGCCACCGCCAGCCACGACCTTCGCCAGCCGATGCAAGCCATCAACATCTTCATTGAACTGCTCAACTTGAACAACCTCAAGGAGGTCGAAAAGTCGATTTTCCTGAAAATGCGCTCCAGCATCACGGTGCTCAACAAAATGTTCAACACCCTGCTGGACATCAGCAAACTCGACTCCAAACTGGACACGGCTTATGCTTCCTTTGAGTTGGATGCCATGCTGGATGATTTGATTCCATCCTTCCAGCAGCTCGCTGTCGAGAAGAAGTTGGACCTGCGGTTCAACCATGAGCACTTTCAGGTTTACGGCGACGCCAACCTCCTGAGCCAAGTGCTGATCAACCTGCTGTCCAACGCCGTTCAGTACACCACCAGAGGCGGCATCACGGTCAATTTCAGCGATGAACAGGGCAAGCTGGTCTTGACCGTGGCAGACACGGGCTGCGGTATTCCCGAAGAGGATTTGCCATTCATCTACAAGGAGTTTTTCCGATCACAACGCTCTCGCCCACAACACGACGGTCTGGGCTTGGGTCTGTCGATTGTCAGCCGCATCCTGCACAGAACCGGTGGCACGGTATCGGTTCAAACCGAGAAAGACAAAGGGACGGTTTTCAGTGTCCACACCAATTTCGAGATCACGGGATTGATTGGCAGTGCCACACCACCCGCGGCTGCCCCACTCGCATTGCCACAGGCCTCGTCCATGGACTCGACCGAAACCATGCACTTGGGCATTCTCGAAAATGACAGTGCTCTGATGTATGCCTACATCGAGTTTTTCGTCGGTCAAGGGTATGTGGTGCATCCCATCCCGCACGATGAGGCTGAATTCAGGAACGCCTTGATGACTATCCCAAAGCTGGACTTTATCCTTTCCGATTACCGACTGGGCGACAAGGACGGCATCTATTTCATCGAACAACTGAGGGAAGAATTCAACCAATCCATTCCCGCTTGCATCGTGACGGCCGACACAGCACCTCAACACCTGACCTTGTTCAAACAACTGGACATCGAGGTGCTTTACAAGCCGATGGACATCGCCAGCATTGCCAAGTTCGTGGCCAGCCGCATCGGCTGACTTTTGACGAAAGGCGTTAACCGCCGTGCGCAACCATCGCCTTGCCCACTTCCAGCGTGCCTTGCGCAGAACCCGACAGCGGGACGGTCTCTCCTTGACGATCGGTCACCTGGGCCAAGGCGGCAGCCAAGCGCTCTGGCGTATCGGGGGTCAGGCCCAGGTGCACGCCCTGGGTCAGGGTGATGTGGGCCACTTCAAAGCTGCCGGCACCGGCGCAGATGATGGTGCGGTTGGGCGCTTGCTCGCTGGCCATGACCAGCATGGCGGGTACCACGGCCTGTGGCTCCAGGGCTTTGAGCACCGCTTCGGGCATCAGGCCTTCGGTCATGCGCGTGGCAGCGGTAGGGGCCAAGCAATTGACACGGATGCCGTGCTTTTCGCCTTCGATCGAGAGGGTCTGCATCAGACCGGCCAAAGCCATCTTGGCCGCGCCGTAGTTGGCCTGGCCAAAATTGCCGTACAAGCCGCTGGACGAGGTGGTCATCACGATTCGCCCATAGTTTTGCGCTTGCATGATGGGCCAAACGGCCTTGGAGCAATGCACCGCGCCCATCAGGTGCACATCGACCACCAGGCGGAAATCGGCCAGGTCCATCTTGGCAAAGCTCTTGTCGCGCAAGATGCCGGCGTTGTTGACCAGAATGTCGACCCGGCCCCAAGTGTCCATGGCCTGTTGGACCATGGCCTGCACGGCTTCAAAATCGGTGACGGACGCGCCATTGACGATGGCTTCGCCACCGGCGGCGCGGATTTCATCCACCACGGCCTGCGCAGCGGACACCGAGCCCCCTACACCGTGCACATCGCCGCCCAGATCGTTCACGACCACTTTGGCCCCACGGGCGGCCAGCGCCAGCGCATGTTGTTTGCCCAGGCCGCCGCCTGCGCCTGTGACGATCGCCACGCGGCCTTTGAAATCGATGCTCATGAAAATCTTTCTTGTGAAATGCTGGGGTTCAATCGGTGACAGGTCTGCTCGCAGCCATCTGCTAATCTGAAGCCATGAACACACACCTGCTTGCAGTCCACTGTAAATCAGCCCGAGCTCTGGCTCTGTTACCCGCTTGACACCTGCCCCATGGAACTGAACACCGAAATCATCACGACGCCCCCCGCCGATGCGGCCACCGTGGTCTTGTTGCGCGACACAGCCGATGGCCTGCAGGTTTTGCTGCTCAGGCGCCACCAGGCCTCGAATGTGTTGGGCGGCGCGTATGTTTTTCCGGGCGGCAAGCTCGACGCGGCCGATCAGCACCCCGAGGTCTTGTCCCGTTTGAGCCAGAGCAGCGACCACCTGCATGAGCGACTGGCAGAACCTCAATTGCCGCCAACGCAAGCGGCGGGGCTGTTTGTGGCGGCGATGCGCGAAGCCTTTGAAGAATGCCGCGTTTTGCTCGGGCAAGTCGAAAACGGCAACGCAGACCTGAGCGCCCTGCAAGCAAGCCTCAGCGCTGGCCAAAGTTGGACGCAAGCTTTACAGAGCCACGCCTTGACACTGCAAACCGAAGCCCTGGTGCCTTGGACACGATGGATCACGCCCAAACAGGCCTCGGTGACCAACAAACGCTTTGACACCCGTTTTTTCATCACCCAAGTCCCTGCCGACCAAACCGCTCGCCACGACGAACACGAAACCACCGAAACCCTGTGGATCGGCCCACGCGAAGCCCTGCTGCGTTATTGGGACCGCGAGATCGAGCTGGCCCCGCCGCAGATCATGAGCCTGGTTCATCTGTCACGGCACGCCAATGCCCAAAGCGTGCTGGCCGAAGCGAGAAGCCGCAAACCGCCCGTGGTGCAGCCCGAGCCCTTTGACCAGGACGGCATCCGGACCATCTGTTACCCCGGCGATCCGCGGCACTCGGTGGCCGAGCCCGCCTTCCCCGGACCCAGCCGTTTGATGTTCAAAGACAAACGTTTTGAGCCCGAATCCGGACTGGCCGCATTGCTTGACTAGAATACGTAACTCAAACGTTTCATTTTGTAACGTACACCTCAGCCTTTAATTGCATCAACCCTGTATGAGCCCGTCTGCTGCCCCCACTTACCTGTCCGTCGAAAGGGCCATGGAGTTCATTGGGGACACCAATGGGGTGCTGACCCTGCTCAAGACTTTGCAACAGACCCTCAGCAATGATTTACCCTTGATCGTGGATTTGCTGAACAAGGACGATGTACTGGGCGCCAACCGCGTCCTGCACCAGCTCAAAGGTTTCACACCCGTGTTTTGTGTGGACAGCCTGGTCGAGCGCGTGGTCGCGGTGGAGCAGTTGAGCAAACACGGCGAACCCGCTGAAGTGCGCAACGCTTATGGTCAACTGGCACCGCAGCTGGAGCAGTTGCGCACCGAAGTGGTCGACCATTTGGCACAACACAGCTGACCCCTGGAAGACCTGGATCCCGGGTCAAGCCCGGGATGACATGCCCGAGAAACAGCCGCAATGGTCTCTACGCGGCGCCAAGCCAGCCTGACCAACACGCATGATCGATCAACGCGCAGTTGTCTTGCCACTGCATACATGTCTTGTCACACCGTACATGCCTTGTCACACCGCACATGTCTTGTCACCCCGTACTTGATACGGGGTCCACATTCCCCCCGCCGCATGGACCATCAACCATTGCGTGATCTGTGCTGGGTCATGCATCAAACGCAATTCATCAAACGCTTGCTGGGCCTCGGGGTAGACCTTGCGCAGGTAATTGAGCCACTGCTTGAGACGCCCTGAGCGGTGTCGGGGTGCCACCCGCTGGCTGACCCCCACCCAAAACAACTGCATCAAACCGGCAATCACCGCCCAAGGTACAGCGCAGTTGCCAGCTTCATCGGTCTGGCCCGCATCGTGGCGGGCAATGGCCAGCGCCAGCCCCGGGTCAGACACCATGCCGCGCCCGATCATCAGGCGATCGCAACCGGTCACTTCGCGACATCGCAAAGCATCGGCCACGGTCCAGATTTCGCCATTGGCCACCATGGGCAAACGCACGTGCTGGCGCAAGTCGGCAATCCGGTCCCAGTACGCTGGCGGGCGGTAGCCATGGGCCTTGGTGCGGGCGTGCACCACCAGATCGCTGGCACCAGCCGCCTCAATGGCTTGAGCGCAGTCTTCGGCGCGGCGGTCGTCGTTGTAGCCCAGCCGCATCTTGGCCGAGACCGGGATGTGCGCGGGCACCGCCCGGCGCACGGCCGCCACGATTTGGCCCACCAGTTCAGGCTCGTCCAGCAAGACCGCCCCACCCCGGTGCTGGTTCACGGTTTTGGCGGGGCAGCCAAAGTTCAGGTCAATGCCGTGCGGCTCCAGCTCGGCCAAAGCCGCCGCGTTGTCGGCCAGGCAGATGGGGTCAGACCCCAGCAGCTGCACCCGCACCGGCACGCCCGCCACGGTGCGGCTGTTGTTGAGCAATTCGGGCGCCACGCGGATGAAGGCCCTGCGCGGCAAGACCGTGTTGGTCACCCGGATGAACTCGGTCACGCACAAATCCACCCCACCCACCCGCGTGAGCACGTCGCGCAGCGTGTGGTCGAGCAGGCCCTCCATGGGCGCCAAAAGGATTTTCATGAGCGGTGGCGAATGGTGTCAGTGGACAGTGGCTGGCCTTGGGGATGGATCCCGGGTCAAGCCCGGGATGACATGCTGACGCGGGATGACATGTTGACGCGGGATGACCTGCTGACGCGGGATGACCTGCTCACGTGGAATGACCTGCTGACGCGGGATGACCTGCATGCCCGAACGGCGCGGCATTTTTGTCACCCCGGGCGAAGACCCGGGGTCCATTGGGGCTGGCCCCATCAGCCCAGTTTGCGCTTGAGGCGGACTTCTTCCACCTTCACGCCGCCCAGGGGCACGGTGCGCGCAGTGTTCATCTCGCGCTTGAAGCCCGCCAATTCGTGGAAACGCAGGGTCTGCTCGTGCAACAAAGGCAACCACACGGTCACGTCGGTGCAGTCTTCGTCCTGCAGGCCTTCGCGAGCCGCATCCCACAGGGCCAGGCCGACCCCTTGGCCAATGCGCTCTGGGGCGGCGTAGATGGCCCAGATTTCACCGGTGGTGTTTTTCGATTTCGGATCACGCGAGCGGTCAAAGCCCACAAAGCCCACGATCTCTTGGCCGTCCACCGCCACCATCACCTGAGGTTCGCCGTATTCAATGGCCTCTTTCCAGTACGTCACGCGCTTGGCCATGGGCGTCGCTGCCCAGTGTTCGTCGGGCACCTGACCGGCATAGGCCATGCGGCAAGCGTTCAGGTGCAAAGCGGCCACAGCGGCAGCGTCTTGTTGGGTGGCAAATCGGACTTGGATATCGGACATGTTCTTGGCATTCGAAAGGGTCGCAAAGCGCTTGGCGTGACCGGCACAACCGAGCGGAAAACCCGATATTGTCGCCGCATCGGTTATCTTCAGTGGATGAGACTGTTTTTTTCACGCTTGACCAAGCCGACACGCCTGATGGCCTGGCCGCTGGCGGCCTGGCTGAGCCTCGTGGCCGCCACAACCATGGCCCAAACACCCGCCCGATTTGCCGACAACATGGCCGAGCGCACCCGCGCCTGCATGGCCTGCCATGGTGACCAGGGCCGGGCCGGACCCGATGGCTATTACCCACGCCTGGCAGGCAAACCTGCTGGCTATCTGCACAACCAATTGCGCAACTTCGCGCAAGGCCGCCGCCACTACGAACTGATGGCCCGCCTGATCGATCCGCTGACAGACGATTACCTGGGCGAAATGGCCCGTTATTTCTCATCTCTGGAGCTGCCCTACCCCGCACCCAGCGCCAGCAATGCGATCACCCCCGAGCGGCTGGCCAAAGGCCAGCAACTCGTGACCCAAGGCGATGCCAGCCGGGGCCTGCCCGCCTGCACCCAGTGCCACGGCACGCGCCTGACCGGTGTGCAAGCCAATGTGCCCGGCCTGCTGGGCCTGCCCCTGGACTACCTGAACGCCCAGCTCGGCGCCTGGCAAACCGGCCAACGCAAAGCCTTGGCCCCCGATTGCATGGCCGAAGTGGTCAAACGCATCCCAGCCGAAGACCTGATCGCGGTCTCCAGCTGGCTGGCCCGCCAGCCCTTGCCGTCCGACACCCACCCTGCAGCACAAGCCCCCCAAGGCAAGCCATTGCCCCAAGCCTTGCGCTGCGGCAGCGCCCCTGAACTGCACGGGGGCAAACCATGAAGCCGTCTCGCACGACACGCATCGCTTGGGGCCTGATCGGCACGCTGCTGGCCTTGGTGGTTTATGTCGTCGCTGACAACTGGGGCAGCACCTGGTTTGAACGCGCCAGTGCGCCCACCACGAACCACGTCAGCAAGGACGGGCACGCTGCACAGATTGAGCGCGGTCAATACCTGGCGCGGGCGGGCAACTGCATCGCCTGCCACAGCGCCAAAGGGTCCACACCCATGGCCGGTGGTCGGCGCATCGACACGCCATTTGGCAGCGTCTTCAGCAGCAACCTCACGCCGGACCCCACAAGCGGCATCGGCCAATGGAACAGCGATGATTTTTGGCAAGCCCTGCACCATGGCCGCTCCAAAGGCGGTCGCCTGCTGATCCCGGCCTTTCCCTACAACCACACCAGCGTGATCACCCGCGAAGACAGCGATGCATTGCTGGCCTGGTTGCACAGCCTGCCCCCTGTTCAACAGGCCCCCACGCCCCATGCGCTGATGTGGCCGGTGGGTACACAGCCCGCCCTCGCGGTGTGGCGCAGCTTGTTTTTCAAACCCACACCCTTTGTGGCGGACAGTCGGCAAAGCGCCGAATGGAACCGGGGCGCCTACCTGGTCCAAGGCCTGGGCCACTGCGCGGCCTGCCACAGCCCACGCAACGCCTTGGGCGCCAGTGGCCCGGTCGATGACCTGTCGGGCGGGCTCATGCCCGTCGTCAACTGGTACGCGCCTGACCTGACGAGCGACCGGGAGACCGGCCTGGCCAGCACGCCCTTGGCCGAAATCGTGCGCCTGCTCCAAACCGGTACATCGGCACAAGCCCAAACCAGCGGCCCCATGGCCGAAGTGGTGCAACACGGCACGCAATACATGAGCCCCACCGATTTGCAGGCCATGACGGTGTACCTGCAATCACGGGCGCAAAAGGCCATAGGCACCGACACACCTGCGGCACGCGCCCCAGTGAGTCTGCGTGTGGCCGAAATGGGTCTGAAAACCTACGAACGCCACTGCGCCCAATGCCACGGCGAACAAGGCCAGGGCGTGCGCGCATCGACCGGTGAAATCGCTTACCCGGCCCTGGCAGGTAACCGCGCCGTGCAGTTGCGCGATCCGACCAACCTGGTGCAGCTGGTGCTGTATGGCGGGTACTCACCGGCCACAGCAGGTCACCCTCGGCCCTTTGGCATGCCGCCCTTTGTGCTGGAGCTGGACGACCGCGACATCGCAGCGGTGCTGACGCACCTGCGCACCCAATGGGGCAACCAAGGCAGGGAAGTTACCCCCTTGCAGGTCAACCGGATACGGGCTTCACAGGACCACTGAGGCACTTCAAGCGCCCAGTACCTAAGCGCCCAGCACCTGCACCCGCCAGACGCCGTCCTTGATGAGCTTGGCATAAGGGCCCGGCACATCGGCACGCCACTGGCCCTGGCGCACAGCTGTGTCGTACTGGCAAATCGTTTGCCCTTGCAAATCCTCGATTTTCCAGCTGACCCGCTGACCCTCGGGCAAGGCGCTGTCAGCGCCGATGCTGCTGGACGACAGGTTGCAGCCCACATGAAAGTCCAGCCCCAAGTCTTGCGCTTCGTGGGGCGGGAAATCCTGCCCGTCCATGAAGCCGAAGACCGGGTCGTGCGACAACAGGCTTTGCTTGACGGTGGGCCAGATGTGCAGGCGCAGGAAATGCTGGTCCACCACCCGAGCGCCCAGGTACTGGCCTTGCGCGATGTACTGCACCATCTGCTGGCGCACATTTTTGAAAATGCCGCCACAGCCGCCCCACATGCCGGCCAGCAAGAGCTCGGTGTGCGAGAAATAGTCGCGCATCAAATGGAAGCATTTGCCGCTTTGCAGCCAAGCCTCGATGGCGGCCACCTCACGCCTTGAGATCAACGAGTCGGCGTCCCGGATCAGGAAGCGGTCCACACCCGCATCTTCCAGCACCAAAAATCGCCACATCAGACCGCTGAGTTCTTGCCGGTCCTGCGGGCTAACTTCATGCACCTGCGCGCCCAGCGCCAGCAAGCCATAGCGCACCTGTTCGGGCACGCTGTCGTCCACATAAAAGCGGCAAACCCACTGCGGCAGCAACTGCTGCGCCACCATCACATTGAGCTTGGCCGTCTCGCCATAGCGGGGGTTGTCACCAAACAGGCTGAAAGCGATCACCTGGCGTTGTGGATCGCGTGCAACTTCGGGCAGGCTCAAGGGCAAAGACATCGGCACTTGCGCCAGGGTTTGCTGGTCCTTCAGATGCAGGCTGTGGGCGCCATGCTGTCGCACTTCGGCCATGCGCCCCATGTGCCCACACACCTCGGTGAGGCCATCCCACAAGTTCACATCTTTCGGCCCAAGAGCGCAGGCTTTCAGGTAGGTGGTGTGGGCTTTGTCGTATTCGCGCAGACGCAGATGGCACAGCGCGGCATCTCCCAAAATCTGTGGGTGCTGTGGCATCAAGGCCCGCGCCTGAGCATTCACGCCCAAGGCTGCCGCATGCTCGCCCTGCGCCATGAGCTGCACAAAGCGCTGCCCCAGCGCGCTCAGGTTTTGGTTCAATTGGGCGATGTCTTGAGCAGAACGGCGAGGTGCGGGCATGGGAGGGTCAAGGTGGGTTCGTGTCGCGGGTCAGACGGGACCATGTCCAGCGACGAAGAACACCAAGCATACCGAAAACAGCACTTTGGAATTCAAATATGCCGAAAGTCATCCCCGGCGTACCCTCGGCATGGCTTGTGTCAACCACGTTACGTCGCCATTCACCGTTGTCAGGACAATGTAGCGATTAGGCTGGACACTGGTGGCGTTGTTATTGCACTGGTTTTTTATTTTTCAATTCTGGAGACCTCCCATGAGCCGTGAAGTTGTTGTTGTCAGCGGTGTGCGCACCGCCATTGGTACCTATGGCGGCAGCCTGAAGGACATTGCCCCCACCGAGATGGCCGCGCAAGTCGTGCGCGAAGCCCTGTCCCGCGCGGGCACCGAGGGCAAGGACGTCGGCCATGTGGTGTTCGGCCATGTGGTCAACACCGAACCCAAAGACATGTATTTGTCGCGTGTGGCGGCCATCCATGGCGGCTGCGCCGAAGGCACGCCCGCGTTCAACGTGAACCGCCTGTGCGGCTCGGGCCTGCAGGCCATCGTCAGCGCCAGCCAGTCCATCCTGCTGGGCGACTGCGACATCGCCATTGGCGG
>JACCDH011063441.1_pt1 | contig 20434 bp, 20 predicted proteins | sample 7442481 | NCBI WGS metagenome assembly JACCDH01 (sample SAMN15323433, study PRJNA562643) | freshwater metagenome | isolation source: river surface water | place: USA:Blue River Watershed | collected 2017-08-15 | reverse complement strand
GCTGCAATTTGGGTGATACCCATAGAGCTCATGATTGCATTGTTTCTGAACATTCGTCCGAAATGTTCTTTATCGGCAAAAATCTCATCTTGCATTGGTAAAAAAACGCCCGCACTATCAACCAAATAAATAATAGGAAGGTGATTTTCCATTGCAATTTCTTGCGCCCTTAAATTCTTCTTTCCTGTAATTGGAAACCAAGCCCCAGCTTTTACAGTGGCATCGTTCGCCACTATCACGCATTGTCGGCCACTCACATATCCAATCCCAGCAACAACACCACCTGCTGGGCATCCTCCGTATTCTGAGTACATTTCAAATCCTGCAAAGGCTCCGATTTCAATCCATTCAGAATTTTCATCTCGCAAGTAATCAATACGTTCCCGAGCAAGTAATTTCCCTTTTTCTTTTTGTTTGGCAGCAGATTTAGCTCCTCCACCTCCGTAAATCTTTTCTAATCGGCTTTTAACAATGTCCCAATTCTGCTTGTTGGAATCCTCATTTTTATTGAATTGAATGTCGTGTGTTGACATGATTCAAATATACTTCAAAATTTGTGCGAGCCCTATCTATTTTTCAATGAATCTGTAAAATTTACTTTTTGCTAGATTGCAACATTTTTTCATAAACTTCGATCCATTGATGCACATTCATTTTCTTACAGAGTTCACCAATCAAACCATACGGAATGTCGTCCATCTTTTTAAATCGAATGCAGCTTTTCCCCATATCTAATTTGAATTTACTGTGTTTTGGATACTCCGATTGAAACCACTCTAACATGTCTGAATTTGCATATAAACCCATGTGATACAATGCAATGAAGTTCTTTTGAGAAGCCAAATTGATAAATGGTAGAGGTAATTTGGTATCGCAGTGGTATCCATTTGGGTAAATTTCATGAGGGACAACATATCCAATCATGCCGTAATTTATGCATTCAACAAATTGTTTGTCTAAATTTTGTGTAATCGTTTCTCTAAGTTTATTAAAGGCAAATTGACGGTCCGGAGGAATTGAAGACACGTATTCTTGGACGCTTGTTGTTGGTTTAAGCATGATTTGTTACAAAATTAATGAAATTGATAGATTCCTTTTTCATCACTAGATACCACAGGTTCTTTTTTGTTCTTTAAAAATAGTTCAATGCCAACACTAATCGTTTTCCAAAGTTCAAAATATTCTTGATATTCAGCGAATTCAATATTTTTTGTGAAATTAAAATTTGTGGATTTAGAGAATTTAAAGGGAGCAATGATAACGGGAATTTTATGTTGACCTGAATTTTTTGCCAAAACACAAAGGAAATAAATTTCTTTGATTATATCATTGGTCATTGCTAAGCACCCGATTGAAACACATTCTCCGTGAATAAAAATATCGCCACCCAAATTTTTCACTTTACTTCTTTTTTTATCAGCTGCATTTGGATAATTGATACCCAAACTCAAGTAAAAATTACTTGTTGGATTAAATCTATCGATTTCATAGAATCCCTCAGGAGTTTGGTTATCTCCTGATTGAAATTTAGGTCCTAAACTTCCAGATTGGGCACAAATATCATATTCTCTGAAAATCGAATAAGGGTTGTTTGAATTTCTTATATAAACAATAAGCTTTTTTTCTTTTTTGTAGGCAACAAGCAGTAATTCAATATTTTTTTCGCTTATGTTAAGTTCGGTTAATCTGACTTTGATGTTTTTGTAACTATGATTCTTTGCATCTTTGACCCTGTGGAAATTGAGTTGTTCATCTAAAAAACCTTGGTTTGTAAACGAATAAATGAAGAAAATTGCAAATAAAATGATGATACTTACAGCTGCAATTTTCCGAATTTGCATGATGATTTTGATTTTATTGTTGTGATTTCAATTCTACAGTTCTCAGAACGTTTAAAAATGTATCAGCGCCATGTGCGCCGGAAATGGCGTACGCATCATCAAATACAAAAAACGGCACACCCCGTGCTCCTACTTGCTGGGCCATATAAACATCAGAATTCACTGCATTTTCTAGTTCAATTGAATCAAGTAATTCAGAAATATCCGTAAAATTAATTCCGGTATTTTTTGCAATTTCTGCAAGTATTTCTGAATCTTCCAAATTTTTACCCTCCGTGAAATAGGCGTAAAACAACGCTTCTTCTATTTCATTTTGTAGACCTTGTTTTTTCGCGGCTTGGATAATTTTATGAGCTTTTCTTGAGTTCATCACCTTGGCAATATCGAATCTAAAGTTGATGCCTATCTCCAAGCCTTGTGTGGTTAATCGATCAAAATTTCGATTTACGTCTTCCTTGTCCATTCCTTTGATATCTGAAAGGTAATCTGTTAGAGAATAACCTTCCTGATATTGGATGTTGGGATTCAATTCGAAACTGCGCCAGATGATTTCTACGTTCTTTTGTCCCTCAAAATCAGACAATGCTTTTTCAAATTGATGCTTGCCAATATAGCAAAATGGGCACATCACATCCGACCAAATCTCTACTTTCATAATGTTAATTTTCTGCAAAGAATGAAAGAAACAAAGGAATTGACAAGATCGTTTTGATTAAGGCTTGGAAATTCTCGATGTTTGAGATAACGACCTTCCAACCTCATCAACAATTCTTCGTCTATTTGAAAATCTAAATTGACAGAAAAGCCATGAACTTCTCTCAATTCCAGAATTTTTAATGCCAGTTGGTTGTCGCTGAAATATTCGTACCTTCCTGAGATTGAAAAATTCTCATCAAATTTATATTTTGCAATCAAAATTGGGGCAAAGTAAAAGGCGGCATTTTCTCCAAACTTATTTTCTTGACTTTCCATGGCATTGTCGAAACCAATCGTAAGATTTAGATCTTCTTGAAGTCGAATTTGTGCGTAAAAGTTGTGAAAAAATCTAGTCTTAGGAAAATTTGTTGGAGATGGACCAACATAAGAGGAACTATTTAAGGTAATTTTCTTGTTGGGCTTGTAAGTGATTTGGTGTCCCCAAGCGGTGCGTTGATTGTCATATTTTTTCACCATCATTTGCCATCCATCGAGCATGTTGATATTGGCTTTTAATTTTTTGTTTTTGGAGGTATAATTCAATCGCATTCCGCTCTCATAGTAAGGAGAATTGTCGGCTAAAATGCTTCTTGTGCCGGTTTCAGATTCTATACCGAGTGCACTTTCAAAGCCAATGTGTGAGGGCATTATTCCATATTCTAAAACCCAATTTTTGTGAATCATATAACCAACATTTGATTCATAAACGGGCTTGAAGTAATCAGGTTCGTTGGCCATATTGTTCAGAGCATAAACTCCTTGAATGAGTCCTATGTTGAATCTTAAATTACTTTCTGTGAAATCTTCGTTGTATGCATATTTGAGCATAACAACATTTAATGCAGGTACATTGTTGGTATAATAACTGCATAAATAATATGGTTTGTCGGGGTTTGAAGTCAATGATTTTGAATAGTATAAATCCATGTTTAAATAGAATTTGTCACCCTTATCAGATTGCGAATAAACCAGTTGAATGGAGAGAAATGTCAAAAGAAACAACTGGAAATGATTTAGTTTCATGGAACAAAAGTAATCGTTATTTCAGCGTCATGATTGATTACCTTTGTGTTTTTGAATAATGAATTTATTATCAGTAGAGAATTTATCTAAAACTTGGCATGACAAACCAGTTTTAAAAAATATAACATTTGGAATTCAACAAGGCGAAAAAGTAGCTTTGGTAGCGGGGAATGGTCAAGGAAAGAGTACTTTGTTGCAGATTATCATCGGCAAAGAATCGCCAGATACGGGGAAAGCAATCATCCGCAAGGATATTAAAGTGGGTTACTTGCCTCAAGAACCAGAACTCATGGATCAATTATCGGTGATTGACAATATTTTGGTCGAAGATTCACCGTTTGCGAAAGCAGTATTGGATTATGATAAGGCGCTTGAACTTCAAGCCCATGATCCCTCAGAAGACGACATGAATTTTCTTCAAAGGGCCACGGAGAAAATGAACATATTGGGTGCTTGGGATTATGAGAGTAGGGTAAAACAGGTACTAACCAAATTAAAAATTGTGGATCACAATCAATTGGCATCTACTTTATCTGGTGGACAGCGTAAACGAGTCGCTATGGCAAAAGTTTTACTTTCAGAACCAGACTTATTGATTATGGATGAGCCAACCAACCACTTGGATCTTGAAATGATTGAATGGTTGGAGGCATATTTGTCACAAAAAGATCTATCACTGTTACTTGTGACACATGATCGTTACTTTTTAGACAGGGTTTGCGATAGCATCATAGAATTGGAATACGGTGACTTATTTTTTTACAAAGGAAATTATTCCTATTTTGTTGAAAATAAAGCATTAAGAGAGGCAGTGGCTGCCAGTGAACTTGAGAAAGATAAGAATCTTTTTAGAAGAGAGTTGGATTGGGTGAGGAGGATGCCAAAAGCGAGAACTACCAAAAGTAAAAGTAGGGTGGATGCATTCGATGATTTGGAGGCACGAATCAAAAATCAACGACATAAAACTGAACTCAATATTTCTATGCGTATGGAAAGAATGGGGTCAAAAATTTTAGAATTGCACCATGTGAACAAATCTTACGGTGAGAAAAAATTGTTATCAGATTTCAATTACATTTTTAAGAGGAAAGAAAAAGTTGGAATAGTTGGACCGAATGGTGTTGGTAAATCTACTTTCTTAAACATGATCATGGAATTGGAAAAGCCTGATTCAGGAAAAATTGTCATGGGCGATACCATGATTTTTGGTTATTATAGTCAGGCTGGCATTAAAGTAGATGATTCAAAAAAGGTTATTGATGTAGTGAGAGACATTGCAGATTGGATTCCAATGGCCAATGGCAATAAACTTACGGCTCAACAATTACTGTTGCAATTTGGTTTTACCCATGAAAAGCAGTGGGACTTTGTATTGAAGTTAAGCGGTGGTGAAAAGCGTAGATTGTACCTAATGACGATTTTGATGAAGGCTCCTAATTTTTTAATATTAGACGAGCCTACCAATGATTTGGATATTGAAACACTGGGGGTTTTGGAAGATTTTTTGTTAGGTTATGACGGTTGTGCCATAATCGTGAGTCATGATCGATATTTTATGGACAAAGTAGTTGATCATATTTTTATTTTTGAGGGACAAGGGGTTGTAAAAGATTTTCCCGGAAACTACAGCGATTATAGGGAATGGCATGAATTAGAGGAAGATCGTAAGTTAGCAGATTCGAAAGAATTGCTAAAAAGCGAGGTGATAAAATCGGTGCAAAATACGATGACTCATACTGAGGAGTTGGTAGTGGAAAAGCGCAAATTAACTTACAAAGAGAAATTTGAGTTTGAATCTTTGGAAAAAGAAATGGCCAAATTATCAGAGGAAAAGCATTTAATAGAGTCGGAATTGGCTAAGTTGACTACAGAATTTGATAAAATTGCATCTTGCAGTCAAAGGTTGCAAGAAATTCAAAGTGATTTAGATACAAAGGAATTGCGCTGGTTGGAATTGTCGGAATTTATATAAAAAAGGCGCCTACCGGCGCCTTTTACGAAAAAAAATCAACTTATAATAGGAAATTATTGAGCAGGTGCAAATTGCACGTTCATTAATAATTTTACATTCGGACCAACTACCAATCCTCCAGCTTCTGTAACTGCGTTCCAAGTTAAACCAAATTCTTCGCGGTTGATTTCACCAGATACTTCAAATCCAACTTTGTGATTGCCCCAAGGATCAACCATTTCTCCGCCAAGCTCCGCGTTTAATTCAATAGATTTGGTAACACCTTTAATTGTGATGTCACCAACTAAAGCGAAATGGTTGGCTGACTTTTCTGTAAAACTAGACGATTTAAAAGTGATTTGAGGAAATTGAGCTGCATCAAAAAACTCTGGAGATTTTAAATGTCCATCTCTGTCAGCATTGTTGGTATCAATGCTATCGATTTCAGCTGAAAATTCAATAGCAGCATTTGCCCAAGAATCACCTGTTTTTTCAATTGAAGCGTTGAAAGCTTTAAAGCTTCCTGTTACTGTAGAAATCACAAGGTGCTTTACTTTAAATTGTACTTCTGAATGCGCTGCATCCACGTTCCATTTTGAGATTGCTTGAGTTGTCATGTTTTTGATTTTATATTTGTTTAAACAAATGTACAACAATTTTTGGAGATATTTTGCATAAAGCGGATAAAAACTGTTAAAAAAAGTGCACAAAATCGACAAGGGTGATATTTTGTGGGTTCAAAACATGTAAATGATTGTTAATTTGCTGTATGAGTAAACACGCATATGTATTTCCTGGACAGGGTAGTCAATTTGTAGGCATGGGAAGAGATTTGTATGAAAATCATTCTATTGCAAAAGAAATGTTTGAAAAGGCTAATGAGATATTAGGTTTTAGAATCACAGATTTGATGTTTTCTGGAACCGAAGAAGACTTACGCCAAACGAATGTAACACAACCTGCAATTTTTTTACACAGTGTAATCAGGGCAAAACTGATGGGTGATGATTTTAAACCTGATATGGTTGCAGGCCACAGTTTAGGTGAGTTTAGTGCTTTGGTAGCGGCAGGGGTATTAGGTTTTGAAGATGGTTTAAAGTTGGTTTATCAAAGGGCCATGGCAATGCAAGAAGCTTGTGAGATAGAAAAAGGAACGATGGCAGCGGTTTTAGCGCTAGAAGATCAAAAGGTTGAAGCCATATGTGAGAGCGCAGATGGAGTTGTAGTTCCAGCCAATTATAATTGTCCTGGTCAATTGGTGATATCGGGTTCATATACAGCGGTTGAAAAAGCATGTGAAACGATGAAGGAAGCGGGTGCAAAGCGAGCATTAATATTGCCAGTTGGAGGTGCTTTTCACTCTCCTTTGATGGAGCCTGCACGTGAGAAATTGGCAAAAGCAATTGAAAATACTGTTTTTGGTGATCCAATATGTGCCATTTATCAGAATGTGACAGCAAAAGCAGAAACTGACAAATCAGAAATTAAAAAGAACTTGGTATCGCAACTTACAGCACCTGTAAAATGGACACAATCTGTTCAAGCTATGAGCATAGATGGTGCAACCATGTTCACAGAAGTTGGTCCTGGTAAAGTGCTACAAGGCTTGGTTAAAAAAATTGCTGCAGATGCTGAAGTTTCAGGATTGCAATAATGAAGGAAATTGAACATTATTTACAACAGCTTGAGGTTTGGCAAATTGAATTGTTCCGAGAGTTGTCTGATTTAATATTGGCGGCACACCCAAGTATTTCGATGAAATTGAAATACGGTGTGCCTTTTTTTGAATACAGAGGTGGTTTTATCTATTTTGCTTTCAATAAAACTGAAAATGTTACAGTTTTAGGTTTCACACGTGGGTATTTATTTGAGCATAGTCACATGAACTTGGTTGCAAATAGCGGTCAAACACAAGTGAGGCATTGGGTTTTTCAAAAAGACCAAAAAATAGAATGGTCAAAATTGGTTTCGTGTATCCAAGAGGCTATTTATTGGCAAGAAGTTTTGGTTAAGCGTTGTAATTGTTAATCATTCACTTTTATTTGCCGTGAATGAGGTTTACCGAACCGTGAATTGTTTTAGGTGCTTTAGGATTTGTACTTTCAGTAATGTTAATGATGTAAAAATAGGTGCCACTCGGCAACATTTCACCAGTATTTTCCACTCTTCCATTCCAACAGTCGGTCAGATTCATAGAGTGGTAAAGTTTTTCGCCCCAGCGGTTAAAAATTAATATTTCTCCTTTATCGCAATTCAATGAAAAGCCAATTACTTTGAAACAGTTGTTATAAGCATCATCATTGGGGGTAAAAACATTGGCTAATTTGATATCTTCAAAACTATCATTAATTGCAGCGATAGGTTTGATAATTGTATCGGTACATCCAGTAACACTATTTTTAAAAATAATAGTTGCCGTAAAGTCTCCTGTGGGATAAACATGAGTTACAGGATTGATATTTGCTAACCTTTTTGAATTATCGCCAAAATCCCAGAAAATACTATCGTATTGTTGGCCGCTTGCTTCAAAAGCGATTCCTGCAATACAACGTTCTTTGGTGGTTCGTACCTCAGGAATAGGTGTTTCAATTACATTGATTTCTCTTGCGTAAGTGGCTTTTTGGTTGCAGCTATTGGTATCAATAATTGTAAGCGTCACAATGTATTTACCAATTTTTTTAAACTGGTGTGAGGGACTAATTTCTTTAGAAGTATCACCATCGCCAAATTTCCAAAGATAATTTGCGTTGTAGGTGTATCGTGGCTTGAAAATATTCGTTTTACCTAGACAAATGGTTGATGGAGAGGCGAAAAATGTGGCGTCTACGGAATAACCTAGTCTAAAATCTAATTTAAAACTTGCGTTGCTGCATCGAATACTCACATTGTTTTTGAATGCGGCATTTGGGGTTGTAGGGAAGTCGTTTAATCCCGGAGGATTATTGGGGCAGGATGAACAAACAGACTGATAAATGACACCACGTTTGTCGAATCGGCTGGTGCCACCGTCTACGTGATCTTCGCTATTATTTCCCCCAAAATAAGACGCGTATACTAATTTTTTAGCATCTTTTTTGAGTGCGAGTAGGTAAAAGTCGTTATTGTCGGTTGTTTTTTGATGGGCATCGGAGGTGATTTCCAAACCCATGGTGCTTCCATTATTTCCAACTCCAATGATGGAACCCCAACCGCTGAAATAAATGTTATAGCAATCATCTACCATGAAAGCAGCAGGACTTAATTCTGGTTTTCCATTTTGTCGATTCCCAAAAGTGGTGATAATGTCGATTGCGCTGAGATCATTTGAAATTCTGCCGAGAAATTGGTGAGTACTATCTTTTCCATAAACACCGGGAGTTCTTTTGATAAAACCTTCAGTTTGTCCTGTAAAGTAAACTTGTCCGTCACGATCTAAATCTATGAAATAAATTTGATCGTATGCTCCAGATCCCCAGAATGTACCGGATTCGTAAGCACCATTATTTTTTTGCATTTTCAAAATAAATCCGTCTGTTACTCCGCCAAAAATAGATTGAGCAACGTTATTTTGAGTAAGAGGGAAATTACCTGATTTGGTTCCACCACCAATAAAAATATTCGCTGAATCATCGAATCTGCAGGAGTAAGCCGCATCATCGTTACTTCCGCCTATAAAAGTAGACCATCGAATTTTGCTCAAAAGTGGAGTTAGAGAAAAGATTAATGCGTCGGTTCTACCAGAAATTGTTTTTTGAAACGCATTAGCGGTTATTGGAAAGTCTGCTGAATGTGAGCAAGTGGCAACGTAAATATTTCCGTCATCGTCAGTGGTAATATCCCCGCGGTAATTGTCGGCATAATTATAAATGAGGCCGCTTTTCGAGGGTCCGCTGTTAATTTGAAATCCGTCTTGCCCAGAGCCACCAAGAAAAGTTCCTGCTAACATTTTGGTTCCATCGGAACTCAATTTTGTGACGATGATATCAAAATTACCTTTGTATGAGTTTGACACGAAAGAATCTTGGTGTACCGGAAAATCATCGGAAAGGGTTGTTCCAAAAATCAGCAAATTATTTTCTGGATCAATACATAAACTATGCGGATATTCATCGTTAGAACCCCCAAGATATGTGGCATACAACAACTTAGAGCCATCAGGGCTGTATTTGCTGATGGTAATATCGCAAGGCAAACCAACTGGTGCTGCTCCGTTGAAGCTACCACCGTAAGTGGTTTGAAATGCTCCGGTGGTAACCGGGTAACTTCTCGATTCCGCATCAGCAATTCCACCAGCATACAAACACCCAGCAGTGTCGTATGTTGCGGTAAAACCGAAATTATCAGCTGTAGATCCACTGTATGTGCTAAAAACTAAAATTGGATCAATGATGAGTGTTTCATTTACATCGGTTTTTTGAGTTTTTAATTTAATTTGATTCGAATTTATTTTAGTGTAGGAGCAATCTAAAGATTTAGGTTTTTTGTTTGATAGAATTCTCGTTTGAAATGCCTTTGGCGGCGCTATTGAAAAGGTTCCAACAGATGTCGTGATTTTAATTGAATTTTCGTGAATTTTTAAGGCAGAATGTCCTTCAAAATCCATAAGAATATTGTCGACATTTCCACCAGGGTTCACAACCCAGTCGAACTCAATTCCATTCTCATTGGTGTATATGAGAAAGTCAATTTTGGGATAAATATTTTTTAACTTAATTGTTTTTGAGGGATAGACATTTGTTTTCCAAAGTGCTTGATTCTTTCCAAAATAATAATTGTGATAGAATGGAGCAGGTTGCAAAAATTCAATTTGGGAGGGAGTATTAGAACCATGAAAAAGTATGTCAACCACGTGGTTTCTAATGTGAAATGTGGTATCTTGTTCTTTGTAATGAAACGATTTGTGAATTTTAGGAATATCGTTTACATCTGTAACTTTAATTCTTATTCCATTGTTTTTGAGATAAACAACCGCAGATTTTAGTTCACAGAAAGCAATTGGATCTTCATCGGAAGATTGGTTTTCTATTTGTCCGACATTAGGCACAAAGAAAAAGTTGTTGCTTTGCGCGTAGCAACCGAGATTGAAAAAGATTAAAAATATGTAAAAAAAAGTGCGCATGTGAATCTAACAAAATTAAGGAATAAAGGATGAATTTGTTTGTACTTCAATTTTGGTATTATGAATGACTAAATATTTAGACAAAACGTTGTCTAAAACAGAAAAGAGAACCGTTGAGGTTCTCTTTTCTTGCAAAAACAAATATAATTATATCAATCAGACAAATGTCTGGGTTAATTTTTTTCTGACTCAACTTTGCCAACAGTGGCTGTAAGGACATCTAAAATTTCCTTTAGAGTGGCAGATTGAGCAAATTTACCTGTGAATTTCTTGTTGTCTGTTGATGCAGATGGATTTAAATTCACATGGTACTTATTTTCGATTGTTTCAATAACTGTTTGAATTGGAGCATTTTGGAAGCTTAAGAATTTCCCTCTCCACTGAACAGTGGTTGAATCCATTTTGACTGTTTTCAATTCGTTAGAGATTGTGGAGGCTGCCATTCCTTGAGTTAAAACCACCTTGGTTTTGTTATTTTCAACACTCACTTTTCCATGGTTTACAGAAACTGAAAGTTCTTTGTTTGGATAAGCAACAACATCGAAACCAGTACCAAGCACAGTGATTGTTCCTTTTTCAGTTTCAATGATAAATGGAGCATATTTGTTTGGGGCAACTTCAAAATGTGCTTGACCTTTCAATTTTATTTTTCGAGAATCTGCAGTCAGTTCATATGAAATTTCACTGGCGCCATTCATGGTAATCATTGAGCCGTCGGCTAATTTCAATTCTTTCATTTCTCCGGCTAACGTTATGTTATTCGACACTAACAATAGATTTTTACTTTTTGAATTAAAAGTGAAAAGAACGATTCCAGACAGAACAAAGAGACCAATGACAGCTGCATAAGCTAAAATTTTTGTCCGAGAGAAGGTGACTTTCAAATTGGTTTTAGGTTCGATGGCTTCTTGGAATTTTGACCAAGCATGATCGTTTCCATCCTCTTCTTTTAATTTATATGAAGCCGATAAATCCCAAATTTCTTTGAATTCATCATTTTCATGTAGGGGTTTTTGATTTAAATCCTGATTGTTCATGGTTTACTTTGTAGCAAATTGGGTTTGCAAGGTCATGGCTCTAACATTTTGCTGAATAAGAGCGAGAGTGGTTTTAAATTGAGGATTTTGTTTCAACCAATCCTCAAGCTTACGTAATTCTTCTGCTTCCATCAGGCCAGCGGCGTATTTTGTAAGAATGTTTGACTCAAGTTGTTCTTTCATGAGAGTGATGCTTGTTGGTTTAATACAACATTCACAGGGGTTTCCCCCAAAAAGAATTAAAAAAAATGTAAAAAAAGTTTCGCGAAAATTGCAAACTATTGTTAATCAATAGATTGAAATTGAATAATTGGTTAAATTTTACGATATTGGTAAATATTTTCGATAATATTTACCACAGCTGCGCCTTCTTTCAAGGTAGTATGAGGCGTTTCACGACGAATGAGTGAATCGATTACATTTTGAATGACGAATGGATGGTTGGCAGCACTACCGAAATAATGACCATAATTGTTCGGCGGATTGCTATTGCCAATTTCAGGCATTTCATAATTTTTGATGTGACAATAACTAATTTCATTCATGTATTGACCACCAAGTTTTACAGTGCCATTTTCGGCAATGATTGAGATGCTACTTTCAAAATTTTTATCAAAAACAGAAGTTGAATAATGAAAACTACCGAGCGTTGATTTTTTTGGCAAAGTAAAATGAATGATCCCTGAATCTTCAAATTCTGTGTTGTGAAGGTGGTTGAAATTTTTGAAAAGGGCATTAGAAATTTCAATGTCACCAAAAATCCAATACAAAAGATCTATAAAATGGGAGAATTGTGTAAAAAGTGGTCCGCCATCTAATTTCAAGTTTCCATGCCAATGGTTTGGGGTATAGTATCTGTGATCTCGATTCCAATAACATTGAACATTGATTGAATAAATTTCACCTAAGATTTGATCATTGATGAGTTTTTTTAGCCATAAAGAGGGAGGTGAAAATCGGTTTTGCATCACACAGAAAACCAATTTGTTGTTATTTTTTGCAGCAATTTCTATATTTTCGCATTCTCTGGTGGTAAGAGCAATGGGTTTTTCTATAACCACATGTTTTTTTGCATTGAGTGCAGAAATTGCGTGTTCGGAATGCAATCCGTTTGGGGTACAAACATTGATCACATCAATTTCGTTTATCTCACAAATTGCTTCAATTGATTGTAAGTTTTGAAAATTTCCAAATGATTTTTGGGGAAGGATATCGGCTGTTGCAATGAGATTGGCCTGAGGATTTTCGGTAATATGCGCACAATGTTTTTGTCCGATATGACCCAATCCAATTACTCCAAAGCCAATTTTATTTTCCATGATATATGAACGGCAAAAATGCAAAACAAATTCTGATTTACCTTGATATTTTTTTATTCTGTGAAATGGGTATTGTTAATTCAAAGAATAGTTGCAAAATTTGCACTACATAAAAAATATGGGTACAGAAAAAATATTGGTAATTGGTTCATGCGGACAATTAGGTACTGAATTGGTAGAAGCATTGAGGGGAATCTATGGCGATTCGAATGTCATTGCCTCGGATTTAAAAAAATCGGAAAATCCGGTTTTTGAAGCGGGTCCGTTTGAAACATTGGATATTTTGGATGAAAAATCTTTTCGAGAGATTATTGAAAAGTACAAGCCAACACAGGTATATCATCTCGCGGCATTATTGAGTGCAACTGCCGAGAAAATGCCTGAGTTTGCATGGAAATTAAATATGGATGGATTGTTTCATGTGCTCAATGCTGCCAGAGATATGGGAGTTATAAAAAGAGTTTATTGGCCGAGCAGTATTGCTGCTTTTGGGCCAAACACACCTAGATACAATACTCCTCAATTTGGGTCCATGGATCCTACAACAGTATACGGTATCAGTAAATTATCTGGTGAACTTTATGCGCAATATTACTACAATCGGTGGGGTGTAGATACCAGAAGTTTGAGATATCCGGGGTTAATTGGTTATAAATCTGCGCCAGGAGGAGGCACCACTGATTATGCGGTGTCTATCTACCATGACGCGTTGCAAACAAAAACTCATGAGTGTTTTTTGAAAGAGGGTACGGTGCTTCCAATGTTGTATATGCCTGATGCATTGAAAGCTACGTTAGACATCATGCACGCACCTTCTGAGAACATCAAAATAAGAAGTAGTTATAACCTTGCAGGAATGAGCTTTGGGCCTGAAGAGATTGCGGCATCTATTCAAAATCATATCCCTGATTTTACGATCACCTACAATGTTGATTATCGCCAACAAATTGCTGAGTCATGGCCAGCAGTCATTGATGATTCAAGGGCAAGGGAAGATTGGGGTTGGAAACCAGATTTCGATTTAGATAAAATGACTGATGATATGTTAAAAAACTTAAAATCATTGTATCATTAAATTGTCATTTAATCAATTAAATAGATGTTGGTAGCATTATTTGTTGCCAACATTTTTTTTGGTATTATTTTTGCTGAGAGAAAATTATGTCACATTCAGAGAAAATGAAAGATGGGAATATTGGATTGTGGTTGCGAATAAAACACATGTTGTCATTTGCAAAAACAACTGAAATCCCTCAATGGTTGAAAGATAGGAAAAGAAGTGATACAACTACAAAGGCGAATGCTGCATCTAAGATTCTGAAATTTGCGGGAGAGGTTCATCTAACTCACACAATTCTAAGAGAGGTTTATCAGATAGAAAAAGAATATGAAATTGCAAAAATCAAAGCACAAGAGGAGTACCCTCATGTTCCTTCTGTGATGATGAAGTTGATTTCAGAGGCAAGGGCAATCAAGATGGATAAGATGAAAAATGCTCTAACCAAAACTCAGTTTGATAAATACTCAAAATTATTTAGAAAGAGTAAGCAGTATTATTAAGCAACTACGGTTCCGATCAAAGTTGTAACCGTAACTCTTTCAACGAGTACCTTAACCAAATCACCTTTTTTCTGATTTCCTTTTGGAAAAACAACCACGATATTTTCATCGGAGCGACCCATCCAATCATTCTCGCTTTTTTTACTTGAACCTTCTATCAACACTTCTACAACGCGACCAATTCTCTCTTTGTTTTTAACCAAGTTCATTGCGTTTTGAGTTTCAATGATTTCAGATAATCGACGGCTTTTAATCTCTTCAGGAACATCATCTGATAGTTTTTTCGCGGCAGGAGTTCCAGGTCTTTCACTGTATTTGTACATATAGCTAAAATCAAAGCGCGCCTCATTGATTAGAGAAAGTGTATCTTGATGTTCTTCTTCTGTTTCTGTGCAAAAACCAGCAATGATATCGCATGAAATCCCACAATCTGGAATGATCTCACGGATCATTTTAATTTTATCGAGGTACCATTCTCTGGTGTAATTTCGACTCATCACATCCAGAACTCGACTGTTTCCACTTTGGGCTGGCAGATGAATGTAATTGCAAATATTTTTGTATTTCGCCATGGTGATTACCACCTTTTCATTGATATCACGTGGATGACTTGTGCTGTATCGAATCCTCATGTTTGGAACAGCGATGGCAACCATTTCTAACAAGTCAGCAAAGTCCACAGCACTTGCTTGTTCTTCAGGCGTTAGTTTTTTAAATTCTTTTTTTTGTCCCCCTCCAAAATAAAGATAGCTATTTACATTTTGACCTAGTAGTGTAATTTCCTTGTAACCATTTTGTTGCAAAACTTTTACTTCTTCAACAATGCTCTTTGGATCGCGAGAGCGTTCTCTACCGCGCGTGTAGGGAACCACACAAAAGCTGCACATATTGTCGCAGCCTCGCATGATACTCACAAAAGCAGTTACTCCGTTTGAATTTAATCGAACAGGATTTAGGTCTCCATAAGTTTCTTCTCTAGAAAGAAGCACATTGATGGCTCTACCGCCTTCATCAACTTCTGCAACCAATTTTGGCAAGTCACGGTATGAGTCGGGGCCAGCAACAACATCAACTAACTTTTCTTCTTCAAGAAGTTTATCTTTCAAGCGTTCAGCCATACATCCTAAGACTCCAATGATGAGTTCATTGTTGTGTTTTTTATTCATTCTTAGATGCTTCAGGCGTTCGCGAATCTTCATTTCTGCATTGTCGCGGATAGCGCATGTGTTCAAGAAAATCACATCGGCATCGAGTTCATCATTGGTATTTACGAAACCATGTTCATTCATTATACTGGCAATGATTTCGCTATCTGCAAAATTCATTGCACATCCATAACTCTCTACATAGAGTTTTCTTGTGTTTTTGATGTTGGCGCTATTGGTTGACATTTGAAAACACAAAAATAACATCTTAATGCGTACAAACGAATGTTTCGACATTGAAATCGTAAGGGTATGAAACCTTTTTCGCATATTTGCAGTTCATATGGCAAAAAACAAAGGAATATTTTTGTTGTTTTTCACGGCATTAATTGGTGTAACATCTGCACAGAATTCAGGAATTGATAAGGGACAGTTTACGGGTAACTTGTTGTTAAACAGTCAGAAATATTTGAGAGACGAAAAAATTGGGGCCACAGGAACTATGCCTGTATACGGCAGAAATGTTGTTAGTTCCGACTTTTGGTTATTCATGCAATACCGAATCAAAGACTATAGCTTTATTGTGCGTTACGATGGTTTTAACAATTCAAATTTATTATCACCGCTTGAAATTTATTCTAATCATGGAATTGGATTTTGGCAAGCAAACAAGAAATTGGGTGAGCTTGATATTACAGTAGGTTCATTTTATGATCAATTTGGCTCAGGTATTTTATTCAGAGCTTATGAGCAAAGACAAATAGGTATCGATTATTCAATGCAAGGTGTGAGATTGGCCTATAACTTGAATGAAAATTGGAGAATTAAAGGTTTTTCTGGTAATCAAAAAGGAAGTAATAAAAAAAGATTTGATTACAATCCCCAAGTCATTAGTGGTTTAAACATTGAAGGTTCAATAGATTTAGGTAAAGATTCAACGGGTGAATCAAAATACGGTTCTCTTCAAGTTGGTGCGTCTGCGTTAAATCGCACCTTAGATGATGGTTCAATGAGTTGGCTTGTTGCAAACATCAACAATTATGACCGCGATGATCAATTTGTGCCCAAATACAATGTATATGGGTTCAACGGATATTTTACTTATTATCTTGGTAATTTTACTTGGAATTTTGAGGCGAATTATAAAAGCGAAGAGGCAATTGTTGGTATGGATAATAAACTAAAAATGCGCGATGGTAAGGTATTCTATACATCTTTGAGCTGGGGTAAAAGTAAAATCAAATTTGGTAATTCCAATTTGTCGTTGGGAGTGAATGTGCAAGCGCGACACATTGATCATTTTGTATTGAAAACGAGTCCAAACGCAACTTTATTGGAAGGATTGGTATCTTATTTACCGTCGCTTACAAAGCAAAATACATATAGATTGATGGCCCGTTACAATGCGCCAGCGCAAGATTTAGGGGAAGATGGAATACAAGGAGAAATAGAAGCAAAAATTGGGAAGAAAACAAGAATTTCGTTTAATACTAGCTATGTTCAATCATTGGAGAGTAATGGAATGCTTGATACTTACACAAATAAAATGAAACCCATTGAGTTGTTTCGTGAATATAATTTGGAGTTGGTTCAAAGCATTGGAAATGATAAATTGAAATTGGGTATTCAGAATATTTATTACAACCAAGCGCGATATGAACAGGAGCCTGAGTACAAACCAGTTGTTACAATCACTCCATTTTTTGAGTGGTTGCATAAAACTAGCACAGGGAAAACCTTCAGAATTGAAGGTCAATATTTGCACACTGAACAAGATCAAGGATCATTTGCAAATTTGGTTGTAGAATATTATTTCACCAAGAATTTTTCAATTGCTGTAGGAGATATGTTGAACATAGAGCCGCATCGTTATGAGACAATGGCAATTTCAAAAGAAAAGTTACATTATCCATCGTTTTTTATAGGCTATGTGCATAACAACAGCGTTTACACCATTTCATATATCAAGCAACAAGCGGGTGTTAACTGCTCAGGAGGAATATGCAGATTGGAACCTGCTTTCAGCGGTGTTCGATTTACTGTGAGCAGTAATTTCTAAAAAGAAATTGAAATTATAAATCCCAAATTCGTGTTCGTTGCTCACGGGAGTAACGACGAATGTTCATCCAAAAGGCTGCAATTAGGTAGAATATTATGGGTGAACCAAAGGTGAAGAAGCTCGCGTAAATAAATGACATTCTCACACTTCGGGTAGAAATATGCATTTTGTCGGCGAGGTGACTACAAACGCCAAACAATGATTTTTCAACGGAGTATTTAAAAATGGCCATAAAGCGAAGATAGTGATTTTTTTTGGCATTTAAAAATTAAAGATTTGTGAATGAGTGATTTAGGTGTTTAAGGCCTGGTCTAAGTAAAACGGTTTTAATAAATTCAGAGCTTCGTTAGAGAATTTATTATTTTCATTTCTTAGGTACACTACTTCTTCAAATGGTGAATTTTGAATGTTTTGAAATCCTAGTTTAACAGCAATTAAGTGGGCTTTTTTATGGGGGTTAGGAAAAACAATCAGTTGTTTTTGAACAAACAAGTTGGAAGTTGAAAGATTGCCCAACAAACTGAACGTTGAGGAGTATGGGAGCAGTATCCAAGCACTACCTAGAGGATTCAAATGCAGCGCAATTTTTTTAAAAAAATCAGCAAATGTGTGCTCTTGTAAATGTCGAGCTTGATTTTTTACATCTGTTTGAGATTCGAGTTGGTTTGTAAAAAAAGGTGGGTTAGAGATAATTCCGTCAAATTTTTCGAGTTCTGAAAAATCAAAAAAATCCGTATGTTCTATTTCTATGTTCGGGAATTGATTCAATTGGATGTTTGAACCTGCTTGGAGCGCAGTTTCTGCGTGTTTTTCTAGACCAATAATTTGAGCATGTGGATATTTTTGATGCATCATGAATGCCAATAAACCTGTACCTGTTCCTACATCGAGTATTCGTTTTGGGGATTCAAAATTGCAATATGCTCCGAATAAACAGGCATCAGTGGTTACTGGTAATGTAACCATTTTTTGTTCGAGCGTGAATTTCTTAAAGGTAAATGGATTACGAATTTTCATTGAAGATGAATGAAGTGTTGAATTCTCTTGCATCAACAAAGTAATGCCACTGATTCTCAGAAAATGCTAAAATTTGATTTGCAAATGGCAGGGAAATATCTATATCATGTGTGCTCACAATGATTGTTTTTTGCTGGGTTTGCGCAATTTTTTTAATGAGGGATAAAAAGTGTTTTCGACTAGGATAATCGAGGAATGCCATTGGTTCATCGAGCAATATAATTGGAGTTTCTTGTGCTAAACACCTTGCCAGCATTACCTTTTGTTTTTCTCCATCAGATAATTGAGCGAAATTTTTTTGTGCCAAATGAGTGATTTGGCAAAGTTCAAAGTATTTCATCACCTGAGTCTCCTGATAACTAGAGGAGATTGTCCAGGGTTTCATAAAACGTTGTTGACCACTCAGAACGATTTCAATACATGTCATCAATTCGATGGAAGGCGGTGTTGGCAGCATTAATGAAATATAATGGGCAATTTCGCTAGAGTTCAAGCTGTTCAGGTGGTGTTCATTGAATAGTACTTTTCCGCGAATAGGCTTATAAATATTGAGTAGTGTTTTGAGGAATACAGACTTTCCTATGCCATTTGCACCCAATAAAAGGGTCACTGAGGAAGTGGGAACTTCAACAGAAATGCGATCGTGTAAAACACGAATTTCTTTGTTTTGGATAATTCCAGTTGTTAATTCCTCAATTTTAAGCATAGAATTGATCTGCAAAAATCAGATATTCGTGCGAGTTTATGCAATTTATTCAAGCAACTTTAGAAGATTTAGATAAAATTAGTGATTTAGCACAGCGTATTTGGAATGATCATTATCCCGAAATTATTGGTCAAGAACAAGTAAACTACATGTTGCAGCGCTTTTATGATAAAGAATCACTGAAAAATCAAATTGCTTCAAACGATCAATTTTTTCTGGCATTTGATGAATTTTTAAATCAATACTCTGGATTTTTATCAATCACTGACAAAGGGGAGGGACAATTTTTTATCAATAAATTTTATATTGATACTCAATTACAGCGCAATGGCGTTGGAAATGTTTTTTTTAATTTTTTTTTAGAAAAATTTGATCCTGAAGTAATACGTTTACAGGTAAATAGACAGAATTATAAAGCCATAAATTTTTATTTTAAAAATGGTTTTAAAATTGAAAAGGTGGCGGATTTTGATATCGGGGATGGCTATTTTATGAATGATTTTGTGATGATTTGGAACAGAATTCGGTAATACCGAATTGAGAGGTTAATTTTGCAACGTGCTTGCATTAGTTGACTTTTCATTTGAATTTGCTGGAAGATATCTTTACAGAAACGCCGGTTGGCATATAAAACCCAATGAAAAAATTGGACTTGTTGGATTAAATGGAACTGGGAAATCTACATTACTTAGAGTTGTAGCTGGTGAATTTGATTTAAGAGAAGGGAGTTTATCAAAATCTTCGAGTTTGAAAATTGGTTTTTTGAACCAAGATTTATTGAGTTTGGAGTTTCATGAAAGTGTTAGGGATGTTGTGATGGCTGGTAGAGAAGATTTGGTAAAAATCGATCAGGAAATCAATCAACTGTTGCACGAGCTTGAAACGCATTACGATGATAAAAGAATCAATAGATTGACAGATTTACAGGATCAATTTGGTCAACTAGGTGGGTATGATTGGCAAGCACAAGGAGATAAAATTC
>JACCDH010512620.1_pt1 | contig 20439 bp, 21 predicted proteins | sample 7442481 | NCBI WGS metagenome assembly JACCDH01 (sample SAMN15323433, study PRJNA562643) | freshwater metagenome | isolation source: river surface water | place: USA:Blue River Watershed | collected 2017-08-15 | reverse complement strand
CCGTATCCTCATCATCGGCATTTTTAACTCCTTTTTTTGTACTTAATTTGCCAGAAACACTTCTCTTCGATGAGGTTTTTCCTTTTGCAGTAGTCGTCTTTTCTTTGGTTTTACTATCCCCTAATTGCGTCAATCGACTTCGCATTTTAGCAATATCTGCTGACGTATAACCTTGGGCTTTTGCCGCTTTTTCTAATTGGGCTTCTGTCATGCCACTAGATTGAGCACGTTCGAAGAAGGTAGCAATTTCTTCATCACTCAAATCTTCCACTTTACGTTTTGCTTGCGAGAAGGCAGCGTGAACAAGTACAAGAAAGGAAAGGGTCAAAAGAATTCGACTGAATAATTTCATACTAAAATATTATGGTAAGTATAGTTATTACAAATTTAACTAAAAATTAGCAGAAGCGATGCTATAGCGGTAATGGGGAAAAGCATTATTATTTAATGGTAATCTTTAAAAATAAGAAAGCACGCCATCTAGCGAGCTTTCTTTCTAAATCATATCAAAATTCAATGTGTCACCCCTTTACTATATATCACAGAAGTAAAAGTCTTCACCACAATAATCACATCAAACCAAACTGATTTCCTTTCCAGGTATTCTTTTTCCAATGCCACCTTTGCTTCAATCGAAATCTCATCCCTACCATTAATCTGTGCCCAGCCTGTGATTCCTGGCTTCAATTTATATACCCCTGTTGCGACCCGTAAGGCCATTAAATCGACTTGGTTATACAAGGCCGGCCTGGGTCCCACGAATACCATTTCACCCTTAATAATATTAATCAAATTAGGTAATTCATCTAAACTCAACTTCCGCAACAAACCTCCAATTCGCAACAAATAGGATGCCGGGTTTTCTAATAAATGCGTCGCGACATTAGGCGTATTCTTCTTCATACTTCTAAACTTGTAAATATTGAAAAAGGTATAATCAATGCCTACTCGTTTTTGTTTGAAGAATATGGGTGATCCGTCTTCTACGAGTATAGCCAAAGCAACGGCTAGAAATATGGGTGACATTATTAATAATACAATTACGGCAATAAATCTATTCATTGATTTTAAAACCTTTAAGAACTGGGGTAGGATCCCATCCAAAAGCCTCACGCGCTTTTGAATCATCAAAAGTTAATGTAGACGTTATTTTTTTTAATTTATTTGAATTAATAGGAAATATAGAGCCTAATATATCCCCAGTAATAGCAAGTATTTTAGCTATAAAAAAAGGCATATTGGGAATATACTTTCTTCCATAATGACTAGCGATTAATTTACTTAACTCATAAAAACTTGGATGGTACCCATCGGTAAGATTATAAGTTCCTCCGAACTCTGAAGCTCTTGGAATAAATTTAGCAACATCGGAAGCGAGAACCATTGACTTCCTTGAATTACCGCCAGAAAGATTAAAATAAAAACCCTTTCGAATTCCAATTATCATATCTTTCAAATTTCCAAGTGGATTAGGCCCTACTAATAAAGGGAGCCGCAAAATAGTACAAATTACATTGTTCTTTTTACACCAATCCAAAATTACTTTTTCTGCTTCAATTTTACTTTTACCATATGAGTCCTGAGCTATTGTTGGCTCATCTTCCGTTATATTATTTCCTGAAACTAACCCATATACTGAAACACTACTTATAAAAACAAAGGAATTAGGTGTCAAATTAGAATCTTGCAACCCCTTCAATAAATTAATAGTGCCCTTTAAATTGACATCAAAAAAAACGTCTCTTTCGAACTCGTTTTTAGGAATTAAATGGGCTTTACCTGCTGAATGAATTACCAATTCAATATTACTTTTATTAATCGAAGGAACTTCTAACGACAAATCACATTGTATATGGTTGGTATTACTCCTGCCAATAGTTAAAACATGGGCTTGCAGAAATGCTAAATGTTGAGAAATTGCTTTACCAAGAAATCCTGAAGCACCTGTTAATAAAATGTTCAACTTTAAATCGATTTTAGGACTTCATTATACTTATCAACAGATATTTCTATATCAAAATTATTAATAAATGCTTCATAGGCATTTATCTTCATTTCTTCGAGCATTTTATTGTCTGATAACAAGTTTAAAATAGCACTTGATAATTTAATTCCCTTTTCTTTGTTCCAGACATATCCGCAATTAAATTTTTCAATCGTTGTAGCAATTTCAGAATTTGAATCCATCATGGCTAAAATTGGAACTTTCGCTGCTAAAATTCCATATGATTTGCTTGGAACACTTAATCCAGTAAAGGCACTATCCAAACAAACAAACGAAATACTGGCAGATGATAATGTTTGAGAAATAATTTCAATTGGCTGAAATGGCATTAAAACCACATTAGAGTTTCCAGAAGTTTCTATATATTTTCTTACTAAATTTGATTTTGCACCGGAACCGATAAACAGGAATAATAAATTATTTTCATTTTTAAGATCGTCCGCAGCAATCAAAATATCTTCTATATTGTGAGTACTCCCCATCGTGCCAGAATAAAGCAAAACTTTCTTCCCTAAAAAACCATTGCTAATTAAAAACTCATTTTTTGTTGATTCAACAGGGTATACTTTTCTTTTATCTGACCAGTTATGAATAATTTCGACTTTTTTTGAGAAATCTTTTACCATCATTTCCTTCCGAATGATATTTGACATATCATTACCAATAGAAATAATTTTTGAAGCATTATTGTAAACCTTTGTGTTTAACCATTTCCAAAAAACGTAAATAACACTATTAGTTCTCAAAATACCCATTTTATTCAAAATTTGCGGATAAATATCGTAAGCAATGATTACATATGGAATCTTCAATATGAATTTTAGTAATAAAATTAAAATTCCTAAAAATGGAGGATTTGTAGTTATTAATAATTTGTCATATTTATTTTTATTATTAAGTAAAAAAAAGAACGCATTTATTATAAAGCCCACAGAAAAAATCAATCTGCTAAATAAACTACCGTGATGTTTCCCCATATTTCTGACACGGTAAATTTCAACTCCTTCGTAAACTTCATAACGTTTGAAATTAACAGATTCACTTTCCCTAGAATTTTCAGCTGTAAATACGGAAATATCTACTTCAGAATATAGCTCCTTCCACTTTGTAGTCAGCTCTGTCATATGCAAACCCGTGGAAACCATATCTGGATAAAAATGCTGGCAGATTAATAGAATTCTCAATGTGATATATTTTAATTAATTATTTAGCAATCCCAAAATAATAAAAATTCATATCGGAGTCAGCTTTAATAGAATGTAATATATTATTAGGAATCCTAATACATGAGTTTTTAGCAACTGCAAATTGTTCATCTCCTATAAAAAAAACACCATCCCCTTTTAATATAAAAAAAACTTCTTCCATACTTTCATGTAAGTGCATGGCAACAATTTCCCCTGCTTTTAAATTCCCATATGCAATTTGAGTTAGGGAACTGTCTGGCATTTCGTTATTAGCGAATAATATAAATTTTTGTCCAACAGAATGAGCTGTTGGCTGTGCTATTGAGAAATCTAAAGTTGAAATAAATTTATTTTTGACCATCAACCTGTGACTTAATCCATGAATATGTTTTGGCTAGCCCAACTTGAAGTGGCTGAGACACTTCCCATCCAATTTTTTCTCTATACAACGTATTATCTGAATTTCTCCCCCTAACACCCATCGGACATTTGAAGCCATATTTATCAATAAATTCTTGACCTGCAATATTGTAATATCCAATACTTTTCTGGGAAATATCAATTGCCATTTGTGCAAGTTCATTAATAGTAACCATTTCTGTCGAACCAATGTTAACTGGACCAGTAAAATTAGAGCTCATTAATTTTTCAATGGCCATAAGACATTCCTCGACATACAAAAAACTTCTAGTTTGTAAGCCATCACCCCATACTTCAAAAGTATCATTAACATTAGTTTCCGCTACTTTTCTACACATTGCAGCCGGGGCTTTTTCTTTACCTCCTATCCATGTACCTTGAGGACCAAAAATATTATGAAATCTAGCAATTCTAACATCTAGGCCATAATTTCGATTAAATGCAAGAAATAGTCTTTCACTAAATAATTTTTCCCAGCCATATTCAGAATCTGGATTTGCTGGATACGCAGAAGACTCTTCACAATTAGGATTACTAGGGTCCAGTTGGTTATGTTCTGGATACATACAAGCAGATGATGAATAAAATACTTTACCTACTTTCTTTTTAACACATTCATTAACAACATTTAAATTGATTAGGGCAGAATTATGCATAACATTGGCATCGTTATTGCCTGTAAATATATATCCTGCTCCACCCATATCTGCAGCTAATTGATATACCTCATCACAATTTTCACTTATAACTAATTCTACTGCTTTGGGATCTGTTAAATCACACTTAATAAATTCATGACATATTTCCTCATGTTGGAAATATTCGTGATTTTTAATATCTGCAATTCTAACATGAGCTCCAGATTCCTTCAATTTTTTACCGAGGTGTCCTCCAATAAATCCACCACCCCCCAAAACGATCACATTTTTTTTCATAATGTTATTTTTTATAAATTTTAACTGTTTCTTTAAAAGTCTTATCCCACGAAAATCTTGAAGCATTTGCAAGTCCCAATTTTACAAAATGATCTCTATTATTTAAAATATGGCGAATGCCATAATAATATTCATCTACTGTAGAATTATACACTAACAAAGCAGCATTTCCAGAAACTTCAGGAATTGAAGATGAATTCAAGGCAATAACTGGGCATCCAGCCTTCATAGCTTCAATAATTGGAATCCCAAAACCTTCATAACTCGAAGGGTATACTAACAAAGCGCATTGGTTATATAAAATATTTAATTCAGAATTTGATGGATTGACATATAAAGTCCACCTATCCACTGATAATTTAGAATTTAAAAATTTAAGCTCATTAAAAGTCAAAGAACTCCCTACTATAGCTAATTTTAATCTATCAAATTTACTAATAACATTGACTGCTAAATCAAAATTTTTATAGCCGGCACGTGACCCAACAAAAAGGACTGTATCGTACATTTCATTTATAAAACTAATAGGATAGTAACAATCTGAAACCCCATTATAGATAACATGAACAGAATTAGAATCTATATTAGGAAATATATCTAATAAATCAGCTTTTGTATTTTCAGAAATTACTATTATTTGATCGGAATTATTAATAGCAATTTTTTTCATGATTGAACTTAAACCAAAAAATGACTTATTAACTTTTTCTTGAATAAAATCATGAACAGTTGTTACAACTTTAATTTTATTGGACTTGGTATAACGATAATAACTTGAGTGGAAAACTAAATCTTTCTCTCCCGTTAATCTAACAGGAAGTGCTCTCGACAACATCCCATCGCCGCAATTAAAAATCTTACTTTTTTCTATCTGTAAATTTTTCCTAAAAATATTAGAATGAGATTTTGAATTTTCTAAGTATTGGACGTTAAATTCATTATTATTATTAATTCTAATTAATAATTCATACCAATAAGAAGATATTCCACCACTCTCTTGTAAAGAATAAATAATATTATCTAATAATAAATTTACCACAACTTTATAAACTAATATATTGAATTATAAACATTTAAATAGGAACTAACAATTTCTGAAATATGATATTGCAAGACATTTTTCTGACCATTTAATATCAACTGATTTTTTAAAACAATATTGTTTTTTATTTCAAAAATAGCAGATATAATATCTTGCTCTGAAAAAGGGTTGACCAGTATCGCTCCATTAATACCACAAACTGACTTCATTGGTTCCCTATTTGAAGTTATTACAGGCAATCCAAAGTATTGAGCTTCAAGTATGGGCAAACCAAAACCCTCAGTCAATGAAGGAAATAATAGTAAATCAGAAGATTTATAAAGATGAATTAAATCAAATTCACTTAAATTGACTTTAATATCCAAATTTGATAAATGGAGGTTATTTTCAAAATTGCCAACAAAAATAAAATTAAACTCCTCTAGTAGAGAGGCAACCTTATAGATCCTATTAATATTTTTTCGTTGGCTTGTACCAACCACCAAAATCTTAAACATAACCTAAAGGGTTAAATATAATTTTAATATTTTCTCGAGCTCCTCCATGAATCCTACACAATTGCCTATATACTAAATAAGAAATAGTTGTAATGTATTTTGCTTTGATTAAAGGTAATTTATACCAAAACATATAAAAAACTATTCTTTTTAATCCATGATTATTTAATAAAATTCCACAATCATGAAATGTTATAACCGTTTTATTGGAAGGTAAAATCAACATCAAATAATATACATCACCAGTAATATGGAAAATAATGTTATGATTTCGATACAATATTTTAATGTATATAACATATAACAAATTTAAAAAACAACCTATTAAATTACTTTTAAAAGGCATAAATATTTTAAAAGAATCAAAATTATCTGCAATTTGAAAAAAAACTTTTTCTATACTAAACTCATTATGTTTGACAGATCTAAAAATATAACAAACTTTATTATTCATAATTAATTAGAAAAAATAGATTTATAGGGCCTAAATATATCTTCTCCCAAATCTTCCTTATAAAAATTAAATCCTTTTAGAACACCTAAATAAGAATAAATTGAAATCAGGCTAATAAATACAGATCTGTAAATAATGTTTTTGTTTAACAATAAAATGTAACTAATGACAAAAATTTCAAAAATATTAAAATAAATTAACCCTCTAGCAACGATAATTTGTAATATAGTGTTGTTGAAAAGTATATAAATCAACGACCCAACAAAATAAAGATTAAAAAACAGAACCAATTTATCATTACTTAATCTGGATTTTTTAATAATTAAAAATCCAGCTATAATCCAAATCAATCTTTTAGAAATTGCCAAAACAGTAAATAATAAATTGGTACTTAAAAAATTATTTTCTGCGTAAAAACCAATTTTATTAACCGTCGACATAGGATCATCAGAAGCAAAAATGTAAATTAGATTCAAAGGCAATTTATTTACAATGCCAAATAGTGAAAAAGCTGTAAAAACCAAAAATGACAATATTAAATATCTAAGTTTAATTTCTTTTCTAAGAAAAAAGGCTAATAAGAAAAACAATGAAGATGTATGAAATAAACTAGCTGCTATAACTCCCGCAATAAATTTAAGTGAACTACCTTTAAGTAAAGGGATTAATGAATATAGACAAATAACCAACGCAATAAGTTGACGGTTCATCCCTAAATAAGGAAGCATAATACCATAGTATAACATTAACGAAAAGATAGGCCTAGGTGAAAGGCTAAATATTGAAATTGAAAGAAAACCATAAACAATAAAAGCATGTAAAAACAAAAAAAGTGTATAGCTATCAGAAAAAAATCTTATAAAAAGATTAATTAATACATACCCAATTGAAAAAGACATTGTATTTGAATCATCATTGAGGCAGTTATTAAAATAATCGTAATAATTTTTCCAATCTGTTCCAATTTCCCAACGAATTCCATCGTGAACAATTAGAACAAAAATTAATAAAAAATATAAAATTCTAGATAATTTTTTGTCTTCAAGCGATTCAATAATTGAAGAAAATATAAACAGTAAAAATATAAATATATATAACACTACTATTTTCTTAATTCCGAATTATGCAAGAATTTACTATCAAATAAAAAGATTTGATTTTCTAAAATTGAATACCTTCTAATTAACTTTAATAAGTTAAAATAGTTATTTCGACCAATAATTTTGAAAATAAATAAAAAAATATAATTCATACATATAATTTTCTTTTGATTAGATGAACTATTTTCTTTTTGAATGATAAAATTATCTCCTAGAGCCATAATCAAGTTACCGCTGTATAATTTTTCATAAAATGAATTATTGATATCAAAAGGATTATCAGAATATTGAAAATCTTCAACTAATCTCCTATAAATTCTCCTATGATAATCAGTTATAATTAACCCATTTGAGAAAAAATTATATGAATATTTAAAATTAGAATATTCGCAAAAATTACTTTGCTTTAATAAATTTTCATATTCTACAATTAGCAATTTAATATCTTCCGGACAACTAAATGAAGAGATATTATTTTGAAATTGTTTGCCATTCATTAATAAAGAGTAATCATATCCAGAGAAATGAACAAAATTTAAATCAAACTGAACATCACTTTCTTTCAATCTATTTGTTACATAATACCTACTATCGGTTTTAATAACTTTCCTTTCATAAAAATTCCATGGTGCCAAATTATTACCAAGATCAAAAGATATATGTAGACCTTTGGAGCATAGAACAGGCAAAAAATCTATCCATTTTTGATCAGTAAAATAACTCTCGGCTTGACTTTTATAACATCCGAATTTTAAACGTTCCATCCACCATTCAATTACGTCATTAGAAATTTCATCAAACATAATTCCAACAAAACCTAAATTGAACATACCTGAATATAGTAATTTATTCTCCTTTAAAGGCCCAGTGTAACTATTCTGAATGGTAACAATATGAGGGGTTAACAATATTGACTCAGATGATAACTTTTCAAAAATAGAATCTAATGAATTAAAAACAGCTATATCGGGATCAAAGTACAAGCACATATTACCAGATCCATATTTGCTTAATATGAAGGAGAAGCAAAACGGCTTAATAGCAGTACAGAATTCGGTTAAATCATATTTAAACGCCATTTCATTCCAAAGGCTATGAGGAATGTCAAGATTATTTTTAGATATAAATACATTTTGAGGTAAGTATATTTCATCATCAAACTCATCGGCAATAAAAATTAAAAAATCAATATCAGAATTATATTTTTTAATACTTTTTTCAAGTACCTGAGCAAGTCCTAAATAATTTTTAGCACAAATTGTAAATGCAATCTTTTTCAAAATGTAATATTTAAATTTTTATCCAATTAACTGGATATACGTCTGAATTTATATCCAAATTTGAAAATTTAGACGGACAAATAACAAATTTATTAGGATTCTTATTTAACCAAGCTCCCCACCAACTAAAACTGCTGTTAGCAATAATATTATTTTTACAGCATGACATCAAATAAAGATCTAACCAAGAATTTGTTCCATAATTTCCTTCGACATATGTTACATTTTCAAGAAATATATTCGATTTTACCCACTCCATATCATTTGAAAAGACAAAAAAATGAGGAGATGATATATGCTCCTCTATCTGCTTAATCGATTTATTATAATAATCTAAACTACAGATTCTACCAAATAAATTTAAATTATTGGAATCCAAAAAATCTCCTCGTCTGACATGTAATGATACGCTATTTGTATCAGTAATTAATTTAAGAATTTCAATATTACTTTCATTTAATATCGGTTTACCAAAATTAAAATTTCGAAAAATACGATTAGTTTCACTTGCGAAATACAATTCAGAATGCCAACCACCAACATAAAAATTAATACCTGATTCTGAAGCCAAGAAACTAGAGTTATAATTATATTTAAAATTTTCTCGAATTATTTTAAAACCCGCTAAGCGTAAAAATAATTTAAATGGATATAGGAGAAAAGGAAGCTTTTCTGTTAATAAAATTCTAAATATCAAGTAGAGAACCTTTTTCTTAAAACCGTGCTTACAATCAATTCCAAAAATTTTATCCAATTCGAGGCCATTATGATCATTACAAAAAATAATAAATTCAGAATTCTCTCTTATTGCCTTTTTTTTTAAATAAAAAGAATACTGGGACATTTGATTCCCTAAACCATTAAAAATTACAACAACATCCAAAATGAATAATTAAATTATTAAATAGAAAAATTTCCCAATAACATATCAGGATTATTCAAAAATGTAGCCTCATCAATATCGGTAGGAAAAAACCGCTCTAATTCCTTTCTACTTTCAATAATATCCTTTCTAACAAATGTAACTTCTAACAATTCAGGTAAAATGTAATTATGCATCATGTGTGGAACTGCAATATCTGAATTCGCATGAACATGGACTGACTGGTGGGTCAGATTAATTTTATTTAATACATCAATTATGAGTTGATAATTTGCGCTATCTATAAAAGGAGATAAATTATGAAACTCTAAACAAATTTGAGAAAATTTATTTAATGTGGCACTTGAAACAGCATTAATAACATCCCACTCACAACCTTCAATATCCATCTTCATCAATAAGTTGTTTTCATGAAAGTGATTGTTTATAACTATTAGTTCATCGATTGTTTTCAAATTTGGTGCTTTTGAATACCCAGTTAAACCAATTTTATAAAAATAAAAATTGGGATTTTGAGTTGGCAATTTATCTATAGTATGATCGTACATAAATACACGCTTACCAAGATTGGCAATTTGTTCATCCCATGAAGTATCATTCGAAATTCCAAAACTATACGCAATCTCACTTGACTTAAATAAGTCATTATTAACCATTACATAACCCCCGTCATTATTTTTACCAACTCGAATAAACTGCTCTGAATAAACACTTCTTGGTTCCAATAAACTAATAATTTCCTTTGTTTTTTTATATACAATAGACTGTTCAATAATATTTTTATCGACCATCAATACTGATATCGCATTACTCAACAATAGAATCTGCTTTTGATTCTTCTTTTGAATAGAAAGAATTTCATTCATCAGTTGATCTGTTCCGATAATTTTTCTTATGAATCTAATAAACGATTTAAGCATTTGATTTACGATTTAAGTTATTAATTAATGATAATATAACCATTCTTAAGTTACTAGAAACAATAATAGTTAATATTGAATTTAAAAGAACAATTAATGCCGCACTAAATAGAAATGAGAGTAAAGTGTCAGGAGGGTTACTAATTTTAATCCACATGAAATTAAATATTAGAATAGAAATTACAAACTTATAACCTGAAAAGATAAACTCGAAGGCCTCCATTCGATGGAAAAACAATTTTTTAATAATTAATCTATTTAGAAAAATTCCAGAGATTAATACAGAGCATAATATCTCTGCAGTGGGAATAATTATTATACCTATAGTTTTTATAAAAATCAGAATTAAACATAATTTAAATACACTGCCAAGCACATCAAACATAGTTGTTTCTCCAAAAGTACCAATTGCAAAAAGATTAACCGATATAAAATTAAACCTGGTATAAAAAAACATACTAATTGCCAAAATTAAGGACAAAAAATCCCCTCCATATTTCCCTTGCCCTAGTAATAAATTAATAAATGAACCATTTAAAAGATAACTAGTCGAAAGTAAAATAATTGATATACCTGAAAATACCTCAAATATACTTACAATAATTGTTTTTGTATTCTGGTAGTCTCCCATGCTTTTGATTTGAGATATACTCGAGTAAATTGCTGACCCAATAGGCGCCAAAAAAGAATCACAAATCTGAAATATTCGAATAGTTATAAAATATATAGCTGCATTTGCTGGGCCAGTAAATACATTAATAATTAATAATTGACTATTGTTTATAATTGACTTTGCCATTGTACCTCCAAACATGGGCAATGACGTTTTAACTAAAATGAAAAGATTATTTTTATCGATATTAATACTAAATGATTTTTCATTATAAAATATTTTAATAAAAAAAAATATGAGTAAGAGAAAGCTTACTAAAGATTTAATCAAAAATCCTAGCGGTATAGAGACAATTCCAAAATTGGAATATAAACCCAACAAAGTACTTAAAAGACCTATTACAATTGAAATAATATTTGAAAAACCTGTGTACTTAACTTGTAAAGTTGCCTGAAAAACAGATGATAAATTATTATAAAAAATACCCAAACACGCTGAAATTGCAGAAAGAAGAAAACATATCTTAATATTAAAATATTCACTTTTATCAGCATTCACAATATCCGATATAAATGGACTAATTGATAAAGAAAATAATAATATTAATACTGAAAGTGAAATGGTAATTATCAACCCAGAAGTAACAATTTTATTGAATTCTGTAAATTCTTGCCTATTATATGAATAAGATAATTTTTGCGTTAAAACATAAGACATTCCACCGTCTAATAAGCCAATCATTGAAATAATATTTCCTGAAGCTAAAAAAGAACCATAAGTGGAAACTGAAAAATGTTTTAAATATAACGGGACTAATAATAAACCATTAATTATTAAAAAAACAACGTTTCCATAATTAAATAATAAATTAATAACGGAAGCCTTTCTCCTAGACATATTAATTTAAATACACTTTTAACAAGTCGCGTGACAATTTTTCGCTATTGTTTAGTTTTAATAGAGTATCATGTCCTGATTCCGAGAGTTTCGTAAGTAAATCAGGATTATTATCTATTTCTAAAATAGCGTTTGCGAATGAATTTATGTCATTAATTTCAGCAACCATGGCATTTACACCATTTACAAATATATCTTTATGAACTCCCGTATTAAATATAACGACTGGCTTTTTAAATAATAAAGCTTCACACATTGAATACTCTGTAGAAGTGACCCAGAGTGATGGTATTAATACTGCCTTTGAATTCCGAATATAATCTTTTAACCCATTATCCCAACCAATATTATTAATAATTTCAACATTATTTGTTGGAAAGTATTTTTCAGGTAAATTACTCATTGGCAATACTTTAAATTTTAGATTAGGTAATTTATGAAATACCTCTTGTAATACCCTTAATCCTTTATGATCGTTTACCTGGCCATAATAAATATAATAATTATCTGATGCTTCAACATTTTTGTCTACTATTGTGGAATTAGAGCAATCAAAGGGGACTGGGAAATTAAAGATTTTGTTTTGACTTACACCATATTTTTCCAAAATTTCATCAAGAGTACTATTACTAGATAAAAATGATTGGGCTAACAATGCTCTTCTTTGTAAGAAGTATCTTTCAATTATCAAAGGGATTGATTTGAATCCAGCGCATCTGTACAACAGAGCATTGAAATAATTACCTTTAACACATTTTGTACAGGAATTGTTATTCCTAAATCCAAAACCTTGGACGCAATAAAAATGCATAGTCCATGGTTGTAAAATAATTTTTGCTCCAAAATTTTTAGCCTCCAGCAAAAATTTGGATGGTTTAGAATTTTCAAAAGACGCAAAATGTACTATGTCAGGTTGAAAACTTAAAAGTACTTTTTTAAAATGTGCATTTTCTCTGTTATTGATAAATATATTTATCAATCGATTATAAAAATTTCTTTTTATAGGTAGATATTCTATGTCATGGAGTGAAATAAAATCGTCTAAATTTGATTCTATTCTTTCATTTAATATTAAAACTTTAACTTTTATATTTACTCCTTCTAAAATTTTAATTAGAAACCTAACTACTTTACCGCCTGAATCAAATTTATTTATAGATTCACTAACTAATAATACCTTCATTAAATCACTAAATCTATAATTTGTTCAATATTAGTATTTGGCCGCCATCCTAAGCTTAATAAAAACTCATTATTCGCCACACTCACCATTAAGTCATCCTTTTTATATTCCAAAGCCCCAAAGTTTAATATAGCATTTGATTTAATTTTTTTGTGTAGTAATTCAACAAACTCTTTAATTGTATGCCCTCTGCCACTGCCAACATTTATAAGAATATTTTCACCTATATACTTTGAACTATTATTAATTAATAGGCTAATTGCTGTTAATATATCAAAAATCAAAATAAAGTCTCTTATCTGCTGACCATCAGATAATTCTATTATTGATGGTGCTGATTTTAATCTGTCTATAATCCAACCATTAAATTTATCTAAACTTTCATTGGGCCCAATTACATGCTCAAGTTGAAGGATGAATGTTGTCATCGAACTTGTTTTGTTTTCAAATTTCAACCATTCTTTCAAATGCTTTTTAGATAGAGTATATCGGGATTGCATTATTTCATCATAAAACTTGTTTTTTGAATAAAAACTATCAAAAGTAATTACAACTAAATTTTCTTTATCAACTAATGAGTCAATTATCATTAAAGGTTGTAAAACATTGCAATTCAACACTGAACTGTTTTTTGACGAATATCCATAATCGACGGCAGCATTTATAAATACATCAAATTTCCATTTATTTATTTTTTCGATGAAATCAAAATCTTCTATATTAATTATATTAACCTTATTAATAGCATACTCTATTTTGTATAACTTAGTTTTTGAATTTACAATTATAGAAATTTGATATCCTTCATTTAAAAAATGAAGAAGCACGTGTTTACCTAAATAACCTGTAGAACCAGCTAGTAAAAGATTTTTCATTTTAAAAAAATCTAAATTAATTAACTAACATATTTTCTAATAACTTCAACAATATAATCATAATGTGTCTTATTCAATCCTGGCCAGACACCTAACCAAAATGAATTATTCATTATGAAATCTGTATTTTTCAAGTCACCTATTTTACGGTAGTTTAAATTCGCATAAGCTGGCTGACGCAATAAATTACCTCCAAAAAACAACCTTGTTCCGATTTTATTTTGCTCTAAGTATTCTACTAATTTATTTCTATTGATTGGGCTTCCTTCCTTAATAGTTAACATAAAACCAAACCAACTTGGATTTGAATTTTCAGTCGCTTTTGGCAATATAAAATGGTCTTCAAATTCTTTGAACATTTCAGTAAGGAGTGCATGATTTTCGCGACGCCTCGCCACAAAATGATCTGCTTTTGTTAATTGACTTAAACCAACAGCAGCTTGCATATCAGAAACCTTTAAATTAAAGCCAATGTGAGAATATGTATACTTATGATCATAACCATCTGGTAAATCGCCCAATTGTTGGCAATAACGTATACCACAAGTATTATCAACTCCTGGTGCGCACCAGCAATCTCTTCCCCAGTCCCTAAAACTCTCTGTTACTTTCTTTAGAGATGCATTATTAACTAATACAGCCCCTCCTTCTCCCATGGTTATATGATGTGCTGGATAAAATGAAAGAGTTGCTAAATCTCCAAAAGTACCAGTCTTTTTTCCATTATATGTCGCCCCCAATGAGTCGCAATCATCCTCTATAACCCATAAATTATGTTTTTTAGCAATATCCATTACGGCTTTAAGATCGAATGGATTTCCTAAAGCATGAGCTAACATAATCGCTTTAGTTTTAGGTGAAATTGCCTTTTCAATATCCTCCACTTTAATATTATAGCTAGGGATATCTACGTCTACAAACACAGGGATACATCCAAATTGAATTAAAGGGTTAATTGTTGTGGGAAAACCTGCTGCAACTGTAATTACTTCATCACCAGGCTTAATTGCTCTATCTCCTAATTTAGGAGAGGTCAATGCATAAAAGGCCAATAGATTAGCAGAAGATCCTGAGTTCACCAAAAAAGAATAACGACTCCCAAAATATTTAGCCAACTCTTTTTCAAGTTTTAAAGAAAAACGTCCGGCGGTAAGCCAGGCATCCATCATCGACTCAATACCCCAAAGCACATCATCTTCATCTATAACTTTCCCAGAAACAGGTATGTAGCTAATTCCTGGAATGATTTCTTTATTTATATTTTTTGAAAATTTATCAATGAGTGCTTTTTTAAGCAATTCGTCATCAATATTATTAAATTCAATCCCTTTTAATATTTCAGCGTTCTTTATCATTTATTTTAAACTTAAATAAAATTCAATGTCATTTTCAACTAATTTTTTAACACTAATCCCTTCATAATACCCTTTATACCAAGCAATTGTTCTCTCTATTGCTATTTCGGAATTAAAAACCGGCTTCCAGTTTAATTCAGACAACGATCGACTAATATCTAATTTTAACAACCCTGCTTCATGTGGATTATTGCTATTTTGCTCAATACGAAAATTTCCATTTCCCCAATACTCTATGGATTTTTCAACCATATTAGCAACAGATAGAGTATCAGAAATATTCGGGCCAAAATTGTACGCTTTTGAAAATTTCGTAGGGGCCTCAAAAAGTTTTTTTCCTAATTCTAAATATCCAAAAAGTGGCTCAATTACATGTTGCCATGGTCGAACAGCTTTCGGATTTCTAATCGAAATAGTATCGTTCTGGTGAAGAGATTTGACAATATCAGGTATTAATCGATCTTTAGACCAATCTCCGCCTCCTATTACATTTCCTGCTCTTCCTACTGCAAGAGCTTTACCATGAACTTCTAATTTTGAAGTATTAAAAAATGAATTTCGATAGGAATCTATTACTAATTCTGCACAGGCTTTACTAGCACTATACGGATCATAACCACCTAATCGGTCATCTTCTCTGTAGGGATATTCCCATTCATTATTGTGATAGACTTTATCTGTTGTTATAAGAACTACAGAACACTTATGGTTTAGTTGACTAACTGCATCTAATAAATTAGCTGTTCCGATTGCATTAACTTCAAAAGTTTCTGACGGAATTTCATAGGATAGCCTAACCAAGGGTTGAGCAGCCAAGTGAAATACAAAATCAGGCTGAAAATCCTTAACAGATTTGATTAAAGCTTCCTTATTTCGAAGATCATTTATTTCAGATTCACATATCTCAGCACCAGAGAGCTCATTAAATAAATTTATCTCTGTTTCTGGTGCTAAAGCATAGCCCTTAACTTTCGCTCCTAGCATACTAAGAATTTGGATCATCCATGATCCCTTAAAACCTGTATGACCAGTAACAAAAACCTTTTTTCCTGAATAAGTTTCCTTTAAAGATTGCATGTAACTATTTCCAAATTTTCCATTTTGCTAATCCTGAATTCCATAATTCGTTCAAATCCATCTTATCTTTCAATGAATCCATAGGACGCCAAAAACCACTATGTTTAAATGAATTTAATTGTCTATTTTGAGCTAAATTTTCCAAAGGATTTCTTTCCCATATAGTAGAATCGCCTTCAGTAATATAATCGAACACTGCAGGCTCACAAACAAAAAATCCACCATTAATCCAGCCTATATCTTCAGTACGTTTTTCATGAAAAGATTCAACTAAGTCCTCAGAGTTAATTTGTAAAACTCCAAATCTACCACTTGGTTGAACAGATGTCACCGTGCAAAGTTTTCCCTGTTTTTGGTGAAACTCCACCAGCTCACGAATGTTTACATCTGCAACTCCGTCGCCATAAGTAAGCATAAACGGCTCATTATTTACATATTTTTGAATACGCTTAATTCTACCTCCTGTCATTGTTTCAGGTCCAGTCTCGACTAAAGTAATCTTCCAATCTTCGGATAAATTATTATGTACCTCTAACTTATTATTCTTAACATCGATCGTTACATCTGATTGATGAAGAAATAAATTGGCGAAATATTCTTTGATAACATAACCTTTATAGCCGAGGCAAACCACGAACTCGTTGTATCCAAAACTAGAATAGATTTTCATAATGTGCCATAAAATTGGCATTCCTCCAATTTCGACCATAGGCTTAGGTCTAACATCTGTTTCTTCTGCTAATCGGGTACCAAACCCTCCTGCTAATATTACAACTTTCATAGTTTTACTATTTTGAAAAAAGTTCAAGATCTGAATTTACCATTTCTGAAACCAGAGTATATAAATCATATTTAGGTTTCCAACCCAACAAATTCTTTGCCTTCGCGGGATCTCCTAAAAGTAAATCAACCTCAGTCGGTCGAAAGTATTTCTTATCCACTTTAACCACAATTCTACCAATTTCGAGTTGAAATTCACCTGAACAACTAACAACATATCCTTGCTCATTCTCGCCTTCTCCTTTAAACCCTAATTCAATACCTACTTTTTCAAATGCCATTCTAACAAACTCACGAATGGTTGTTGTAACTCCTGTAGCCAGAACAAAATCTTCGGGCTTATCTTGTTGCAAGATTAACCACATGCCTTCTATGTAGTCTTTTGCGTGGCCCCAATCTCGTTCTGAATTTAAATTACCTAAATACAAACAATCTTCTAAACCTAATGCTATTTTAGCTGTAGCCCTTGTGATCTTTCTTGTTACAAAGGTTTCTCCGCGTTTAGGGGATTCGTGATTAAACAAAATTCCATTACATGCGAACATATCATATGCCTCTCTATAATTAACAGTTATCCAATAGGCATATAACTTTGCAACAGCGTAAGGTGACCTAGGATAAAAAGGCGTAGATTCTGATTGAGGAACAGCTTGAACTAAACCATATAATTCAGAAGTAGAAGCTTGATAAATCTTTGTTGTTTTAGTTAAACCAAGTAGTCGAACGGCTTCCAAGATTCGTAACGTTCCGATCCCATCAGCATTTGCAGTGTATTCGGGCTCTTCAAAACTAACTGCAACATGACTCATCGCAGCCAAGTTATAAATTTCATCTGGCTGTACTTCCTGTATAATACGAATTAAGTTTGTACTATCTGTAAGATCTCCATAATGTAAATGAAGGTTTCTGTTAGTGATTTGTGGGTCTTCATATAAATGGTCAATTCTTTGAGTATTGAACAGAGATGCTCTTCTTTTAATACCATGAACTTCGTAACCCTTATTCAATAAAAATTCTGCTAAATAAGCCCCGTCTTGACCGGTAATACCTGTAATAATAGCCTTTTTCAATTTATTTACTTTTATATTTTTTAATGAAAAATTGAAAGAAGTTAAACGTTAATTCTTCCAAAATATATCGCTATTTTAATCTCGTAAGTAATCATCTTGAACTCTAATAATATCAAATTCGTCTGAAGGAGATTGAAGATCGGTATGTTGCCAAAATTCAGCAACAATCCCCCAATCATTTAACCCAATCAACCGATGACGCTCTCCTTGATTAAGTACAATGATTTCGCCTGTTTCATAGCTATTAATCTCTCCTTCTCTATCATCATTACTTTTAATAACACCAACAGGACCAGATACTACTCTCCAAGTTTCTGCTCTCCTATTATGATATTGCCAAGAAAGTCGAGCAGATGGTTTAACCATTAGTATCTTAGGACTTAACTTTCCTGAAATTCGTAAATTTGCAACGTTAAATCCTTCAAAGTAAACATCTGCAAAATCTTGTGCTTGATTTTCTTCAATAACAAAAAAACCGCCCCACGGTCGCTCAAAATCAAAAGAGGCGATTGATAGTCCAAATGATTTGAGTTCTTGTTTTACTCTTTCAAAAATATCCATATTTTAATTACCTTTTAACAACCAACTAGATGATTGAATTTTATCTCCTAAACCATCAATTAGTTCAATTCCTAATTCTTTACAAATTGGCACTTCAGGAATAGAATTATTATTTTGATCCCCTCCATTTGCAAATGCCAGATTAAATTCAGAAGACAATTCCTTGTGAATATTTCTTATTGTTTCACAAACCGTTCTATCTTTATCTAGAGATAAAAAAACCTTATCTACGCTTCTAATATTGGATACTATAAAAAACCTTTCATCTTCTTTTTGAAACTCTTTTGAGCCTTTCAATGCTCTTTGGTGATCACTATTTACAATTACTATTAGCTTATCACCATTTGCTTTTGCATTGTTAAAATATTCAATATGACCTTTGTGAATTGGATTGAAATAACCACTAACAATGATAGCTTTCTTCTTCATAGGAATAATTAATTAAATTTTACGGCTTCGCCATCCTGAGTCACACAATAAGGGCTCTCAGAAAAACGAAATTCAACAACAAATATACCCCCATTTTGTTTTAGCGCCAAAGCATATTTATTTAAAGGGAATATTTCAAAATATGTCCACCGAATTAATGGAAAAGTTCTATTTTAGTCACTCAGCGCTTTTCCCTTCGTTTCTGGCAAATAAATCATGCCTACGATGACCGTTAAGGCAGCTAGGGCGATGGGGTAAAACAGTCCAGCGAAATTCGAGTGAGTGACAGATCCCAGCCAGGTGGCCACGAAAGGGGCGCAGCCGCCGAACACCCCATTAGCAAAGTGATATGGGATGGAAAGGGAGGTGTAGCGGATTTTGGTGGGGAAAAGTTCGACCAGGAAGGCGGCGATCGGGCCGTAGGCCATCGCCGCGAAACTCACCAATAAGCTGCAAATGAAAGCTAATTCGAGCTTGCCCGTCCACGTTAGGAAGATGGAGCCATTGATTAAAGTGCCCTCTTCAGAGACGATGGTGGCCATCCAAGAGAATAAAGGGTAGTACCCGAGCGCAGCGAGGGCCATCCCGCCCAGCATCACTTTCTTGCGACCCACGCGGTCGGACAAGCTGCCGAAATAGACGAAGAGAGGCGTCCCCACCACTAAGCTCGCGGCGATGATGAGATTCGTTGTGATGAAATCGACCTGCAGGATCTTGTTGATGAAGATTTGGGCATAAAATTGCCCTGTGTGCCAGACGACGCCTTGGCCTACGATAGCCCCAAACATCGCGATGAGCATTAAGCGGCGGTTTTCCTTGCTCGCGAAAGCTTCTTTTAAGGGGTTTTCGGAGAGTCGCCCTTCGGCTTTGAGTTTG
>JACCDH011729889.1_pt1 | contig 20442 bp, 20 predicted proteins | sample 7442481 | NCBI WGS metagenome assembly JACCDH01 (sample SAMN15323433, study PRJNA562643) | freshwater metagenome | isolation source: river surface water | place: USA:Blue River Watershed | collected 2017-08-15 | reverse complement strand
TTTGGCGCAGATGATGGCTGCCCGGGATATTTTGGACCGGCATCTATGACCCCTTCATTCTGGTGTGACCCAGCGATGAAGGAAAATGCCTAACCAGTAGTTAATACCTATATCAAAGGCGGAAGGTGCTGCAGGTTTGGGCGTTGTCGGTTGCCATCTGGTGCGGACGGTGGGACTCGAACCCACACGAGCAAGGCTCAGGGGATTTTAAGTCCCTTAGCGTCTGATATAACGCATTGATAATGCAGGTCAATTATTTCGTTGAACTTTCTATGTGTAAGAGAGTGTGTAAATAACATTCCGGCTACACATCAATTTAATCGGCCTTTTGACCCTCTGTCCACCGCCTTGACAACGGACGATGCTGGTACGGAGTAATCATGCGTAAAAGGTATCGTCACAACCCGGTCCACTGGGGTGGATTTCGACGCTTTCCCACCTTCCCTGCCCGTTATCTGCCGGGATATGCGCTTTAATCTGGTCAACCGTGTAGATCGTGAGGTGTTGTGTCTTTAGGTCCCACAGATGGAACTCGAATGCCGCCCCATACCGCTCGGCCGTTATCCACTCATTCCTTGATAAAAAAAGCCGGGGTGGAACCGATAGCGTAGTCTTAACTTCGATTAGCCGATTTACCTCTGCTTCATCGTGCCAGACATATGAGAGGATATCGTAGCCAACGGTATTGTCGTCGATCGCCACCCAAATGGGATCGCGACCTATACCTTCTTTTAAAAGCCTCTTTTTTTCATAAGCCAGTGTAAGCCGTTCACCTTCTCTACCTTGCGCTAGCAGGCGGGCATCGCGCTCACCCCGATTGGCCGAGGCAAGCATATCCCACCAATCGGTGGCGCGACTGTCTGAGCTCAGCAATCCTGCCGAGCGAAGGCACTGAACACCATTTACCCCGATGGCTTGCAGGACATGATTACGACCAGCCGGGGCAAGCCGCGCCCATACTGGCGATCGGCTTTCAATAACTGCTTCGATCGCCGCAGTGAAAAAGGCCTCTAGTGGCGTTATTATCTGAGGAGGAACACGCGCTTCGATCTCAATTCCAGCATCGTAATCATGCGGGTAGAAATCGGCTCGAACCGCACGAACCGTTTTTATAAGGTCGGTGGTATCGAGATCAGGGTTTTTTTCGCGATACGTCCGTATGAGGTAGGCCGCTTCAAAGGCGCTCATCGATAAGATGCGCTCTTCGTTCACTAGCCGCCCTCGTCTTCGTCAAAATGGGCACGCCCTTCCAGCTCTTCGACCAGATCGACAATATCCTGGAGATCGACGTCATAATCGACGGGCTCTTCGGCATTTTCCTCATCAAGTGCAATCTGATGTAAATCGCGATCATCCAGCAGCTGCTGCATTGCTCTCACTTTCGTCGCAAGCCGGCGACTTACAGAATGATCTATGCAGCCCAAGCCCTGCGGCGCGCGGGTCTGAAAAATATGGACATTTGTAATCTCGTTGGGGTCTAATCCGAGACGATGAATGCGGTCGATCGACTGAAGGAAGTGCGTGCTGACATAGCTTCGATCAAGATAGAGAGCTTCATGGCAGACGGTATGGAGACTGATACCTTCTCCGGCCGCAGCCGGATTGGCAATCATAACCATGCAATCGTCGTCCTTGTGAAATCGCCGAAGTCGGCCTTCTCTGGTCTCGGGGTCAGAGGAACTCCCAGAGGGAACCGCCCCATAAAGCGCAACTGGATTTAAATCAGCCAACATAAGAAGCATTTGTTCAATCGTATCAGTAAAGATCGTCCAGATTACCGACTTCCGACCATGTGAAGCGAGTTCGCGGGCCTTAGCTGCTACGGCCAGCATTTTGGGTGAGGGGCCATCCTCAACGACCTGATCAACCAGGCCAGAGTTAACTCCGACGATATCGGAGGTGATCGCGCGCAAGGCGAGAAGCGGGTTTGAAGACAGCTGCAAAAGTCGCATCACCGATTTGCGAGCACCCGCAAAATCTATCGAGCCAGAGCGAATATTGGTGAGTTGGCGAAGGCTTTCACTCCTTACCAAGCTATAGAGGGCAAGCTGTCCTGGTCCCATGCCCACCTGATGGAAGTGAGTGTAACGCGCGGGCAGACCTAACTCCTCTTTGGTGGTCCGGACATACAGGCTCCCCAGGACTTCTCTCGGCGGAGAGCCCTGATTTATTTGGAGGCCTAAACCTTGACCGGGCCATAAAAAATTGAGCTGCGAAACCAAATCTGACGGGGATTGTGGCATTGGCGTGCCGCTTAGGATATCGCGACGTACTGGAAGCGTAGCTAAGCTCAGAAGCAGCGCTCCGCGCTGCGAAGCCTCGCCTGCCTTCATTCGGTGAGACTCGTCGAGTACCAGGTGGACCGGCTGACGAGCGAGATACGCTCCGAATATCGCCGGATGCTGTATGAGCAGATCATAGTTGATGACAAAGCGCTTGCCGCCACCACCCAACATTGTCTCGATCGCATGGCCAGATCCGCCGAGTATCTGAAATGCCTCTGTATCTGGGCCAGCTGGATCCATCGTCTCTTTTACGATATCGCTCCACGCGGGGAACGCAGCCTTAGGGCAAACAACTAGCACGTGGCTGTCCGATTGGCTCGTGAGGAGATGCAGAGCAAAGGCCACTGTCGTCTTACCTGCACCTGGAACCGAAAAATTAGCTCCGTTCTGGATTGATAGCAGATGACGAATATCTCGAACCTGAAACCACTTAAGCTCCCGCACAAAACCCAGTGCGCGTAACCGACTACGCACTTCCTCGTCTGTTACGGTGAGCGTTAGGCTGCCTTGAGCTTCCTGAACTTTACGACGAGCCGCCGCAAAATCTTGAATACGAGATTGAGCTTCGCTGTCAGGCTTAAACCGAAAATTGTAAGCGCGCTGCTGGTCGCGGGTGCCATAGTCACGCAGCAAATCCAGAACAGTCGGCCAGCTCAGTTCAACTGACAACTCCGTGATCCTGGTATCATTACCCAGCGTCGATGCGGTCTGCTTTATACGGTCCCAAATTGTATTGTTGGTCGCCGAAGCTACCAGCAGGAGACCGCGCCTGCTCTGCTCGTCGTAGCGCACGGCGATATTCAAAGGCTCTTGAGAGGCCAGACCGTCCATTGGTTAGGCCGTTCCCGACTTTGATTCAGCTCGCTGACGCTCCAGAAAACCACGGAGGCGATCTATATTGGTCTGGACGGCATCGAGCTGCTTTCCGATAGCGTCCAGGCTTCCGGGAGCCGCACGAGTCATATCTACCTCGGAGAGCTTACCATTTGCAGTCTGGATCAGATTGAGGGGCATCTGCCCATCGCGCTTATCGCGCTCTATCTCGATTATTCCCTCACATACTTCGACAAGCTGATCTGCAACTTCCTCGCGACGCGCAGCGTCGTCGATAAGTGATATCAATGGCCGAAGCGTTGGCCCAGAGCTTGCTCCAAGGTCGACAGCAAAATCTTCCGCGTCATCGTCATCCGCAGGGCCGCTTTCATCTAATTCGACACCAAAACGCTCAGCGAGTTTTGCCGCTACCTCGTCGGATTTCTTTCCGAACATAGGCTTGAAGTCATAAACACGGCGCTTCAATTTGCTGCGACGATCGGCGAGCAGCCAGGCTATACGGCGACTGACCTCCTGCGCGTCTCCTGTTTTGGCCTTTACGTTCTCGCCAATATCAAAAAATAACTGTTTGGCGTCCTCGATCGTCTCATAATCGCCGCCGCGATTGAGCCATTCAACGAGATATAGGTCAGCCTCGGTCAACGCATTGATGGCGTCATCAATCTCGACCTTCTTCTTGTTCATCAGGGCCATGAGTTCCTTCATGGGCCGACCACTGTCGCGCAGCTCGCGTATGGCGATGCACTCATTGATCCAATCATAGTCCAGCTCGGTGCGCTGCTTCATCTGCAAGCGCACCTCAACCTCCACGATAGCCTTCTCTGTCGCGGCTGCAGGAAGCAGTTGGCATTTCACCGTTGCAAATTCGCGGTAAAGATTGGGGTCCTCTGCGTACAGGCTGCGCATCGCCGCCAGGCGCCGGTTGCCGTTTACAACGACCCCTCGACGAGTGATCAAAATTGGCTGCCGCTGACGTTCGGCTTTCAGAACGTCAATGATCGGCGCGATCGAACCCTCGCGGCCAGTGTTAGCGTATTTAAGCAGAAATTCGTGTTGTCGTTGTTGGGCAGCTTCGTTTTCTTCCCCGGAAGAAAAGTAATCGGACGGTTTCCCTTCTCGGCGTGCATATGCTTGCTGAGCAGTACGAGTCCGAAAGTTCGCCATCCGGTATATGGGTAACTCTAATGGAACCCAAACAACCGGCAAGTCGTGTGGCTGACTTTCGTACTCGTAAAAAGGCTCTGTCTTATCTGACGCAGCAAGGCGCTCTGCAATTTGCGCTTCCCGGATGTGGGCCGGTTCCACGTTAACGGTATATGCCATGCGGCCCCTCTTACTCAAATCCGATCAGGAAGATCGGCACTGTTATGGTTCGGTCGAACAGCCGCAGTTCGTTCATTATGCGCTCGAAGCTAGCTATATTGCTCCCGATATTCGATGCTGCTTGCTTTGTTGGGAGCGCAAGTGCAGCCGCCTCGATCCGACGCGCGCTCCAAAGATGCTGAAGTTTCAGCAGGTCATAGGGCGCGCGGCTGGCGTTTCCGGTTTGCAGATGAAATGAAAGGTCATCCTTTACGCCAAAGACCGTGAGGTCGTAGCTTTGATCTATCTTCACGTCGAAGGGCCAGCCCTCAGCCGCCAATTCCGCTTTGACATGATCGCGTATCGCCGTCGTAGATCCGGGGCCGACGGTCAGATCGGGTTTTTGAAAAACATCCATCAGCCAGTCGTCGAGCTCTCGCTGCGCCCACTGAGCGCGCCCGTTGTGATGAGAATAGGCTTCTGCAAATTGCATCAATCTTCTCGCGCTGGGGGCTCATAAATGGGTTGGTTCATCGCCCTGGTTCGGAGTGTTCCAGCCTGTAGCTGAGCAATCCGGTCGAGTGCTACCTCGACGTATTCCTCTGTTATATCGCAGCCGTAAGCATTTCGCCCGTTCTTTAGGGCTGCGACGGCGCTCGAACCGACCCCAAGATAGGGATCCAGCACATTGTCTCCTGGATTGGTCATGCTCAATACCAGACGCTCGACCAAACCAACCGGGAACTGACAAGGGTGGTCGGTCTTCTCGACATGGTTCGATTTCACGTTCGGAATATCCCAAACGTCCGAAGGGTTTTTCCCTAGAGGGTTCCCTGACAATTTCCCTTTATTCGGACCCTTAAAGTGTTTCTTGTCGGGATATTTAGACGGGATGCGAACGGGATCGAGATTGAATGTGTAATCATCGCTCTTAGTAAACCATAAAATGGTCTCGTGACGGCCGGAGAAGCGATTTTGGCAATGTAAACCGTGCCCGAACGTCCAAATGATCCGATTACGAAGTTGAAGGCCATGATCTTTGAAGATGCGATACAGGATAATATCCAGAGGAAATACTTCGCCGTCGTCAACATGATTCCCAACCTGCCAGCAAATTGACCCTTGTGGGTGCAGAAGCCGCACGGCCTCTGCGATGGTCGCCGCCTGGCTCTCGATGTATATGTCGAGCGAGGTACGTTTTTCATACTCTTTGCCGATGTTGTACGGCGGGGACGTAACGATAAGATCCATGCTTCCCTTTTTCAAAGAGCGCATGAAATCTAAGTTATCCTGACACTCAATGACTGCTTTAGTCTTCCGGATGGGTACGACGTTAGCAGTGTTCAGGCGTGCTGTTTGTTGGCGAGCCATTATTTCCATCCCCCGATGACATTATCCATCGGTTTTACATTATACATCAATACTAAAACCGGCCTCTACCTTACATCATCACCGAGCGCAGATCTAGTGCCTTCGGTCAGTAAGGAGCCAACTTAATCTCGTTTTGCCTCTTCCTCGCCCGCGCGATGTCGAAATCGCTCTGCATACGCATCAGCCTCTCGATCGGGATTCCGAAAACCCTCTCAATCCGCAGGGCCATATCAGCGGAGAGGTCGGCACGATTGTTGAGTAGTGCCGACAAAGCTGGGCGGGTGACGCCCAACGCCAGGGCGGCCTCAGTGACGGACAGCCGGTTTGCATCGATCACCATCGCTCTTACAAAGCCGCCGGGGTGAACCGCATTCTCTACACTAAGCATGTTCCCCCTTTCAGACTCGAGTTTGACCATGCAAGCTTGCCCCGTAAAGCCGGGCTTTACAAGCAGAATGTTCCTGAGATGTTCTCATGGTTATGGATAGGAGCTATCTCATCCACGGAGGCTTCATAAAATGCTTGGTTTTGAACAGCGCCCGGAGTCTCCGGCGAGCTGTAGAGGGGCGCGGGCTGGGGCGGGGCGCCATCGGCGGCGCCAGGAACATCGAACCAAAATCCTCAGGCTCAGACGCACCTGATGCCGCATCGCCCGACCGACTGAAAAACCGAGAACAGGCTTCGCTGTCGCTACCGCTGCTCTTCCCGCCTTTCGATTTCTTGACGGGCCGGGCCACCGCCATGAAGCGCGAAACCAAGCTCGGGATCGTCCGCGCCTCGTCGCGTAAAAACCGCGATACCGCTTTAACGGTGGAAGGCACGAGGCTGGCAATCTTTTGAAGAAGGAGGCCCGGCGCTGATTGCATGAATCGCGAGCCCGTCAGCGTGCGCGCCCGTCACCTCCTGGTCCTTCGCGTTCGCGAGTTTCAGCCTCGAGACGGCGGCGCTCATATTCGCGCTCGAGCGCGATGCGGCGTTCTTCTTCGCCGGTGCGCCGGGCAAGGTCGCGCTCCTGATCGGCGAGCAGGCTCGCCCGCTCCTGACCCTGGCGGGCAATAAGCGCGTCGATCTCGGCACGCTGGCTGGCATTGAGAGCGCCGACCATGATCTGCACTTCTTCGTCGCGGCGCGCTTCGGCCTCGCGGGCAGATTTCGCCTCCGCTGCAATCCGCATTCCCTTTGCTTCGTCGCTCAGCACTTCACGCAGGTTCTGCTTGATGCGATCAAACCCGGTCGGCTCCGGCGTCCGCTCGCGCACGGCGCGGCGCGCCTGCTCGGCGGCAAAGCTGTCGATCGCCTGGGCGGCGGCGCTGCGGTGATTTTCCTGTAGCTCTTCGACCTCACGGTTGTGGCGGATTTCCTGCTCGGCCAGGTCCGAGCCGTGGCGCGCGACGATCTTCTCGCGAAAGGCGTCCATGCGGAGCTGATCGACGGCTTCCTGCTCGCGCGCAAAATTCGTGGCCTCCTGCTCCGGGGGCTGCGGCGGATCAATGTCGATCGGGTCGGGCTGTGGCAGGTCCGGTGCCGGTTCCGCCGGAACCGCCCGCGCGCGGATATCGGCGCGGGCTTCCTTCACGCTCGGCAACGCGCCGGGATCGACCTCGGCCATAAACTCGCGAACATCCTTTGCCTTCACATCGGGGAGCTGGCGGCCAAGGCTGTGAACCTTGGCGTCCATGTCCAGCACCACGAAGTCGCGTTTGTCGCCACGGGCCAGGACGTAACCGGCATCCTCCAGGGCGGACTTGAAAGCGGGGCCGCTGTCGCTCGCCTGAAACAGGCTCGTGATCTGCGCCTTGCGGGCGCGGTGGTCCAGCGCCGCACCCTCGCCCTGCTGCCATTCCGCATGGTCGATCCGGGCGTCCGGCATCTCCGGCTGGCGTTCCCGGTCGCGCTTAGCGTGCTTGCCCGGCACCAGCTCATGCCCGAACTCGATTTCCAGCCGCTGGCTGGCGCGCTCATGGGCAAGATAATTGTGGCTGTCGGGGCATAGCTTCATGCGGTCGATGTCGGTCCTGGCCCAGACGACATGGATGTGCTGGCGACCGTGTTTCTCATGCATCATGACGGCGCGCGGCTGGCCGGTCAGGCCTAGCTCTTCTTCCAGCACGTCCACCGCCCGCGCCCATTGGGCCGGGGTCATAGTGTAGGTTTCAGCCGGGTCGATGTTGGCATGGTAGAGGCCGAGCTTGCCGCGCGTGCCTTCGCTCAGAGTCTGCCAATCGCGGAAGGCCTCCCTCAGAGAACCCGCTGGCGATTGCAGTTCCAGCAATTCGATCCGCTCGTTTGTATCCGTGCGGATCAGGTGGGCTGCAAGCTGTTTAGGACCGGCCCGGCTCGCGCCCTTGATGATCATCCGTGGGGTCCTTGCCGAGGGCGCGGTAGATGGCGTTGCGAATATCCAGGTATGCGGTGACGGCCTCCTGAAGTTCGGGCAGGTCGATATCCTGGCCGGAGTTCACGCTGCGGGCGATCTGGTTGAGGTTGTTGCCGACACGGCCAAGCTCACCGAGCAACTGGCGCAGAACGGTATGGTCGGCGGTGGGGCGGCGCTGTGCGCGGGGGCCGGTCTCGCCGAATGCGGCGGCCCGCATGAAGGCTCCGGCGGCCAGACCCGCTCGGGACGAAAGGGTCTCAAGACGGGCGCGCTCTTCGCTCGTCAGCCGCACTGTGACAGTGACGCCCCTCTGGCGTTTGTCAGTTCCGCTCGCCACCCGCCCTCCGGCAATGAAGGGGTCCAGGGGTCCGCCCTGGGCGGTGCAGGCTGCAATGCCTGCCGGTGGTCCAGAGGCCGAACCTCTGGTCTGGTTTCCAAAGGGCACGAAGGCCCTTTGGTCGATGGTTCCAGGGAGCGCGAAAGCTCCTTGGTGGGTCCAGGGCAAAGCCCTGTGTCGGGTCCAGGGTGAAGCCCGGTCCAGGGTGCAGGGGCAGCGAAGCGCTCCTGCTCTGGGGGTTCCACAGGGGGGCATGAAAGCCCTCCTTGGCCTGGGGATGCAACGGGGGTCGGAGACGCCCCTTGCCAAGCCGCGCGGTGTTACCGCGCATGGCTTGCATATCATGATATTCCCGATTCCAGTATAGCCGATGAGATTGAAGTGCCAGTTAACGAACGCACGCTAAGGTGCTGGTATTGCGAACTGTTCTCAAGTTCTTCACCGGCATGCAAGCGTATGTGATACACTCGTCGGATGCAATTCAGCGATGATGAAAACAACGCGGGTCCGGCCATCGGCACCGCTCCAATTCCGGCGGCGGACTTCGCCCGCCGCCGTGTCGCGACCCTGTTGGGCCGCGAGCGCCCGATGGGCGATCAGGACGATGCCAGTTTCCGCAAAGAGAAGATGATGCTGGCCGTCCACCAGGCCTCCAAGGACGCCTATTGTTTCTGGAAGCTGCCGACCTGCGAGATCGACGTTTATCATTTGCTGGGCAAGCGTCCCGCCCATCTGACCATCCTGTTCGGCATCAAAAAGATGCCGCGCCGCTGGCTGGCCCCGGCCAACTACAATTCTCGATTTCTCGGACGGCCCGGCTAGTCGTCCCGGCCATACAGGTCGCGGGTACGGTTTAATCGGTCCAGCTCTTCCCGGTTGATCAACGCGATCCTGGCTGCCTCCTTCTCCGCCCATTTCTGATTGATCTCTTCAATCAGCCTGGTGTTCTCGGCCTGCATATCCGGGTCTTCAATTCCCCCGACTGTTTTCTCAATTTCGGCCTGCCGAAGTTCGGCATAACTATCCCGTGCGTCCTGCCGCCGCCGGTCGAATCGCTCAGCGTCGGCGCGCCGGTGTTCCTCGTATGCGACCGCCTTGTTCGGCAACAGCTCCGGACCTTCGATCGGCGGAACCGGCGCGCGCTCTTCCGCTCGCGCCGGTTCCTGTTGCTCTGCAACAGGCCGCGCGAATTTTGAGCGGGCCAGGTCTTCGCGGGACCGCTCAACGCGCTCCGCTTCCTCGCGCGCCAGCCGCGCCGCCTCTTCCCGGTCATGCGCCATCGGGCGTCTCCGTCTTCACCATGACTTGCGGAATCTCCATGCGGGCTCTGAAGTCCGGGTCGGAATGGGCGTAGTGCTTGAGGACACTCCCCGGCTCCGCGCTCGTCGGCAGGACGATGACCCGATCCTTGAACTGCGGCCCTGCCAGGACGTTCGCGGCGACCCGCTTGACGCGGGTGCCGTCCAGCACACTTTCCCGCTCACCCAGCTCGTCGGACAGTCTTTCGGCTCCCTGATCGGCGGAGCTGGGATTCATGAACATGCGGACGGCGCAGCTTCCGACCATGCCCTTGGCGTTGTCGTAGGCGGTTTCCAACTGGCCCAGGCTCTGGGTGAACAGCCAGAGTTTGATGCCGTACTGGCGACCGATCTCCAGGGCCTCTTCAACAGGCGGCATTCTGCGAAGCCGGGGCAGCTCGTCCAGAATGAAGAGGATCGGCCTTGTGCCGCGGACCGGGAGCGATGCTGTCAGCGCGCGGATATGCTGCGCAATGACGACGCGCAGTAGCGATGCGTAGCTGTCGATCTCGTTGGGATTCACGCAGATATAGAGGGTGCTGTTTTTCCCGTCGCGCAGGTCCTGCGGACGCCAGTCCGTCGCCGCCGTGGCGCGCGTGATGCGATTGCCTTCCCATGCACTCAGACTGGCAAGCGCCGATTGCAGGACGCCATCGCGCGTCTTGGGCTCCATGCCGCCGAGGGACGCGCCCGCGCGCGCCATCGTCTCGATGCTCGACGCCTCCAGGCCGATGATGAAGCCGTCCCATTTAACGCCGTGCAGGATATTGAGCACCTTGCCCATCGTGCGGTCTTTGATCTCGGGATTGCTGTCCACGACATAGGCGATCGCAGCGGTGGTGATATCGCGGGCGCGGCTCTCCCAGAATGGATCTTTGCCGCCCGGCACGCTCAGCATGTCGGCGAGGAAGCGGCTATCCTCCCACAGGTGGTCCGGGTCGGTCGAAACTTCCGCGAGCGGATTGTAGCGATGTGTGCCCTCCTTGGAGAGCGGGCTGAACTTGAAGACCGGCCCGACGTTGGCCGCGCGCCAGCCGCTGGTCTTCTCGAATATCTCGCCCTTCACGTCCAGCACGACGGCGGGGCCGTCCCAGGTCAGCAGATTGGGAATGACATGGCACTGCGTTTTGCCGGAGCCCGGCGGGGCGACGGTGATCAGCGCACCTTCACCCTGGAAACCGTAGAGCTTGTTGTCCTTGCCACCGATGATGAGGAAATCGCCAGGCACCGCGCCTGGCTCGGCGGTGGCGAGGCTCTCGGGTGGATCAAGATCGCTGCCGTTGCCGAGCAGCCGGGCTGCCAGCGGGCGCAGCACGGGATTGTCGGGATGTTTTTTAATTGCGTCGCTCAACTCCTTCACGGCGAGATTGACGCAGGACTCTACGTCGTCGCCGCCGATCAGCCATTTCACGCCTTCGTTGATGCCTTTGATCTCATAACCCGGCCAAGTGTAGACATGGCCGTTGAATATCGTAGCCTTTCCGCTGCCGTAGATAATTCCCAGCGCTTGAATCCAAACGTTGTTGTCGTCGTAATTGAGACCGGTCGCCTTGAGCAGAAGCACGCTGCGCAGCGCTTCGCGGTCGCGCACTTGCATGGTCGCAAGGGAGCGCTCCATGTGACAGCGCAGCAGCTGTCGCGGTTTCAATCCATGATAGTCGAGCATGAAGGCGACGGATTGCGTTCGCTCGTCAAAGGCCTTGTTGATCGCCGCAATCTGAGCCTCCGGCGTCTCGCCAAACTGAGCCATGAGCTTCGCGACCGTCGCGTTCTTGGCTTCTGTCTGAAGCTTCTTCCGCCGCCCCTCCAGCGTCAGAAAAAACCAGAAGACCCAGACAATGCCGCCGATCAGTGCCAGAGGAGCAAGCAATACAGCAAGGCCCGCCACCAGCTTTTGCAGCAGGCCCGACAACAGCAAGAGCAGAACGACCCCGCCCGCAATGAGCCATTTCGTCTTTGCTGTCATAGCCGCCCCTCCTGCGGCCAAGATGTAGCGTCACAGAAAGGACTGGTAAATCAAATCAGAGCTGTCGCCGCACGGCGGCAGTGATCGTGATCTAAAGCGCCCGATGGCGCTGCACCCTGTTCATTAATGACCAGCTGAGCGAGGTAGGTGGTCAGTCGTTTCCCGGCATTCGCAATCATGCGGTCCTTCTTTCATTCGCATCCTCGCAGGGGATTCGGCTTATGCCCGCAAGCCTGACGGCTTCTCCACTTCGTTCCGACCCAAGAGGGTGCGGCCAAGCCGAACGCCCTGCTCCTGTCTGCGCATGAAGGCCCGCGATGATCGCGGCTGCAAGACGGGAGAACAGCCATGACCTTTTACATCTCGCCCTCTGAACTGGTCGGCCTCAACGAACAGGAACTCCGCGCTCTCTACGGTCGCCTGATCAGCGATCTGCGCCGCACCGGCCAGTCGGCCCAGGATTGCCCGGCCCTCTCGGCGTCGCTGCGCAATGTGCAGGAAGCAATCGTTGGCCTGCAGCAGCCGAAACCGCAGCCACCGAAAGCCCCGAAGGGTCCGCGTTTTTGAGCCGCGCCGCAACCCGCCGCCGGCATCGCCGGCGGCGGGGTCTGCTCGTCAGTATTCACTGGCGAGCATGATGGTCAGGACGCGGGTGGTGGCCGACGGGTCGGCCGGGTTCTCCGAACCGTAGACGCATGCGCGATCGTAGTAGTCGATCTTCCAGAACACGCGGCGGTCCGCGATCGTGATCGAGCCGAAGTCATGCTCGCCGTAGGGATCGTTGTCGCCGGTGAAATCCGAAAAGGTCTGCACCGCTTCGACGCAGCCGCTCTCGAAGGCCGCCCCGAGGGCATTGACGCCCTCGGTGATCATCACGCGCCCGCCGATGAAGGTCGATCGGAAGGCGTCGTTCAGCGCCCGGATGCGGGCGGCGTTTTCTGCGCCCCGGCTCATACCAGTTCTCCTTGACGCGAAGCGCGGTCGGCTTTGGGGGTGAAGGCACGGGCCACGATGCGGCCCTGGATCGGGAAGGCATTGCAGCGGAGGTTGAACCCCTTGCCGTCCTGATGAAGCCAGGCAGCGCCGATGCGGGTCCAGCGTGCATCCTTGCCGTCGCCGTCCACGCTCCAGAGCATGAAGGCGGGTGAGTTTTGAGTGACAGTCGCCATTGTTCTTCTCCTTTGAGATCGGAGCCCGCAGACGATCTGCGGCCTCATGGGGAGAAGGCGGCGCGGCCCAGGGGAGCCGGGGGTCAACACCGGGCAAAGCCCGCCCGGAGGGCAAGCTGCACAAGCCCGAGGAACGAGAGGCGCGGAAGCGCAGGTGATTGATGCCCGGCGGGGCCGCGCCAGAAACGACACATAAAGAGGCCGTGGATGGCTGAATCTGGGCTCCCTCGCATCTCATTCGAGAAGCTGGCGACCGCCCAAAATCCGGCCTGTCGTGATCTGTATGACGGACTGTGGTAATGAATGAAGCCGCTCGGAGCAGGCGGGCTGGCGCGATGGTCGGCATGTCATTCCGCCGAATGCCGGTTCGGAACAGAGTTCTGGACGCCGCGATTACCCCCGCGCCGCTGTCGTCAGTGAAACAGAATGCGTTCCAGGGCCTGGGAGAGTGCCTCTCGCCGTTCGACTGCAAGCTGATCGAGATTCTGCTGCTTCCACCTGACGGCCGGAAGGTGCTGAGCCTCCGGGATGCCGGGCAGCGTCCAATCCGGGCTTCCGCGTTTGAAGCCCAGGAGGAAGCGCCGATGATCCTCGGGCATGTCGCCGACGATGATGCCGATCATCGCCTCCCGCGCGGCGACAAGATCGTCAAGACCGACGGCGGTGTCGGTCATGCCCTCGAAGCCACGCTGGTATTCGCTTTCCAGGACTTTGCGGTTCGGGGCCAGGATTTCAGCCATCGGGCGGGGATGGCTGATGACGTAGATCAGGAAGGCGCGGCGCAACTCATCGCTGACGCCTTCATTGGCCAGAAGGTCCCGTACATCGAACAGGTCGCGCGGGTGCTGGCGGTCCAGCGCGGCCACGAGCTTGCCCGCATAGAGATCAGGGAATGAGACGACCTGGATTTCGGCGAAGCCGTAGGCGTCTTCGACCGCCGGTGCCACGCTCATCACGGTCGGCTCGTAGACGGTGCCGCGCAGGACGGGCGTGACTTCGATCTTGATCTGCACATTGTCGGCGCGGACCACGAGCTTGGTCACGATGTTGTCGCCCTGAACACGCGACGGCGCGACGCGCACGCCCGGGATGCCCCGTTCAATGCGGCCTTTTATCCGCAGCATGGCCGCGTCGATCGCGGCCAGCGACGCCGCGCGGTCCTCAACCGGAAGATAGGTCAGGTCGATATCAACCGAGAGTCGCGGCAGGTCGCGCACAAAGAGATTGATGGCGGTGCCGCCTTTGAGGGCGAAGCTTTGTTCTTCGGCCACGAGGGGCAACACACGGATCAGCAGCGCGACCTGACGCTGATATGATTCAAGAAACGGCATCGATATCCCTTGGAACGGTGATCTGGTATTTCGCATCGAGCCTGCCGCCCTTCACCAGCATGCGCTTCCCCGCTCCCAGGTCGATCCGGGATGGGTCGAGCTTGGCGCACCATGCATGGCGGTGGCGGTCGGCAAAAAAGAGGAAGAGCCGCTTCACCTTCACGCTGGCGCAATTCTCAAGGAGCGTTTGCAGCCTGCGCGGGCTGAGATCGCTTAAACCCTCCATCAGGGCATCGACCTGATGGAAGCTCTCGCGATCGGGCAGTTCGTCCAGCATTTCCAAGATGGCACGCTCTTTGATCGAATAGCGGATCGGCCAGGTCACGAGCCCGCCTGTACGCACCATGAAACCGCCCGGCATAAGCGGCGGCGCATTCTCTCCGTAGCCCGGCGAAGGCCGGTCTATGTCGCGCTCGGAAACCGGATCGTTCGGAAAGAGCCGCTGGCTGTTGTGCCAGTGGAATTTCACATCGAGGGGGAGCTCGGCAACCCAGGTTGGCGGTCGCATGGGTCCGTAGAGATGAACCTCGCTGACCGCTGTCGTGAGGTAGTGCGCATAACCTTGCGCTTCGAGGGCGCTGCGTCCCCCGACCGTCAGCGGATAATCCAGGAGCAACTGGAGGGATGTGACCACCTGTTGCCAGGTGAGCGGGCCGCGCGAGCGGCGATAAACGCGCCGGGCTGGTTGATCGAGCCAGCCCGCTTTCGCGTACTGGCTGCGCAGCGATGAGGAATAGCCCCGCGCCTCCATCCACGCCGCATCCGCCAGAAACCCCTCGGGAAGCTCCTGCTGAAGTCGGTTTAGTTTGCTGTCAAAACCCTTAGTCATACTTAGTATTCTGGCATATTTTCAAACCAGTGTCCAGTTTAAGTTTCCGGGGTTTTGCTAAGTAAAACTAAGGGTTTCGAGAAATCCATAAACTCATGCATGACGGCACCCTCGCACGGCGCAATGCGGACGGGCGGCGTGGCGCACGGGTCAGCGGCGCGGCAAGGCAGTTGTGCGCAGCACAGCGCCGCCGCCGCAGAGCGACAGGCCCGGCCCGCCGCCCGCACGGCAAGGAGATAGGCGAGAGTGCCAGCGGGTCAGCACAAAGGCTCCGCACCCTTAAGGAGCGCGGGACGCGCGGGAGAGAGTGCGACCGTAAACATTCCCGCTCATCATCCGCGCTGATCGGCGCGGCCCCGCCAGGGATTGTCACCCGCATGGGCCGAAACCGCATACCGTCGTATGCGCGGAGCGCCGAGAGCGGGTTCAGTCGCGTAAGCGATAGAGCCCGGCCAGAAGGGGCGGCATACCAATACGAAATCAAATTATCCGGGTTTCATGGTCTAATTGAATGAAGAGTTGCGCGATCGGGGGTCGCGACGATGGATCAGTGGATTCCAGCGACGGACTTCATTGCAGCGGATGTGGTCCGCTGGTCGGAAGGGGTTTTCGACCGCCGCCGACGCGGCAAGGCGCTTCGCGTGGGCGAGCGCATGATTTCCGCGGAAGTGATGGAACGCGGAGAAGATGGATGGGTCCGTCTGCTCGTGCGTGCCTGCATCGTAACCAAAGATGAATTCGCGGGCCGCACCATCCCGATCTTGAAGAAAGGCGAGAGCCTGCGGCGCGGTTTGAAAACGATCTTGCGGGGAAAGCCGGAACGGCTGCTCTGGAGCGACGAAAGCGCGCGCTTGGCGGTTCTGGGCCGGTTCGAAGGCTCTCGGTTCGTCCAGCGCGAACGGATCGAGTAGCCGTGCTCAGGCCTCGGACAGTTTTTTGAGGCCTGCGAAATGGAGCGGCGCCACAGCCTCGATCATCTCAAGCAGGTAGGTCGTGTTCTTTTGCGCCTCCGCCACAAGCGCGGGATCGAACCCCTTACCCGTGAAGTGCGACAGGTCGTTGGCAAACTTGTAGATCGCGGTCTTCTTGTGTGGATCGAACGCCGTCTCTTCCAGCTTCTGGTAGAGACTCTTGCTCGAAGGGACGTGGAAATCGAGGAAGGTTTCCAGGACTTTTCGCGCGATGTTCGGGACGTGATAGCAACCCAGGATCGTGCCGTCTGATTTGAAGTTGTAGAGCACCTTAAAGAGGTAGTGATACTCGGTGGCGTGTTCGATCAACAGCTTGTCGAGCGGTGCCAGCTTGGCGGAGCGGCCCGTCGCGGTCTCGGTGCATAAAACCATGGTGTAGGTCTTATCGGTTTTCGGTCCCGGGATGTTGCGCGTCCAGTTGATCAGCAGGCGCAGGAACTCGAAATTATGGGTCAGGATAAAGAGCTGTCGCGCCGATGATGTGTTGTTCTTCAGGAACGAGAACGCCTGATAGATCGCTGATGCATCAAGGCTGGAAATCGGGTCGTCAATGACGACAACGCCCTCGGCCAGATCGAAATCCTGGTCTTTGAGCTGAACGAGGAAATAGAGGAAGGCGATGGCGGTCTTCTCGCCTTCGCTGAGCCGTTTGGCGGGCTTGCCCCGGCGCAGCACACGGTATCCATCCGCCCCTGACTCGAAGCGGAGATCGGTGCGGCCCAGGAACTGCTTGAGATGCTCAGTGAGATCAGCGCCGCCCGCGTGCTCGTTTGAAACCTTTGCCTGCTTGTCGATAATGGATTGCGCGAGCGCAGCGAGACTGCGCGGATCGGGCAGGCCTGCGCCGCCCTTGGTCAGCAACTCGACCTCGGCATTGAGCGCGGTGATCTGGTCGGCGATTTCCTTCACCTGATCCTTGATGGTCAGGAGGTAGTGGGCCTCGATAGCGCTCCGCGCCTCGGTCTTCTCGGCTTCAAACCCCTGGGTCTTTTCGTCATGTCGCTTCATGACGGCGGCGATACGCTTGAGGGCCGTCGTCAGCGCGTCCGTCTCAGACAACAGCTCTGGGAGATAACCGTCGGTGCGGCGGGTCAGCTTATCGGCCAAGGCCGCATCGATCTCTGCGAGCTGGGTCTTAAGCGTATCGCGCGCGGTCGCGAAGGCAACGCTCGCGTCGTCGTATTCGGTCCGCAGCTCGGAATAGAGCGCGAGCCTGTCCGGCAGCGAGAACCGGTCCATGGCTGCTGCGATCGTCGCCAGGTTCGACCGCTCGTTTTCGATCTCCTGCTTCAGTTTCTGGTCTTCGACGCTGAAATGATCCGCCAACGCCTGGAGGCGCACAGGCGGCAGCGTCTGTGCGCAGAATTCGCATTGCTCGGAGGCATGGTTTTTGTGGAGCTGGACGCCCTCTTCCACCCAGGCGGCAATGGTTGGATTGCTCGCCAGGCGTTCAATAACGGCGGACTGCGCCGAACGGTTGGTGAGAACCTTGGCACGCGCGGCGGCCTCGCTGGCCGCGGCGATAACGCCGATGGCCGCGCCGCCGCCGGGCGATGGAATTGCGGGCTGATTAAGCTGGCCGACGACGGCCATCTGGTCCTGCCGGACTGTGGCGCGATGGATTTCAAGCTCGTCGTCGGTAAGGGATTGTGCCGCCCCCAGCGCTGCGAAGGCTTTCTCGGCGTCGGGCTTGCGGTAGGTCCGCAAGGTCGATCCGCTGGTTGCCTCGCCGATGGTCTGCGCCACCTTTGAAAAGACTTTGCCCTTTTCCGTCTCCAGTTTGGCGGCGGCGGCATTCTGGTCCTGGATGCGCTTTTCGCGATCGTCGCGGGTCGCGATCTCGACCTTCAGCTCGTCGGCGATCGCCTTGTTCTCTTCGCCCAGTATGAGGATGTGGCGCAGCGGACCATCGAAGCGCCCGATATTGGCGTCAACGAAGTCGCTGTTGAAGACGCGGACCTTGCGGACGTATTTCTGTCCGTGCGTGAGGGGCCCAGATTGAGTGTTCAGGCTATATTCGAGTGATGCGTGATCGGGATGCGCGCCGACATGCAGGCAGGCGAGCAGGCGCGAGAGCGTCGTCTTGCCGGAGCCGTTTTCTCCGTAGACGATATTGAACCGCCCGAAGGCCGGGAGATCGGCCGCCGCCGAATAATCGTCGAAGACGCCGAAGCTCTTGATCTTTTTTATCTGTGTGAGCACGCGCCCCTCCTGCGGGGATGCTATCACAGGATTGCACGCCTTGAAGGTGATTCCTGCACCATTTCAGGGGTAGTAAGCGATGGCCGCTCCCGTTCGGGAGCAAAGTGGCCACCGGCCCTGACTGTATAGTCCGGGCCTTCGCGGGCAGAGACTAGGGCACCGCCGGTTCCGGCTGAAGTGCCCTTGCTCGCAATGCCGTTCGGCGCTCGTTTTGGAGAGGTTGGTGCGGGCCGGGGGACTCGAACCCCCACGGGCCTTGCGGCCCAACGGATTTTCTTACCATCTACGGCTTTCGCCGCCGCCCATCGGGCGTTTGTGGTCTGGACTATCCCTTCACCCTGCCTTGTCGCCAAGGGTTAGGTGCTGCCCGTCTAGTCTCTACACCTTCCCGTTTCCGGGCTTGGCTCGGGATTGCCAGTGAAGGTTTCCCCGAATTTGAGCAGTTCTACGTCGCGGATTTCCCCGCGCGCACTCAAGTTTTGTCTAAGTCCGGTGCGTCTACCATTTCGCCACGCCCGCATAACCTCCGGCCAGTCTAAGACGGTTGCCCGGCTCTGCCAAGCGAAGCGCATGGTTTTCCGGAATGAGCGGTCGCCGTTAATGGCTGGCGCCGTCCCTGGGCCGTGTCGGCGGCTTGCGGCGGACGTTGATGGCCGCCGTGTCGATCATGTTTTTGATGTGCGAGGCGTAATACTTCTCAATCATCTCGACGCTGGTGCGGCAGTTTTTTGCGATCTGGTAGATATCCGCGCCCTCCATGAGGCGCAGGCAGATGTAGGTATGGCGAAGGCTGTAGGCGGTGCGGGCCTGCCCCTCGCGATCCTTCTTGAGGTCCAGTTCGTCCAGGATCGCGTTGAAAAGCTGCTTCTGAAACTTCGGGAACAGCTTGTCGGTGGGCTTGCCCTGGTTGCGCTGCTTCAGCCGCTGGAATGGCTGAACCGCGCCCGGCATGCTTTTGCAGTAACCGACGCCGCGCTTACCCCGCACTTCGATTTCTAGGATCTTCTCGTTATTGTTCTCGTCATGCGCGACGGTCACGTCGCGATATTCAAGGCGAAGTGCCTCGTCGGGCCGAAGGCCCGTGTTGACCATGAAGAGAACATAGTCGTGAAGGTTTTCAGAGGCCGTGCGCCACCGCTCCTTGCGGGGGTTCTTCGCCCGATCACGAGTCGCAGTGTAGAACCGCTTGTATTCCTCGGGGGAGAACCAGGCGCGATGGGAGATTTTGCCGGACGCCCGATAAGGCGGTGACAGGTTCGGCACATATTCGATCCACCCGTGCCGGTTGGCGTATTTGAGGACCTGCCGGAGGCAGACGATTTCCTGATGAATGGTGCTGCGCGAGGGTAGGGTGATTTTTCGCTCTTCGCCCTCGGGCGGTGCCTTTGCGAATCGCGGAGGCGGATTGCCTTTCTTGGCGCGGTCGATGCGATAGTCTTGCACGAGGCCGGGATTGATCTCGCTCAAGGCCTTTGCACCAAAGAACGGGATCAGGTAATTTTTGAGCCTGCGGCGATGGTGGGCGACATAGATCGGACTGCGCTTACCAAGCGTGGCGATCTCGAATTCGTCAATGAATTTTTCGGCAGCGTATTTGAATGTGCGGCCAGCCTTCACCTCGCCGCGACGGACTTTGCCTTTCAGGTCGAGATACCAGTCCTCGGCGAAGTCCTTGGCCTGGGCCAGTCCTTCCTCCTTTGTGCTGACCCGGTGGTTCTTGCCGCCGAGGAAGGTCGAGCACTGCCAGTAGCGGCTGTTATCCCGCTTATAGACGTGGAGTCTGCCTCCCATCAATTCGTGCTGTGCTGCCATGTCTCGCACCTGTGAAAACTGTGCAATTTGTGTAAGACATGTGTAACACGATTTGACGGTGTGTAACAACGAAAAATGGCGGTTTTGTGGGGTTTTTTGCTTCTTTTTGTTAATTACTTGAAGCTTTTAAGTCCCCGGCGTCTACCATTCCGCCACGTCCGCGTCGGTATGGCCTTTACGGAGATATTGCAGGGATATCCATCCCTGTAACGCCATGCGGCCCCCCGCTCATTCGAGCGACGGGCCGCATGCAGGTCAGTTCAGGCTTGCCGGACTGGTCTGGCGTCAGTCAGCGTTAAGCCGAGCGCGCATTTCCTTGCCGGGCTTGAAATAAGGAACCTTCTTGCCCGGCACGGCA
>JACCDH011552009.1_pt1 | contig 20443 bp, 19 predicted proteins | sample 7442481 | NCBI WGS metagenome assembly JACCDH01 (sample SAMN15323433, study PRJNA562643) | freshwater metagenome | isolation source: river surface water | place: USA:Blue River Watershed | collected 2017-08-15 | reverse complement strand
GGGGTCAGGGGTTCAAGTCCCCTTAGCTCCACATGGAAGAAATTCGGGGATTACCTTTACAACGTATTCCAAATCGCTGGAGCGCTACAGACATTCCAGATCTAACTGGGAAAAGATTTCTAATCACCGGCGCAACAAGCGGTATTGGTAAAGAGGCGGCACGTGAATTAGCAAGAGTTGGCGCCTCCGTCACAATTGCGGCTCGAGATTTGGCAAAAGCCGAAAGAGTAAAGAAAGAACTCTCTGATTCACGGATTGATCTACTCAAATTGGATTTAACTGATTTAGAAAGTGTTCGAAATGCAGCCCGAGAGATTAATTATGAAATAGATGTCTTGATTCTGAATGCTGGCATTATGGCAATTCCGTTACGTACTACTAAAGATGGTTTTGAAATGCAGATTGGAACTAATCATTTAGGACACTTCGCATTTGCCGGCTTAATTAAGGATAGAGTCAAGGACCGCGTGATTACAGTTTCAAGTCAGGCTCATAGGACAGGATCATTTGGCGCAAATACTTCAGATGCAATTCGCGATATCTGTTTTGGAAGGAATAAATATTCTGCTTGGGGTGCATATGGGGCAAGCAAGTTAGCAAATCTGTTATTCACCTTTGAACTAGAGAGAATTGCACGACAAAATAATTGGAGTTTCAACGCTTTTGCTGCACATCCGGGATATTCAAATACCAATCTCCAAGCGGTCGGCCCACAATTTCGTGGAAATATTTGGGAAGAACGAGCTACATCATTTATGAATGCCGTAGTTGCACAATCAGCTTCCCGAGGGGCGTTACCGATGCTCTGTGCTGCAACATTTCCAAATCTTTACGGAGCAACATATTTAGGACCAGATGGATTTATGGAGATGCGAGGCTTTCCTAAAGCGGTTCGAGCAAGATCTATTGCCTATGATCAAAATCTTGCAGCAAATCTTTGGCAGGTAAGTGAAGAATTAACTGGCGTAAATTGGCGGTAATCTACGCACATGCATGAGGCATATGACATTCATGGTGTGCAGGAAAAATGGCTGCCTATCTGGGATGAATTGTCTCCATTTAAATCTGGCAGAAGTAATGACGATAGACCGAAGAAATACGTCTTGGATATGTTTCCTTACCCATCTGGGGATTTACATATGGGCCATGCCGAGGCTTATGCACTTGGCGATGTAATTGCACGCTACTGGGTGCAACGTGGTTTCAATGTCATGCATCCAATCGGATGGGATGCATTTGGATTACCTGCTGAAAATGCTGCCATTAAGAGAAATGAAGATCCAAGTATTTGGACCTATGAAAATATCAATACCCAACGAGCATCCATGCGTCGCTATGCATGTTCCTTTGATTGGGATCGCGTTCTCTACACATGTGATCCAGAGTATTACCGATGGAATCAATGGATTTTTCTAAAGCTCTTTGAACGTGGTTTGGCTTACCGTAAAGATTCTGCTGTTAATTGGTGCCCAGATTGCCAAACCGTACTTGCAAATGAGCAAGTTGTAGCAGGACTTTGTGAACGTTGCGATAACGCTGTTACAAAGAAGAAGTTAAATCAGTGGTATTTCAAGATTACCGATTATGCCGAACGTTTACTTGAAGATATGAACGCGCTAGAAGGAAAATGGCCAGAAAAAGTATTGACGATGCAGCGGAATTGGATTGGTAAATCTACGGGTGCGGAAGTTCAGTTTGTGATTGAAGATAGAAAAGATCCTGTAACTATCTATACAACACGTCCAGATACCCTTTACGGCGCAACCTTTATGGTTGTTGCAGTTGACAGTGATTTAGCACGTGAATTAGTTGCAGGTCGTAAAGTTGAAGACGACTTCAATAATTATTTTAATTCAGTTAAAGCGGCAAGTGATATTGATCGACTCTCTACAGAGAGGCCAAAGACTGGAATTTTTCTAGAACGCTATGCAATTAATCCAGTAAATGGCGAGAAGATTCCAATCTGGGCCAGCGATTACGTTTTAGCTGATTATGGAACTGGCGCCATAATGGCCGTTCCGGCACATGATCAACGTGATCTAGATTTTGCCCAAGCAATGAATTTGCCAGTTCGAGTTGTTGTGGAAACAGAGCAAGAAGATCCAGCTATTTCTGGGATTGCAACAGATGGTGATGGAACCATTATTAACTCTGGCTCAATTACTGGACTTGATAGCAAATCTGCAATCAGAAAAATTATTGATGAACTTGAAGGAAAAGGATTGGCAAAAGCCACGCAGAATTATCGGTTACGTGACTGGTTAATTTCCCGTCAACGTTATTGGGGAACGCCAATTCCAATTATTCATTGTGAAAACTGCGGAGAGCAACCGGTTCCAGAGAGCGAATTACCGGTTAAGTTGCCCGATTCCAAAACCGTTGAACTTAAGCCAAAGGGAAGTTCTCCATTGGCGACAGCAACCGATTGGGTAAATGTTAAATGTCCAAAATGTGGCGGTGCGGCTCAACGAGATACCGACACTATGGATACATTTGTGGATTCTTCGTGGTATTTCCTTCGATACACAAGTGTAGATAGAGACGACGTTGCCTTTGATAGTGATGCTGTTAAAACTTGGTTACCAGTTGATCAATATGTAGGTGGAGTGACCCATGCAATCTTGCATCTACTCTATTCTCGTTTTTTCACAAAAGCTTTATTCGATATGGGCTTGGTTGATTTCACAGAGCCATTTACTCGATTACTAAATCAGGGAATGGTGCTTATGGATGGCTCTGCAATGAGTAAGAGTCGTGGAAATTTAGTAAGGCTCTCTGATGAATTAGAGCGACATGGAGTTGATGCCATTAGGTTATCAATGGTCTTCGCCGGGCCTCCAGAAGATGACGTTGATTGGTCTGATGTTTCACCTTCTGGCTCAGTAAAGTTTCTAAATCGTGCTTGGCGATTGTCGGGCGATGTAACAAGTGAAGTTGGAGTCGATTTCTCCACAGGCGATATTTCACTTCGAAAAATCACACATAAAGCGCTACACGACATTAGCTTTGCCGTTGAATCATTTAGATTTAATGTTGCAGTCGCGCGCGTAATGGAGTTGGTAAACGCCACCAGAAAAGCGATTGATACTGGCGCTGGTGGGGCTGATCCCGCAGTTCGAGAGGCCGTAGAAGCAGTTGCGATTTCACTATCTTTAATTGCACCGTATACGGCAGAAGAAATGTGGGAGCGATTAGGGCATAAGCCATCGGTTGCACTTGCCGGTTGGCCAGCAATAGATGAATCCCTATTGGAAGAAGATGCAGTAACTGCAATATTCCAAATCAATGGAAAAATTAAAACTCGACTAGATGTTTCACCTAATATTTCCGATAAGGAACTTGAATCTATGGCCATGAATGATGAGGCAGTAAGAGCCGAGCTCGCAGGCGCGCAGCCTAAAAAAGTAATAACCAAAGCGCCAAAGTTTGTGAATATAGTTTTATAGATTCACAGTATAAAAACTTCTCAAATTTAAAAGTTTCTTAGATGGTCCTATTGGGCAATGGACTTAGAGAAACTTAAAGATAATTTTCTAAACTACTCACCAGAACAACGCCGCGCCTTGCTCTTGCCGGCGCTCGCTGCACTTGGATTCGCACTCTTCTTGCTAATTGCCTCTCGCGGTGAAGCTGTAGAAGCTCCACCTATAAAGATTGTAGAAAATGCGGCAAAAAAGACGCTATTCATTCATGTCGCTGGTGAAGTTAAACGTCCCGGCGTTTATCCAGTTATTCAAGGATCTCGCGTTGTGGATGCAATAAAAGCAGCAGGTGGCGCTAAAACTGGGATCGAGCTTTCTCAAGTAAATCTCGCGAGAGTTCTTGTAGATGGTGAGCAGATCTATTTGAGTAAAGAGAGCGCCGTGAAAAGCTCTTCAAATAGAGCCAAGCAGAAGGCCTTTAATGGCGTGGTTCATATCAATAGGGCGACAGTTTCTGAATTTGATTCACTTGATGGAATCGGTCCGGTGATTGCAAAGCGAATAGTCAAGTATCGGGAGACAAATGGACCCTTTGTCGATATCGCAGATTTGCAGAAGGTAGATGGAATTGGGGCAAAGACTTTTGAGAAGATGAAGGATAGGTTATCTCTTTAGTTCCGTTTGCAATCGGAATCTGGCTTGGAATTGGAGTAGCAGCTAAGAATCCAATTTTACTTGCCCTGCTATTACTTCTGATCCGACTTCGCAAATCCGTTAGATTGCAAATCCTTCCGCTTGTCTTTGCCTTAATAATGGGATCTGCAATCTACTTACTCCACAACTACTCCGTGATTAGAAATGAAATAAGAGAGTTTGTTGGAAAAGACGTTGAGGTAATAGGAACTGTTAGAAGCGACCCATCACGTACATCAGAAAAAGTGATTGGTTCAAGAAAGACTCCAAGCCGATATACATTCTTGATGCGAGCAGAATTAATTCGAGATGGATATTCGCAACTCAAAACTCGCACCCAAGTACGGGTTTTTTATACATCTCCGATTGCAATTTACCCAGGAACAGAAATCAGAATTTCAGGTCGTATATTCCCAAGTAAAGAACGCAGAGTTTCCGTTAACTTAAGTGGAGTTGAAGGTTCAGTTGTTATAAGGGAGTCATCACAGGTACTTGAATCACTCGAAAAGGTTCGAATTGGTTTACGTAATCAAGCCAAAGCCTTAGGCGGCGACTCTGCCTCATTATTACCTGGGATCATCATCGGGGACACATCGTTGCAGAGTAAGAAATTTACTGAAGAGATGAGAACTGCTGGCCTATCTCATCTAACTGCAGTTAGCGGAGCAAATTTTGCGATAGTTGGAACCTTTGTATATCACTTATTGGGTTTCGTGTTTCCAAATCGACGGCTTCGTATTCCAATGACTCTTATCTCGTTATTCTTTTTTATCTTATTGGTTAGACCAACTCCTTCTGTGCTCCGTGCTGCTTTAATGGCGGGAATTTACTTTCTCTCAAAATTCTCTGGAAGAAAAAATAGTGCGGAAAAAGCATTGGGCGCGACAATTTCTATTCTCTTACTTGTTAATCCCTTCTTAGCTTTCGAGGCTGGATTCATACTCAGCGTTTTGGCAACTGCCGGACTTATTTATCTCGCAGAGCCAATCGCGCAGCGGATCCCAGGACCAAAGATGATTAGCGAGGTAATTTCGATACCAGTTGCTGCAACGCTTGCATGTTCGCCCTATCTGGCCTTATTAGCAGGATCAATAAATCTAGGAATAATCTTTATGAATATCGCAGTTGCCCCAGTTATTCCGATAATCACAATTCTAAGCTTTATCGCTACCTTAGCTCTGTCAATTTTTCCAGCCCTCTCCGCGTTACTTCTGACAATTGCAAATTTTGGAAGTAAATGGATTGTTCTCGTCTCTTCTCTGCAAAAGTTCTTTCCAACAATTGGAATTGCTCCAATCTACTTGGTTATTCTCTTAATACTTGTAACTTATCTTCTGAAGGCATCTAGTCGTAAGTTGCGCTATTCCAAGCCTTTGGTGACTCTATTTCTGCTATTTGTAGTTTTTGGAAGTCTGCAAAGTTTCCGGTTTCCAGGCAGGAACTGGGTTGTCGGACAATGTGATGTAGGTCAGGGCGATGCGCTATTGATTAGAGTCGATTTACATTCTGCAATTCTCTTTGATGCAGGGCCGAGCCCGCAGCTCTTAGCAAGGTGTCTCAAAGAGTTTGGAGTTACTTACCTACCACTGGTTGTGATTACTCATGAACATGCCGATCATTACGAAGGAGTGCGTAATCTTAAGAATATTGGAGAGATTTGGACTAATCATCAATTCAATGAAGAACTTGGTATTACTACTAAATCGGTTAAAGCAGGATATTCAGCAAGTATTGGCAAAGTACAACTTGATGTGATTTGGCCGATGAGTGGAGATGAAGAATTTGAATCCATTAACGGCGATGGCTCATTGGAAAATAACCGTAGTTTGGTCGTTCTGGCAAAGGTAGATGATCTTCAAATTTTGATTACTGGAGATATTGAACCCGCAGCTCAGTCAGAAGTTTTAAAATCTTTCGCTGAACTAGATCTCGACATAATCAAGGTTCCGCACCACGGTTCAAAATATCAAGTGATGGAACTCTTTGATTCAGCTGAGCTATTTCTGGTAAGCGTTGGCATTAATAGCTACGGCCACCCCAATCCGCAGCTAATGAGTCAATTAACCGAACGGGGAACTGTCCATCGCACCGATACATCTGGACCGGTTGCGATTGGATTAAGTCGCAAGGAAGTTGACCCAGTATTCTCGCTTCGTACCTTGCGAAAGGATTGGTGGCGATTCTCGTGGCAGTAAAAGTTGCGCCATCTCCTCTCATATTGATCCATGGGGCAGAAGATGCCTTAGCTGATCGCGCCTTGATGGCAGCTCTTGAAGAGCGAAAAGCTTACGAACGTACAAATCTCGATGGAGCCGACCTTGAATTAGGAAGATATGGAGAGGCAGTAGCTCCTTCTCTATTTTCAGAGTTACGCGTTGTAATTGTAAGAAATTTGCAAGATGTGAGTGCAGAAGTCGGAGAAGAGATCCTTAATCAATTCAAAAACCTAACGCTAGACGAATCCTCTTCAATTCACTTGATATTTCTCCATAGAGGGGGAGTCAAGGGTAAAGGACTAGTTGACAAGATTAAGAAAGTTGGCGCCCTATATATTGCCTGCGAACCACTCAAAAAAGAGAGTGAGAAGAGCGAGTTCGTCAGAGAAGAATTTGCTCGACACGGCAGAAAAATTTCTCTAGCAGCCATCACTGCGCTAGTTGAAGCAACAGGCAATGACACTAGAGAGCTGGCGGCGGTCTGTAGTCAAATTGCATTTGATACAGATGTAAATAAGTCAGTAATAGATGAGAATGATATTGCTAATTATTATCAGGGCAGAGTCTCTGCTACCGGTTTTGATGTGGCAGATGCGGTTGTTGCCGGAAATCCCACAGCCTCATTAATTGCGTTTAGAAATGCAATTGATACAGGTACTGATCCAGTAATGATTGTTTCTGCACTTGCCAACTCAGTAAGAGCGCTAGCAAAAGTTTCAGATGCGCCTCGAAATGCTAAATCTTTTGAACTGGCAGGAAAACTTGGCTTGGCGCCCTGGCAAATAGATAAAGCGCGCCGACAATTGAATAAATGGCGACCCGGCATGATCACCTTTGCAATCAATGAATTAGCTCGGGCAGATGCAGGGGTAAAAGGTGCAGCTGCCGATCCAATTTATGCCCTCGAGAAATCGATTCTGGCTATCGCGCAACGAGTGCAAGGGGGCGATATCGCCTCAGTTTGAGGGAATCAGGTGGCGGCTGATACCCTGCGCGCTCTTACGAATTAGGAAAGTTAAGGAAGGCACCGTGGCAAATATCAAGTCCCAGATTAAGCGGATTAGAACAAATGAGAAGGCAAGACTTCGTAACAAGTCAGTGCGCTCAGCTTTTAAAACCGCTATTCGACGATTCCGCGATGCTCTTACATCTGGAGATAGCAAGGCGATTGCTGCCGAACTTCAAACTGCTTCTCGCGAATTAGATATCGCGGTATCAAAAGGTGTTATCCATTCCAATCAAGCTGCCAACAAGAAGTCTGCAATGGCTAAAGCAGCACATAAGGCCGGTCAAAAAGCCGGCGCTCGCTAACCAGACTTTTAAATACAACGGTGCCTGCTATACCGCTAGCCAAAGCACCACAGCCGGCAAAGACTAAGCCAGAGCAGATCCGTAATTTCTGCATCATTGCTCATATCGATCACGGTAAATCAACCTTAGCTGACCGAATGCTGGGCATAACCGGCGTTGTTGAAGCGCGAAATATGCGCGAACAATATTTAGATCGCATGGATATTGAGCGCGAACGCGGAATCACTATTAAGAGTCAAGCAGTTCGACTACCTTGGCAATCAGGTATCGACGGCAAAGATTACATACTCAACATGATTGATACCCCCGGTCACGTTGACTTTACCTATGAAGTTTCTAGATCACTAGCAGCTTGCGAAGGCGCGATTCTTTTAGTTGATTGTGCGCAAGGAATCGAAGCTCAAACTCTAGCCAATCTCTACCTCGCAATGGAAAATAACTTAACCATCATTCCGGTGCTAAATAAAATTGATCTTCCAGCTGCGCAGCCGGAAAAATTCGCAATTGAACTTTCTAAGCTAGTTGGATGTCAACCGTCAGATTGCTTAAGGGTCTCTGGAAAGACTGGTGCTGGCGTTGAAGAATTACTAGATCAAATTGTTGCCCAGATACCTGCTCCAAAAGGTTCAGCTGATGCACCTGCAAGAGCTTTGATTTTTGATTCGGTCTATGACACTTACAGAGGCGTTGTTACTTACGTGCGTGTCTTTGATGGAAAACTTTCACCGCGCGAACAGATTCAAATGGTTTCGACTGGTGTAAAGCATGAATTACTTGATATCGGAGTTATTTCACCTGAACCAGTTTCAAGTTCTGGACTTGGAGTCGGTGAAGTCGGATATTTGATTACCGGCGTAAAAGATGTTCGACTTTCAAGAGTAGGTGACACTGTCACTTCGTATCACAATCCTGCGAAGGAAGCCTTGGCTGGTTATAAAGATCCAAGACCAATGGTTTTCTCTGGTTTATACCCAATCGATGGCGATGACTATCCGATGCTTCGCGACGCTCTCGATAAGTTGCAATTAAATGATGCTGCTCTCGTTTACGAGCCAGAAACTTCGGCAGCGTTAGGTTTTGGATTCCGTTGCGGTTTCCTCGGATTGTTGCATATGGAAATCGTTCGCGAACGACTTGAGAGAGAATTCAATTTGTCGCTGATTTCTACAGCGCCAAACGTGGTTTACCGGGTCTTCTTGGAAGATGGAAAAGAAAAAATAGTTACCAATCCAAGTGAATATCCCGATGGAAAGGTTGATAAGGTTCTTGAACCAATTGTTAAAGCAACAATTTTATCGCCATCTGAATACATTGGAACGATTATGGAACTCTGCCAATCTAGACGTGGAGTTCTTGGTGGAATGGATTACCTATCGGAAGATCGCGTCGAAATTCGCTACACGCTACCTCTTGCAGAGATCGTCTTTGATTTCTTTGATCAGCTTAAATCACGAACTAAAGGTTATGGTTCGCTAGATTACGAACCAATTGGAGAAGCCGAGGGAGATTTAGTAAAAGTTAACATTTTGCTTCAGGGAGATACCGTCGACGCCTTTAGCTCGATTGTTCATCGCGATAAGGCTTATCCCTATGGTGTGATGATGACAAGTAAATTGAGAGAGTTAATTCCAAGGCAACAATTTGAGGTTCCAATTCAAGCAGCTATAGGAGCAAAGATAATTGCTCGTGAAAACATTAGAGCAATCAGAAAAGACGTTCTGGCAAAGTGTTATGGCGGCGATATCACTCGTAAACGAAAACTTTTGGAGAAACAAAAAGAAGGTAAAAAGCGTATGAAGATGGTCGGCCGCGTGGAAGTGCCACAAGAAGCCTTCATCGCCGCATTATCAACAAATTCGGATGGCGAAGGTGGAAAAGTTAAGAAATAGCGAGAGTGCAGAGCTCTCGTTTTATATCCATATTCCGTATTGCTCAAAGCGATGTGGTTATTGCGACTTTAATACTTATACGCCGAGCGAATTATCCATCGGCGCAAACCCTAGCCAGATATCTGAGATTGCCAAGAAATATATAGATGCGGCCCTTCTTGAGATCGAATTAGCAGCAAATATTGCTGGCTACAGAACTGTTCCGACAATCTTTTTTGGCGGTGGGACCCCATCCTTATTGCCAGCAAAGGAAATAATTCGAGTCATAGAGAAAATCAAATCAAATTTTCAAATACGAAACGATCTCGAAATAACGTTAGAAGCCAACCCTGACTCTCTGACGCGTGAATTTCTCGAGGAGATTAATCGTGCGGGAGTCAATCGAATATCGCTCGGAATGCAATCTGCGGTACCAAAAGTATTGGAAACTCTGGATAGGACTCACAATCCAGAAAACGTCATAAAAGGTGCAAATCTAATTCGAGATGTTGGCTTCAATCATTTGAGCGTGGATTTAATATACGGCGCTCCTGGTGAATCTATCTCCGATTGGGAAGAAACTTACAAGTCTGCCCTTGACTTACCAATCGATCATATAAGTGCATACGCTCTTATTGTTGAACAAGGCACAAAATTGGCGGCGCAAATAAAACGTGGCGAAAGGGTTCTCCCGCCAGATGATGAAACGGCAGAAAAATATCTTCGCTTCGACAGCTATGCACATTCAAAAGGTTTCGCTTGGTATGAATTGAGTAATTGGGCCAAACCCGATGGCGAATGCAGGCATAACAATGCTTATTGGAATGGAACTAATTGGTGGGGCATAGGTCCTGGTGCGCATTCATTCTTAAATGGAAGACGATGGTGGAATGTAAAGCATCCTGTGAAATATCAGGAGCTAATTTCAACGAATCAATCACCAGAGCAATCGGGTGAGAATCTGACAAATGATAATCGTCGAGACGAATCAATTATGTTGCAAATTCGAATGCGCTCGGGCATACCTCTAAAGGATTTAACTGAGAAGCAAATTGAAATTGCGGAGCGATATCTGCTTACCCAACATCTAGAATCGCAAGAATGGGCGGCCGAGCGCCTTGTACTAACGCCTCGAGGACGGCTTATCGCAGATCGAATAGTCCGAGAATTACTGGTGTAGTAACTTCGCTTCCTATGGATACAGCCAACACGATCATTACATTGTTTCTTGCAGTCGTCTTTCTTATCGCTGGACTATCAAAGGCAAGCGGCAGCGCCGCAGGGCTCTCCGGGACTCGGGATGTGAAGGTATCTGATGGATTTGCAAGATTGACCGGCATGTTCGAGACGCTAGCCTCGATATCGTTATTAGTTGGTTTTGCACTCGATAATCGAGATCTGCAAGTCTACGGACTAGTTGCAATCTGGTTGATCATGGCAGGTGCGATTTACTTTCACTTCAGAGCAGGTAAAGCTAAAACAGCATTTCCGGCGATGTTGCTTCTGTTGATTGCAACTGTCGGCTTAGCTTCGATTTAATGTTGTCAAAGTAATTTAGGAGTTAATGAAACTGTGGAGTCAAGACAGTTAGAGATTCTTCGAGCAATAGTTGAAGAGTATGTTGCAACTGAGGAGCCAGTAGGTTCACGTGCAATCTCACAGAAACATAGCTTGGGAATTTCACCTGCCACGATTCGTAATGAAATGGTAGTGCTTGAAGAAGCCGGTTTAATTACTCAACCTCACACAAGCGCAGGCAGGATTCCAACTGATAAGGGTTATCGATTGTTCGTCGATAAATTAGCGAAAGTCAAACCACTCTCAACACCAGAACGCAGAGCCATCGAAACTTTTTTGGAAGGAGCTCACGATCTGGATGATATTGTCATGCGTACTGTTCGTTTGCTAGCACAAGTAACTAAACAGGTAGCTGTAGTTCAGTATCCATCTATCAGTAAATCGAAAGTAAGACATATCGAATTACTCGCCTTAACTCCCACTCGATTAATGTTGGTTCTTATAACTAACACTGGTCGAGTCGAGCAACGAGTTTTAGAAGTTCCATCACCATTAGCTGAAGCTGCTCTCTCTGATCTCAAATTGAGACTCAACTCGCTTGTTCAAGGAAAGCACATGGCAGATGTCGCAACTTCTCTCGATTCACTTCTTGGCGCCTTTTCTAGCAGTGAACGAACTTCAGTTGCACTTCTCATTTCAAACTTGATTGAGATGTCACTTGAAAAACCGGAGGAGCGAGTTGCGCTGGCAGGTACTGCAAATCTTGCTCGCGCAGATGTTGGCGGTGAGATTCACAGCGTTCTAGAGGCGCTAGAAGAGCAGGTTGTCCTTCTTAAATTACTAAGTGATGCTGGCGAGTCAATGCAGATAAGAATTGGTGCGGAACAAACTGAGAAAAGCTTAAAGTCAACAAGCTTGGTGAGTATTGGTTATGGCGGCGCCGAAGGACTAGGAGCTCTTGGAGTTATTGGACCAACGAGAATGGATTACTCGACCTCAATGTCAGCCGTACAAGCTGTTGCCAGATATGTTGGCCGTTTTCTTACGGAAGGTAAGTAATGGCTGATCATTATCAACTACTTGGCGTAGATAGAGGCGCATCGCAGGATGAAATTAAGCGCGCCTATCGAAAACTCGCTCGCGAGATGCATCCAGATGTTAATCCAGACCCAAAGGTCCAAGATAGATTTAAAGAGATAACTGCGGCTTATGAGATTTTAAGTGATCCAGAAAAAAGAAATTCTTATGATCGAGGTGGAAGTGATTTCGTAGGTGGCTTTGGTGGCTTTAGCGACATCATGGATGCTTTCTTTGGTGGCGGCAATTCGCGCGGCCCACGTCCACGGATGCGCCAAGGTCAAGATGCATTGATTCGAGTCTCGATTGATTTATCAGAGGCCTGCTTTGGCGTATCAAAAACATTAGCAGTTGAAACTGCAGTCATCTGTACTAAATGTGGTGGTGATGGTTGTGAATCAGGCTCGTCTCCCAAAACCTGTGAAATGTGCAAAGGTCGTGGTGAAGTTCAGCAAGTTACTAGATCTTTTATCGGTCAGGTTATGACTTCTAGGCCATGCGCAACATGTCAAGGATTTGGAACAGTTATAAGTAATCCATGTAGAGAATGTGCTGGCGATGGCAGAATCAGATCGCGGAGAGATATCGAAGTAAAGATTCCAGCAGGCGTTGATTCAGGTAATCGAATTCAGTTAAGTGGCCAAGGAGAAGTTGGACCTGGTGGTGGGCCCGCTGGCGATCTTTACGTTGAAATTGATATCGAAGAGCATGAATTCTTAATTCGTGAAGGCGACAATCTTCATCTGCAGATTGATATTCCAATGACAAAAGCTGCCCTAGGCAGCAAGGAGAGCATCAAATCTCTAGATGGCGACCTGGAAGTAGTTATCAAGCCAGGAACTCAGAGCAATGATGTGATTTCTATAAAAGGAAAAGGTATGACGAGATTACGCGGGGGCGGGCGCGGCGATCTCTACGTTCATATAAATGTTGAGATTCCATCAAAGCTATCGAAACCAGAGGAAGAACTACTCCGGGAATTTTCAAAGTTGCGTGGCGAAGAAACTCGAGCTGGATCGCTACGTAAGAATAATGAAGATGGAATATTTTCAAAGTTTAGGGATGCATTTAGGGGATAGATGCTTCCATTATTTATAGTCGAAAATATTCCAGATCGCGGCGACCTCGTAATCGAGGGAGATGAAGCGCACCATGCTGGTTCCGTATCTCGGATAAAAGTTGGCGAGAAGATTAATGTCACAAATGGCGTTGGACGGATTGCCGAAGTTGAAGTTTTAGATATAAATAAGCGAAATATCGGTTGTCGGATTTTAGAAGTCCGAGATGAGCCGAGGTCAAGAGTAATACTTACAGTGATCCAAGCGCTGACCAAAGGTGATCGAGCGCGAGAAACAATTGAACTTTTAACAGAAGGCGGAGCTGAAATTATTATTCCTTGGCAAGCGGCCCATTCAATCGGGCAGTGGAAGGAAGATAAAGATGCACAAGGTAAGTGGCGCTCTTGGGCTAGAGAAGCGACAAAGCAATCGCGAAGATCTTGGATTCCAGAAATTTTAGATTTACATACAACCGCTGAAGTAAAACGAAGAATTGAGGATTGCGAATTAGCGATTGTGCTTCATGAAGATGGCAGCGAAAGATTCTCGCAAGTTCTCTCTGGCGCATCCCCAAGAGAAATTCTCATAATCGTCGGACCAGAGGGTGGAATATCTGATGATGAAGTCGCAAGTTTTGTGAGTGCTGGCGCGCATTCAACTCGACTAGGCAAGCCGGTATTTCGTTCCGCACATGCCGGAGTAGCCGCCTTATCGGCGCTACAAAGCGCAATTGGAATCTGGTAGATATCTCCCATGGATTGTTTGTTCTGCAGAATAGTTAAAGGTGAAATTCCTACCAAAGAGATTTATTCAAATGAATTAGTTTTCGCTTTTGAAGATATCAACCCGCAGGCGCCAACGCATATTTTGATTATTCCAAAATCACATTATGAGAATGCCGCAGAACTATCAGATGCAGAGCCAGCTGTCTTAGCTGAGATGTTTAAAGTTGCCAGAGAGATCTCCCAAATTCGTGAACTTTCTGGTTATCGATCGGTTTTTAATACCGGTGCAGCGGCAGGACAATCGGTTTTCCACGCCCATCTCCACTTACTCGGTGGCAGAGCGCTTTCTTGGCCGCCGGGCTAGAATCAAGGCAATGCATAGCGCTGTTATAACGCTTCCTGGAGATCTGCCCAGCGTTTCCCTAACTGGACCAAATGATTCCTACATTCGCGCCGTAGAAAAAGCTTTTCCAGAGGTGACAATCACCGTTCGCGGAAATGAGATCCTATTGAAAGGGCCAATCGAATCAGTTAACCGCGTTGAAAACTTGATGGCCAATTTCTTGAAAGTGGTAAGAGCCGGACAACCGCTAAGCGATGATGCAGTTCGACGTTCGATTTCTATGATTCTTGGCGATGGAAATGAAACTCCTGCCGAAGTTTTAACTCTAAACATTTTGAGTTCTCGTGGGAAAACAATTCGGCCAAAGACTGTTAACCAAAAACGATATGTAGATGCAATAGATCGCAACACCGTTACCTTTGGAATTGGACCTGCTGGAACTGGCAAAACTTATTTAGCGATGGCAAAAGCGGTACAGGCTCTACAAGGTAAACAAATCAATCGAATAATTCTGACAAGACCTGCTGTTGAAGCTGGCGAACGTCTAGGGTTTCTACCTGGAACTCTCCACGAGAAAATTGACCCTTATCTAAGGCCGCTCTTTGATGCGTTACACGATATGTTGGATCCAGATGCGATTCCTCGTTTGATGTCATCTGGAACTATCGAAGTTGCGCCACTCGCATACATGAGAGGTCGTACGTTAAATGATTCTTTCATCATTCTCGATGAGGCGCAGAACACCTCGCCAGAACAGATGAAAATGTTTCTAACTCGTCTTGGTTTCGGATCCAAGATGGTTGTTACTGGTGACATCACTCAGATTGATTTGCCAGCGCACCAACAATCAGGGCTACAGATTGTTCGCTCCATATTGGATGGGATAAATGATATTTCGTTTATGGATTTGACCTCCGAGGATGTGGTTCGTCATCGGCTTGTAAGTGAGATAGTGGATGCTTACGGAAGATTTGATAGCAAGGATGGCGATAATCGCGCGATGAAACGCGCAAATAAGCCACATTCCATCTAATTATGAATATAGAAATGGTTAACCTTGCCGCATCCGGCTGTGATCAAGATCGGTTAGTAAGTATCGCCGAATTTGCATTGAAAAAAATGGGAATTCATCCAGATTCTGAGTTAAGTATTTCAATTGTGGGTGAAGATGAAATGAGTTCTTTACATATGCAGTGGATGGATGAGCCAGGTGCAACCGACGTCCTTTCATTTCCAATGGATGAGATGAAGCCTAATTCGGCAGCTACTGGACCAGGACTTCTCGGAGATGTAGTTCTCTGTCCTGATTTTGCCCAAGCCCAGGCTAAAGTCGCCGGTCATTCTCTACAAGAGGAACTAGAGCTGCTCACTGTGCACGGAGTCTTACATCTTTTAGGTTTTGATCATCGAGAAGCCGATGAACATAAAGTTATGTTCTCAAAGCAAGATGAATTATTGAGTGAATGGCGAAGTAACAAATGAGTGCTCTAGTAGTTCTAAGCGTTACGTTCCTTCTTCTTTTTGCCGGTTTTCTTGCGGGCAGTGAGGCAGCAATCAATTCAATTTCACGCATCTATGTGGAGGAATTGCAAGAGAAATCTTCGCGTAAAGCGGCATGGGTGAGAAAAGTTTTGGCAGAGCCGGCTCGTTATTTAAATGTAATTTTATTTGTCAGAAAAGCTGCAGAGCTATCAGCAACAGTTCTGGTTGCAGAGGAGCTAATAAAAAACTCCTCCTCAATTCCACTTGCGATTACTAGTGCAGTACTCATCATGTTGACACTTTCATACGTGGTTGTTGGGGTTGGTCCCAGAACTCTCGGAAAACAGCGCGCAGGTTCTTGGATATTCCCAGCAAGTATCGTGGCAGTTGTTCTATCCAAAGTTTTGGGTCCCATAACTTCGTTATTGATAACAATCGGAAATGCGCTCACTCCAGGAAAAGGTTTTAAGAGTGGTCCTTTTGCGAATGAAGCTGAATTAAGGGATCTAGTAGATCAGGCTCATGAGCGTGGTTTAGTTGAAGAATCTGAACACGAAATGATTCATTCTGTATTTGAACTTGGCGACACACTAATTCGCGAATTGATGGTGCCGCGAACTGAAATGGTCTGGATTGAAGGAAGTAAGAACTTACGACAAGGTCTATCTCTTGCACTTAGATCTGGTTTTACCAGGATTCCAGTGATAGGTGAGAGTGTCGATAATATAATCGGAATCGCTTATGTTAAAGATTTAGCAAAACGCGTTCACGAATTTAGAGATTCAGAGACGCAAGAGATAGTTGCCAACCATCTACGTCCCGCAACTTTTGTACCAGAGACTAAAACGGCATCTGAACTATTAAAAGAAATGCAGAGAGATCAGATTCACTTAGCCATAGTCGTTGATGAATATGGTGGAACGGCTGGACTAATAACTATTGAAGACATCATCGAAGAGATAGTTGGTGAAATTGCTGATGAATACGATGATGAATTTGAAGAGATTGAATGGTTAGAGCCTTCGAAAAAAGCCCGAGTTTCTGCAAGATTACATTTAGAAGATTTAGCGGATCATCTAGAGATTGAATTAAACGAAGAAGAAAAAGAAGATGTTGACACAGTTGGTGGCTATATGGCGAAAATTCTTGGTCGGGTACCTATACCTGGAAGCGAGATCAAGCTACATAATTGGCAAATCACTGCAGAGCGTCCGATAGGTAGACGTCATCGAATTGGAACGGTCCTTGTAGAGCGAGTTTCATCTAATTAGTTTTTCCAGTTAAGGTTTGGGCATGCGAATTGTTCGTTTTACGCCGAAAGTTAAGACCTCACTCGGCTCTGATCCTCAATTCGGAATCCTCGAAGGCGAAAACCAAATCAGGTTGATAGCGGGAGATCCCCTGTACAGCGGAGTTTTGAAACTTGATGAAACAGTTTCTTTAACAGATGTGAAACTTCTTGCACCAGTAATCCCAAGAAGCAAGGTTGTTTGTGTTGGAAAGAATTACGCCGATCACGCTGCTGAGATGGGTGGCGAAGTCCCGAAAGAGCCAATAATTTTCTTAAAACCGAATACATCAGTGATTGGCCCTAATGATGTAATTCGATGGCCCATTCAGAGTAATAGAGTTGATTATGAAGCTGAGCTCGCAATAGTAATTTCGAGAATCTGTAAAGATGTTCCAAAAGAAAAAGCAGCAGATGTAATTTTTGGATACACAATTGCAAACGATGTGACCGCTCGTGATATTCAAAAAACTGATGGACAATGGACCCGCGCAAAGAGCTTTGACACTTTCTGTCCGGTTGGTCCTTGGATAGATACCGAATTTAAACCTGCTTCTCAACGAATAACGACAGTTATTAAGGGTGAAACGCATCAAAATGCGACTTTGAATCAAATGGTTTTTGATATACCGACAATAATTTCCTTTATAACCAGCGTTATGACCTTGCTTCCTGGAGATTTGATCTTGACTGGAACACCTTCTGGTATCGGTCCGCTAACTCCAGGCGAAGATGTAGTAGTTTCAATTCAAGATCTTGGTGAGCTCCGAAACGAGGTGATACGAAGTGAGTAAGAATCGCGAAGTACGTACGCGTTTTGCGCCTTCGCCGACCGGGGACCTACATGTTGGAAATATCCGAACTGCGCTCTTTGATTGGGCATATGCCAGACATACTGGCGGCAAATTGATTTTCCGAATCGAAGATACTGACCGCGAGCGCGTAACCGATGAATATATTCAACGCGCGATTGATACTCTCAAATGGCTTGGTTTAAATTGGGATGAGGGCCCCGAAGTTGATGGACCATATGGGCCATACCTCCAATCCCAACGTCTTGATATTTACGATAAATGGGCAAAGGAATTTTTGAAAAATGGCGATGCTTACAATTGTTATTGTTCAACAGAAGAATTAGAAGAGCGTCGCCAGATACAACAGAAGAATAATCAGGCGCCTGGTTATGATGGAAAGTGTCGTTCAATAAGTGAAACGGAATTATCTAAATATCTTGCAGAAGGCAGAAAACCCGTTATCAGAATGCGAATGCCAGATGGTGAAACCCGCTTTACAGATTTGATTCGTGGTGAAATTGTATTTGATCATAAGTTTGTGCCTGATTTTGTTTTGATGCGAGCAGATGGTTCACCGCTATACACATTAGCTGTTGCTGTTGATGATGTTCTTATGAAGATCACTCATGTTCTTAGAGGTGAGGATTTACTATCCTCAACACCGCGACAAATTCGTGTCTATCAAGCGATGGGATTAAACCCTGATGAATTCCCTAGCTTTGCTCATCTGCCATTTGTTATGGGAACAGATAACGCAAAACTTTCAAAGCGAAATGGTGAGGTTTCTATAGCTTGGTATCGCGAAGAAGGATTCTTACCCGAGGCAATCTGTAATTACTTGGCCCTTCTTGGCTGGTCACCGGGAGATGATCGCGAGAATATTTCAATGGAAGAGCTGGTTGAGCTCTTCAAAATTGAACGTGTAAATAGCTCGCCTGCCCGCTTTGATATGAAGAAGTTGGAAGCAATAAATGGTGACAAGATTCGAGCGCTTACCCTCGAAGATTTTCGTAATCGAGCACTGCCATTCTTGCTAAAGGCTGATGTTATTTCTGGAGAGCCTGAAGAAGTTGAACAAGTAACTAAAGCCCTGCCAATTATTCAAGAAAGAATCGCGCGCCTGAAAGAAGTTGTTCCAATGCTTCGATTCTTATTCGTCGATGATGTGATTTTCGATGAAGGAAATGAGGAGAAGCTAACGGATCAAGAGACTCAAAAAGTTTTAAAGAGTGCGACCAATTCACTCGAGTCAGTCACTAATTGGAACCACCAGGAGATTGAAAATGCGCTTCGCGTAGCTTTGCTAGAAGAGATGGGACTAAAGCCAAGAATTGCATTTAGCCCGGTTCGAATAGCAATCACTGGTAGCCATATATCGCCGCCACTATTTGAATCGATGGAGTTACTGGGCAGAGAACGCTCGATGAAGCGCCTGCATTCAGCGATTAACTAATCTCACGCTATCCTTTGACGCTCGGTGGGGTATGGGGTAATTGGCAGCCCAGCTGATTCTGGTTCAGCTTGTCTAGGTTCGAGTCCTGGTACCCCAGCAAAACTTGAGTAAAAACTAAATATTGAAATGAGATAAGAAAGATATGGCCCCGTCGTCTAGTGGCCTAGGACTCTGGCTTCTCAAGCCAGCTACGAGGGTTCGAATCCCTTCGGGGCTGCCAATATCTTTCTTTACTTCTGCAAACTTTATTTTGCTAGATATTCAGTTAACTTTGCTGCAGTTGCAACGACTGCGGCGGCATGTAATCGACCAGGTTGTCTACCTAATCTTTCAATCGGTCCACTAATACTTACTGCTGCAATTACTCGATTATTTGGTCCCCTGACAGGTGCAGAGACAGATGCAACTCCTGGCTCTCTTTCGCCAACGCTCTGTGCCCAACCTCTTCTTCTAACAGCCGATAGCGCAGCTGCATTAAATCTGGCATTTGTTAATGCGCGATGTAAGCGATCTGCATCTTCCCAAGCAAGGAGAACTTGTGCCGCAGAGCCAGCTCCCATAGTCATCGCAGCTCCAACTGGGACTGAATCCCGCAATCCAGAGATTCTCTCTGCAGCAGCTACGCAGATTCTCTGATCTCCTTGGCGTCGATAAAGTTGTGCGCTCTCACCAGTTGCATCGCGAAGTGAAGTAAGAGCCGGCATCGCCACGGATAGCAAGCGATCCTCACCAGCGGCTGCAGCGAATTCGCTATTCCTAGTTCCGATTATGAAGCGACCATTGAGATCTCTTGCAACTAATCTGTGAACTTCTAAAGCCACGGCCAGTCGGTGGGCTGTCGGCCGCGCTATTTTCGTGGCTTTAACCAACTCGCTTAGCGAATGCGGTCCAGATTCCAAGACGGTGAGAATTCTTACCGCTTTATCCAGAACGCCAACTCCGCTATTCTTCTTGTCCATAATCTGATAATGCCATCTCACCTGGTGAGAAGTAAAGTTTTGGTAAGGAGGAGTTATGGGCAAGACCTTGGCAGAGAAGTTATGGGATGACCATGTTGTGCGAAGTGCAGCCGGTGAACCTGATCTTCTTTACATAGACCTGCATCTAATCCATGAGGTTACAAGTCCTCAGGCATTTGATGGATTGAGATTAACTGGCAGATCGGTTAGACATCCCGAATTAACACTCGCTACTG
>JACCDH011488435.1_pt1 | contig 20453 bp, 13 predicted proteins | sample 7442481 | NCBI WGS metagenome assembly JACCDH01 (sample SAMN15323433, study PRJNA562643) | freshwater metagenome | isolation source: river surface water | place: USA:Blue River Watershed | collected 2017-08-15 | reverse complement strand
TGCACGACGGCAGCATGTCCAGCTCCAATTGATACAAGCAGCAAACGAACACGGAAAGTCCGACGTGACCACACTCAATGAAACCCACGACCCGTCGCTGAGCAGCTGGGTCGCCTCCGCCAACCAGCCGGGCACTGATTTCCCTATCCAGAACCTGCCGTTCGCCGTCTTCCGCCGCAAGGGCACACAGGAAGCCTTCCGCGGTGGCGTCGCCATCGGCGACCAGGTGCTCGACCTCGCCGCTGTGGCTGCATCGGGTGTGTTGTCCGGTGACGCAGCCAAAGCGGCGCAAGTGGCCAGCGCCGACAAGCTCAATGCGCTGATGGCGCTCGGCCAGCCGGCATGGAGCGCGTTGCGCCTCGCGCTGTCGCGCGCGCTGCGCAGTGGGTCGGGCGATGAAGGCAAGCTGGCCGCCTGTCTGGTGCCGATGGCATCCGTCGAATATGCATTGCCGGCGCAGATCGGCGACTACACCGATTTCTATACATCGATTCATCACGCGACCAATATCGGCAAGCTGTTCCGGCCGGATAACCCGCTGCTGCCGAATTACAAGTGGGTGCCGATTGGCTACCACGGCCGGGCCTCCAGCATTGGCGTGTCGGGTCAGACCTTCAAGCGCCCGCACGGCCAGCTGATGCCGCCGGGCGCCGAGCAGCCGACCGTCGGCCCCAGCAAGCGTCTGGACATCGAGCTGGAACTGGGCATCTTCATCGGGCAGGGGAATGCGGCGGGCACATCGATTGCTATCAACGATGCCGAATCCCATGTGTTCGGCATCTGCCTGCTGAACGACTGGTCCGCGCGCGACATCCAGGGCTGGGAATACCAGCCGCTCGGTCCTTTCCTTGCAAAGAACTTCGCGACCACCATTTCACCGTGGATCGTCACCCTCGAAGCGCTGGCGCCGTACCGCCTGCCCTTCACGCGTCCCGAAGGCGATCCGCAGCCGCTGCCTTATCTCGACAGCGCGCACAACCGCGCGGCCGGCGCCTTCGATATTCAGTTGAGCGTCGAACTGCAGACGACCAGCATGCGCGCCGCCGGCCAGTCGGGACACCGCCTGTGCCAGACCAGCTATCGCCATGCGTACTGGACGCTGGCGCAAATGGTCACGCATCACACGGTCAATGGCTGCAACCTGCAGCCGGGTGACCTGTTCGGCAGCGGCACACTGTCCGGGCCGACGCTGGATCAGGCCGGCGCGCTGATTGAGCTGACCGGCGGCGGCAAGAACCCGATTGCACTGCAGAATGGCGAGCAGCGCACCTTCCTCGAAGATGGCGATGCGGTCACCTTCCGTGGCTGGTGCGAGAAGCCGGGCGCGGCGCATATCGGTTTTGGTGAATGCAAGGGGATGGTCGCAGCATAAGCTCGGAAGCTATCGTCGCTGGTCGTGCGCTTGCTCGGAAACTTGCTCGGAAACTTGCTCGGGCACGACCTCGACCGATAGTCGACTACATTGAAAGTGGTTGTTGTTGGAAGTATGGACGGATGCTCTCTGCGATGCCGACGCCGTCGAGAGCGTTCTGAGGCCGGCAGTTGCCCCGGTTCCTCGCCCTGCTAGCTGACCGCAAACGCCGCCAATTCGCGTATCGCTTGACGCGATGACTTCAGCATCGCGGCTTGCAGGTGGAAGTCATGCCATCGATCGCGATACACCTGCAAGATGAACTGGTTGCCGAACCGTCTTGCATGTGCGGCCAGCCGCAGTGAGTCTCGCAGCAGGATTTCCTGATCACCGACCTGCAGCAGCATCGGTGGGAAATGCGAGAGGTCAGCCTCCAGCGGACGATGATATGGCTCGTCCTTCGGACACGCGTACCAGTCCATCGCCTGCTGCATCCAACCGGTGCTGAGCATCGGGTCGATCGCAGCATTTTCAACGATCTCAGTGGTGAGCCGCCCGAGGTCTGTTACCGACGAGATCAGCATCAATTTACCCGGCTGGCGCAGGCCTTTGTCTCGCAGCGCCAGTATCAGCGCCAGCGCCAGCGCGCCGCCGGCCGAATCGCCGGCCACAACGATGTGACCCGGATCATGTCCGCGCGCCAGCATGATCTGGTAGCAGTACATCACATCTTCCAGCGCCGCCGGATAAGCATGCTCGGGTGCCAGCCGATAATCCGGCACCCATACATCGCAATGCGAGGCCGCCGCCAAACGTGTGGTGATGCTGCGGTGTGATTGCGGACTGCCGAGACAGAACGCGCCGCCGTGCAGGTACAGGATCACCTTGTCGCCGCGCCGCGCGGCGGGCTTCACGACCTCGACATTCAGGTCGTTCAGCAGTTGGGTCGTGCGCGTCACACCCGGGCACCCCGGCATCAGTGGCGACAACAGGCTGACCACGAAGCGCTGCATGCGCGCCGATTGCGGCGGCCCGACCAGCGAGCGGAAGACCAGCTTCAGGAAGACGCGCAGGAAAGCAGCCGTCGCCTGCTCGAGCGGCGAGCGTGGCGCGGCGATATAGCGAGCCAGCGCGGCCGGGCCATTGCCCTTGACCGCTTCAATGGTCGCCACGCGCTCGAAGCGATAGGCATCGAGGCTGGCATGGCGCGCCAGCCAGCGATAAGTGAAGGTGAAGCCCGGCCAGTTGGTCGGGATGTTCCCCGAGGATTGGCGATACCAGCTGCTGCACTTGCTCCAGATCGAGGAAGACAGTCGTTGCCGAATCGCGCCCGTGAAGCGGTGGAACACATCCTCCCTGACCTCGATGCAGTTCGCCCCTTGCCGTCGCGCCTCGCGCAGGCAGCGCAGCACATGCTGTGTCTGCGATTCCAGCATATAGATGATCGAATTGTGACCAAGATTGGTATTCGGCCCAAAGAGCATGAAAAAATTCGGGAAGCCTGGCACCGTGACGCCGAGGTAGGCCGCTGCGCCGTCGCGCCAGGCTTCATTCAGGTCGCGTCCGTCGCGGCCGGTGATCTTTATCGGCGTCAGGAATTCCGTGGCGGCGAAGCCTGTGCCGAAGATCAGCGTGTCCGCTGCATGCACCCGTCCATCCGTGGTCTGCACGCCATCAGTAGTTATGCGTGCAATCGGCGTGGTGTGCAATGCCACATTCGGCCTGGCCATCGTTGCCAGATAGTCGCTCGACAGCAGGATGCGCTTGCAGCCGATCTGATGGTCGGGCGTCAGCTTGCGGCGCAGCGTCTCATCCTTCACCTGCGAATGCAGCATCCACCGGAAAGGCAAGGCGACGGCCGGCAGCATCAGTCCGTGAAAGCGCGTGAACGCCAGAGCCCGTGCTTCATAGAACGCGTAGAAGCGTGCCCGTTCCACCAGCATCAGCGCAGGTAGCGCGCGGAACAGGCGCCTGACCCAGGCTGCATAAGGCCGGTCGTTACGCGGGATCATGTGGCTGGCCGTGCGCTGGAATACCGCCAGCGAGGCGGCTTGCTTCGCAACTTCGGGCACGAACTGCGCCGCTGATGCACCGGTACCGATCACGGCCACTGAGCGTCCCTGCAGCGTGTGCGCATGATCCCACCGAGCCGAGTGGAAGGCTTTGCCGCGGAAGTCTTCCAGCCCTTCGATGGCCGGCAGTACCGGGCGACTCAACAGGCCGGTGGCGGTAATCAGGTGACGAGCCTTCAATGTGCTGCCATCGGCCAGCGTCGCGACCCAGACGCTGTCGGCCTCATCGAAGCGCGCGGCGCGCAGCTCTGCATTGAGGCGCACATGCGGCATCACGCCGTACTTGTCCGCGCAGTGCTGCAGATAGCGTTCGATCTCGGGCTGGGACGCAAAGGTCTTGCTCCAGTCGGGATTCGGCTCGAAGGAAAACGAATACAGGTGGGAGGGGACATCGCAGGCAGCGCCCGGATAATCATTGTCGCGCCAGGTGCCACCGATGGCCGCTGCACGCTCGATGACGAGGAAGTTGCCGATGCCTTCGCGCAGCAGCGCGATCGCCATGCCCAGGCCGCCGAAACCGCTGCCGACGATCAGTGCGTCCAGCGCGTCGGCCCGGCCATCAGTGCCATGCGTGTGAGGATTGCCGTTGCTACCGTCATGCGTCGCCGCCATGCCTGTCTCCCCGGTCTTTTTCTCGGGGCATCATAGGCATAGCCGGCGGCGCTGTACAGGCGGGAAGTGTTGCGAGACCGCCTTGAGTATAAAAAGTTCTTTTTTCGATAATTAAGCAGGACAGGCGCGCTGCATCGACGCGCCGCCGGGATGGCCTGGCTGTGCACCCAGCTGCATGGCGCGCAGCTGGCGTTCCAGTTCGGTGATGCGCGAGCTGGCAGCGGCCAGCGTGCTCTCCATCAGCAGGCTGCGCTGCACCAGCAGGCAAGTGGCGTCCGGCTGGCTGTCGAGTGCCGAATGGATCAGGTCGTCGCCCTCGGGGTCGCGCTGCACATCGCGGAACCAGGCCAGCTGGACCAGGAAATCCTCGAGTTGCTTCTTCTCTTTCGGAGTCATGCGATTGCCTCTTTACTAACGCCGGCGAGCGGAATGCCGCGCCGTCAGCGTCTTTATACCGAGGTGCCGCCGCTTGTTACATCGGGGATACGATCCGTAACAATTTGGGCGGGAGGCCGGTGCTCAACTGACCAGCTGCGTCGCTGCCCACGTGTACAGCGGAATGCCCAGCAGCAGGTTGATCGGGAAGGTGACGCCCAGCGGCAGCCCCAGGTACAGCGAGGCACTCGCTTCCGGCACCGCCTGCCGCAGCGCGGCCGGCACCACGATGTAGGACGCACTGGCCGACAGTACCATCAGCATCGCCGTATCACCGGCCGGCAGCGACAGTAGCATCGCCAGCAGCAGCGCGAGGCTGGCATGGACGAACGGCGACAGCGCTGCATACGCGACCAGCATCGGCGACTTGCCTTTCACCTCGCCGAGGTTACGCGCCACCATCAGACCCATGTCCAGCAGGAAGAAGGCCAGCATGCCCTTGAACAGGTCGGCCGAGAACGGTTTCATCACTTCCTTGCCGGCGTCGCCCGACAGGAAACCGATCAGTAGCGACGCGATCAGCAGCAGGTGCGTGCCGTCGGTGGCCGAGTGCTTCAGCACCTGTCCGATCGACAGCGCAGGTTTGTCGCCATTGCCGTGGCCACCGGCCACCAGCGCGCCCTGCGCAGTGACCTGCACCGACGCGGCCGCCCGCTCGTTGCGGATCATGTTGGCCAGCACGATTGCGACGATCAGCGCCGGCGACTCCATCAGCACCATCGCCACGGCCATGTGGCCGCCGGCCGGCATTTGTGCGCTTTCCAGATACTGCATCGCGGTCACGAAGGTCACCGCGCTGACCGAGCCGTACGAGGCCGCGACTGCGGCCGCATCAAAGCGCGACACATGCGACTTCAGAAAGTGGTAGCCGAGCACCGGTACCGCAAAGGCCATGAACATCGCCGCGCCCAGCGTGGCCGCAATCGCCGGCGACAGCCCGGACGCCGACAGCGCAAAGCCGCCCTTGAGGCCGAGCGCCATCAACAGGTACAAAGACAGGAATTTCGCGATGGCCGGCGGAATCTCGAGATTCGAGCGCAGCAGGCCGGCCACCAGGCCGAAGACAAAGAAAAGAATCGCAGGGTCGAGCAGGTTTTGCATGGGGTTCTCCAGAATTGCCGGCATCGTACCGACGTTGCAATATCAAGTAAAATCAATTATCAACGTCGTATATATAGGTTTTAATCTATGAACCTGACTTTCCGCCAGCTGCGCCTCTTCCTGGCGCTGGCCGAAACCGGCAGCGTCAGCGCCGCGGCCCGCGCGATGCACGTGACCCAGCCGACGGCGTCGATGCAGCTCAAGGAAATCACGCAGGCCGTCGGCATGCCGGTCTATGAGGTGATACAGCGGCGCGTGCACCTGACCGAGGCCGGCCATGAACTGGCCCGCACCGCGCGCGCCATTGCCGACGAATGGGAGGCGCTGCAGCAGAAGTTCGATGCGATGCGCGGCCTCACGCGCGGCAAGCTGAAGGTGGCGCTGGTGAGCACCGCGAAGTACTTCGTGCCCCGCCTGCTCGGCACCTTTTGCGCGCTGCATCCCGAGATCGAGATCTCGCTCGAAGTGCTCAACCGCGACGGCGTCGTCGCGCGCCTGCGCGACAACCTCGACGACTTGTACATCATGTCGACGCCGCCGACCGACATCGAGCTCGAGGACAAGATCTTCCTGCCCAACCCGCTGGTGCTGATCGCATCGCCCTCGCACCCGCTGGCGAAGCGGCGCCAGCTGCCGATCGAGCAACTGGGCGGCGAGCGCTTCATCCTGCGCGAGCAAGGTTCGGGCACGCGGATGGCGTCTGATCGCCACTTCCGCGAGCTGCAGTTCGATCCCAGCCTGCGACTGGAACTGGGCAGCAACGAGGCCATCAAGCAGGCCGTCGCCGGCGGGCTCGGCATCGCGGTGCTGTCGCGCCACGCGCTCGAGGGCAAGGCCGAGAAGGATGTGGCGGTGCTCGACGTGCAGGGCTTCCCGATCGAATCGCGCTGGCACGTGGTGCACCCGAAGGGCAAGCGCCTGTCGCCGATTGCCGCAGTTTTCCGCGATCACCTGCTGCAGGCAGCGTCCGACTGGTCCTGAGGGGAAATCGCGCCCTCGCCGGCGCTGGCTGTTACACTGCGGCTATGCGCAAACTGCTCGCCATCCTGCTGATTTCGCTGCTGTCGCTGCAAGCCTCCTGGGCGGCGGCGGCCAGCTATTGCAGTCATGAGCAGGGCGCTGCGGCGCGTCACTTCGGCCATCATGAGCACTGGCACGGCCAACAAGCGGCCAAGGCGGCAGCGCAAGACCCGGCCTCCTCCTCGTCATTCGTGGCCGTGCAGGCTGATGCTCTGCATGTCGGTGATGATGACGCCAGTACCGCCGCCAGCCTCGCCGGCGCAGACCTCGATTGCAGCGTCTGCCAGGCGCATGCGCTGGCCGGCATGCCGACTGCGCTGTCAACGGCAGCGCTGGAGGCTACCGCCGTGGCCGGCGTCGCGTTGATTCAGCACCTGCCTCCATCCATACCCCAGCCCAGGCCCGAGCGCCCCAACTGGCTCGCCGCGTGAGCGGCTATCCCCGCTCCTGATTGAAGAGGGCGCGCGCTGATGCGCTCGCCCGGCTGCCATCGGCTGTCGATGGCAATCGCCACGGAGATACGGATGTTCAAGCAAGGCTATTTTTCATTCATTGCCGCTGTCTGGCTCGCGATGCCGGCGAGCGCCGCCGCGCTGCAGGAGCCCGCGGCGCCCTTGACGCTGGAGCAGGCGCAGCGCCTCGCGCGCGAGGGCAGTCCCACGCTGTCGGTCGCGCGCCGCGAGGTCGAGGCCACGGAAGGGCAAGTGCTGCAAGGTTCGCTGCGTCCCAATCCCGAATTCGTGTTCCAGACCGACGATGCCAGCCGCCTGTCACGCACCAGCACCGCCCAGCTCGATGTGCCGGTCGAGACCGCGAACAAGCGCGAAGCGCGCGTGGCAGCGGCCGAGCGCGGCCGCGACGTCGCACAGACCGATCTCGCTGACCGCGGACAGCGACTGCGCGCCGCGGTGTCCGCTGTCTTCTTCGATGTGCTGGCCGCTCAGGAATTGCTGCGCGCAGCACAGGAAAGCCTGAACCTCGCGCGTCGCGCCACCGACGTGGCCAGCCGTCGGGTCACGGCAGGCAAGGTGTCGCCGGTTGAAGAAACCAAGGCACGCGTCGCCGAAGCCAGCGCTCGCGTCGCGCTGGCGCAGGCCGAGAGCGGCTTGCGCAATGCGCGTATCCGCTTGTCCAGCTTGTGGGGCAACCCGATGCCGCAATTTACCCTCGCCGAAGGCTCGGTCGATCGCTTGCCCGAGCTGCCGGATGGGATAGCCATCGAGCAACGGCTGCCAGGCGCGCCCGCGCTTTTGCGGGCCGAACGAGAACTGCAGCGCCGCAAGGCACTGGTCGGCGTCGAGCAGAGCCGCACCGTACCGGACTTCACCGTCAGCGTCGGCATGAAGCGCCGCGAAGATACCGTCGGGCGCGACCAGCTGCTGGTCGGCGTTTCGGTGCCGCTGCAAGTGTTCAACCGCAACCAGGGCAATCTCCTCGAGGCATTGCGGCGCGAAGACAAGGCGCGCGACGAACTGCAAGCCGTGCGCACCAGCGTCGCCGCCGACGCCTGGCAGGCGCTGGAGAGGGTCAATGCCCGTCATCGCGAGGCAGAGCTGCTGCAGCGCGATGTGCTGCCAGGCGCGCGCAGCGCCTACGAGGCGGCGACCATCGGCTTTGAAAACGGAAAATTCAGCTTCCTCGAGCTGCTCGACGCGCAGCGCACGCTGTTCTCGGCCACCGCGCAATACCTGACGGCGATCGCGGCGGTGCATGCGGCGCTGGCCGAGCTCGACGGCATTCTCGGCACCATCGATGGCCGCTGACGCAGGGAAGAACGCACATGAATGAATCAATGAATCCAGCCAGGCTTACGCGGAGCAAGCAGATGATCAAACCCAAGCAGCGCCAGCACGGCGCCAGCCAGTTCAAGGCGATTGCCGCGTTGCTGGTGGTCGGTGTCGCAGTCGGCGCGTGGATACTGTCCATGGACAAGGGCCGTAGCGTGAAGGCCGGCGATGACGATGAAACGCCCGCGGCGCAGGCCAAGCCGTCCGCATCGGCGCCGGATGCCGCGCAGCTTGCGCCGCGCGTCGACCTCGAGGAAGAACAAGTCAAGAACGCTGGCATTGCCATCGAAACCGCCGGTCCGGCGCGTATCGCATCGACTGTGCAATTCCCCGGCGAGGTCCTGCTGAATGACGACCGTACCGTGCATGTCGTGCCGCGTGTGGCCGGCATCGCCGAAAGCGTACTGGTCTCCACGGGCCAGCAGGTCAGGCGCGGGCAGGTGCTGGCGATCTTCTCCAGCCAGTTGATTTCCGAGCAGCGCAGCAACCTGCAAACGGCCGAGAAGCGGCTCGAGCATGCGCAATCGGTGTATGCGCGCGAGAAGCGCCTGTGGGAACAGAAGATCACCGCCGAGCAGGACTACCTGCAAGCGCAGCATGCGGTGCAGGAAGCGACCATCGACCTCGAGAATGCGAAGCAGAAGCTGTTGGCGCTCGGCGTATCGGGCAGCACCAGCGGCAGCGGCAAGGGCCTGAGCCGTTTTGAATTGCGCGCACCGTACGACGGCCTGGTGGTCGAGCGCAATCTGTCGATCGGCGAGGCGGTCAAGGAAGACACGCCCATCTTCACCATCGCCGACCTTGGCACCGTCTGGGCCGAAGCCGCGATCCCGGCCCGGGACCTGCCGCTGATCCATGTCGGCGACAAGGTGACGATACGCGCCACCGCCTTTGATGCGCAGACCACCGGCACCGTCGCCTTCCTCGGCGCGCTGGTCGGCGAGCAGACCCGCATGGCCAAGGCGCGCATCGTGGTCGAGAACCCGAAGGGCACCTGGCGCCCGGGCCTGTTCGTCAATGTCGAGGTCAAGGCCAATGATGTCGACGTGCCGGTTGCCGTGAAGACCGACGCCTTGCAGTCCCTGGGCACGCAGCAGGTGGTCTTCGTGCGCGATGACAAGGGCTTCGTCGCCCATCCGATCACGCCCGGCCGCAGCGATGGCAAGCATATCGAGATCCCGCACGGCCTGCCCGCCGGCTCTCGTTACGCCGGTCGCAACAGCTATGTGATCAAGTCCGAGCTGGCCAAGCAGGCCACCGAAGAAGGCTACTGACCGGGAACCCCGCCATGTTCGAAAGACTGATCCAGTTCTCGATCACGCAGCGCCTGCTGGTAATGTTCGCCGCGATTGCGCTGGCCGGCATTGGCAGCTACAGCTACCTGCGCCTGCCGATCGATGCCGTGCCCGACATCACCAATGTGCAGGTGATGATCAACACCTATGCGCCCGGCTACTCGCCGCTGGAGGCCGAGCAGCGCATCACCTATCCGGTCGAGACCGTGATGGCCGGCCTGCCGGGCCTGCAGCAGACGCGCTCGCTGTCGCGCTATGGCCTGTCGCAGGTAACGGTGATCTTCGATGATGACGTCGACATCTTCTTTGCCCGTCAGCTTGTCAACGAGCGCATCTCACAGGCGCGCGATCGCCTGCCGCCGGGGCTGTCGCCCGAGCTCGGGCCGATCGCCACCGGCCTGGGTGAAATCTACCTGTGGACGGTGGAAGCTGCAAAGGAAGCGCGCAAGGCCGATGGGTCCGCCTACACCGACACCGACCTGCGCGAGATCCAGGACTGGGTCGTCAAGCCGCAGCTGCGCAATGTGCCGGGCGTCACCGAGATCAATTCCATCGGCGGCTATGTGAAGGAATACCAGGTCGCGCCCAATCCGGACCGGCTGGCAGCCGTCGGCGTATCGATTGGCGATCTGGTGGCAGCCGTCGATCGCAACAACAAGAATGCCGGCGCCGGTTACATCGAGAAGCGCGGCGAGCAATACCTGGTACGCGTGCCGGGCCAGCTGCGGACCGTGGAGGACATTCGCGACGTGATCATCAAGAACGCCAGTGGCGTGCCGGTGCGCGTGCGCGATGTGGCCGACGTCGAGATCGGCCGCGAACTGCGTACCGGTGCGGCAACCGCGAACGGCAAGGAAGTCGTGCTCGGCACTGTCTTCATGCTGATGGGACAGAACAGCCGTACCGTTTCACAGGCGGTGGACAAGCGGATGAAAGAAATCAACCGCAACCTGCCGAAAGGCGTGCACGTGGTCACCGTGTATGACCGCACCAACCTGGTCGACAAGGCCATTGCCACCGTCCAGAAGAACTTGCTCGAAGGCGCGGTGCTGGTGATTGCGGTTTTGTTCTTCTTCCTCGGTAACCTGCGCGCTGCGCTAATCACGGCGGCCGTGATTCCGCTGGCCATGCTGTTCACGCTGACCGGCATGGTGAAGTTCAACGTCAGCGCCAACCTGATGAGCCTGGGCGCGCTGGACTTCGGCATCATCGTCGATGGCGCGGTGGTGATCGTCGAGAACTGCATCCGCCGTCTCGCCGAGGCCCAGCATCAGCAAGGCCGCATGCTGACGCGCGAGGAAAGGTTCGAGCAAGTGTTCGAAGCGGCGCGCGAATCGCGCCGGCCGCTGGTCTTCGGGCAGCTGATCATCATGGTGGTGTATCTGCCCATCTTCGCGCTGGCCGGCGTCGAGGCCAAGATGTTCCATCCGATGGCCTTCACCGTGGTCGCCGCCTTGTTGGGCGCGATGTTGCTGTCGGTGACCTTCGTGCCGGCGGCAGTTGCGCTGTTCGTCACCGGCCGCGTCGAAGAAAAGGAAAACGTACTGATGCGCGTTGCGCGCCGCTGGTACCTTCCGCTGTACGAAAAGGCGATGTCGGTGCAGGCCACGGTACTGACCGCAGCCGGCGTGCTGGTCGTGCTGTGCGCGCTGCTGATGACGCGCCTGGGCACCGAGTTCGTGCCTAACCTGAACGAAGGCGACTTCGCGGTGCAGACCATACGCGCGCCGGGCGTCAGCCTGACACAGGCCGTCGAGATGCAGAAGCTGATCGAAACCACGCTGAAGGCGAAATTCCCCGAGATCGAACGCGTGTTTACCCGCATCGGCACCGCCGAGATCGCGACCGACCCGATGCCGCCCAGCCTGTCGGATGGCTACATCATGTTGAAGCCGATGGAGGAATGGCCGAAGCCGCGCAAGACGCGCGACGAACTGCTGCAGGCCATTAGCGACACGGTGTGGCAGATCCCCGGCAACAACTACGACTTCTCGCAGCCGATCCAGTTGCGCTTCAACGAGCTGATCTCGGGCGTGCGCAGCGACGTCGCCGTCAAGGTGTTCGGCGATGACATGGACAACCTGAACCGGCTCGCCGAAGAGATCTCCGCACGCTTGCAGCGCGTGCCCGGCGCTTCGGAAGTGAAGGTCGAGCAGACCACCGGCCTGCCGGTACTGGCCGTCGATATCAACCGGCAGAAGGCCGCGCGCTACGGACTCAGCGTGCAGGACATCCAGGACGTGGTGGCGGCGGCGGTGGGCGGCAGCAATGGCGGCACGCTGTTCGAGGGCGACCGCCGCTTCGACATCGTGGTGCGCCTGCCGGAGTCGCTGCGTACCGACATCGATGCCATCCGTCGCCTGCCGCTCAATCTGCCGGCGGGCGGGCAGGGCCGCGGTGGCTTCATCCAGCTCTCCGAAGTCGCCGACCTGCACCTGTCGCCGGGGCCCAATCAGGTCAGCCGCGAGAATGGCAAACGGCGCGTGGTGGTCACGGCCAACGTGCGCGGTCGCGACGTCGGCTCCTTCGTCGCCGAAGCCGAGCAGCGTCTGGCTGATTTGCCGGTGCCGACCGGCTACTGGATCAGCTGGGGCGGTACCTTCGAAAACCTGCAGTCGGCCTCGAAGCGTCTGCAGCTGGTTGTGCCGGCTGCGCTGTTCCTGGTGTTCGTGCTGCTGTTCGCGATGTTCGGCAACCTGAGGGACGGTCTGCTGGTGTTCACCGGCATCCCGTTCGCGCTGACCGGTGGGGTGCTGGCGCTGTGGCTGCGCGACATACCTTTGTCGATCTCGGCGGCTGTCGGCTTCATTGCGCTGTCGGGCGTGTCGGTGCTGAACGGGCTGGTGCTGATCACCTTCATCCGCAAGCTCAGCGATGACGGCCATGCGCTGCTGGATGCGGTGCGCGAAGGCACGCTGACCCGCTTGCGGCCGGTGCTGATGACGGCGCTGGTGGCGTCGCTCGGCTTCCTGCCGATGGCGATCGCCACCGGTACCGGCGCCGAGGTACAGCGCCCGCTGGCGACGGTCGTCATCGGCGGCATCCTGTCGTCGACCGCGCTGACCTTGCTGGTGCTGCCGCTGCTTTACTATTTGACGCACCGAGAGCGGCCCGACGCCCGCAAGGTTCTCGCCAGGGTTTAAACTGGTAACAATCGATGACGTCACCGGACTAGCCGGTACGATAATCATATCGATAATATTCGATGACAGGGATGGCTCGCTGGCCATCCCGCCCCTGGATGACGAGACCGTCCGTTGAAACTCGCACTGCTTTCTGACCTGCACGCCAACCTGCCCGCGCTGGACGCCTGCATCGCGCATGCGCGTGCGCAGGGGGCGACGGAGTTCGCGATCCTGGGCGACATCGTCGGCTACGGTCCGCATCCATCCGAAGTCATTGAGCGCTGTCGCGAGCTGCAGCACGACGGCGCGATCGTCTTGCGCGGCAATCATGACGTACTGCCGGTGAACCCGGTGCTGACCGGTTCCACCTGGGGCGACATGACGGCGGCCTGGACCTTCAAGCATATCGATGACGTGCAGCGCGAGTGGCTGGCGCAGCTGCCGCTGACGGCCACTCGCGGCAGCGTCTTCCTCGTGCATGCGACGGCCGACGCGCCGGAGAAGTGGCACTACGTACTGGACGAACGTCTCGCCTCGCGCAGCCTCGATGCGGCCAGCAAGGATGCGGCCATACGCTATGTGTTCGGCGGCCATGTGCACCAGCAGACGCTGTATTACCGCGGCACAGGTCGCCAGCTGATGCCGTTCAAGCCGCGCGCGGGCGTCGCCATTCCTGTCGGGCCGCACCGGCACTGGCTGGCCACCGTCGGTTCCTGCGGCCAGCCGCGCGATGGCGACACGCGCGCCAACTACGCGCTGCTCGACCTTGGCGCCAACATGCTGACCTTCCACCGCGTGCCTTACGACCACCTGTCCGTGGTGCGCGACATGCGCATTGCCGGCCTGCCCGAAGTGCTGGCCACCCGACTGGAGAGCGGCCGATGACGATGCCAGTCGAGGGCGACGAACTCGACGGCTTCCGTATCGGCACCCGCATTCATGCGGGGGCGATGGCGCGCATCTACGAAGTGAGTTACGCGGACGGCCGCGAGCCGCCGTTCCCCATGGTGATGAAAGTGCCGCTGATGCGCGAAGGTGACGGCAGCGAGAACATCGTCAGCTTCGAGGTCGAGCACCAACTGCTGCAGGTATTGCACGGGCCGCATGTGCCGCGCTTCGTCGCCGCCGGCGACCTGCACCGCGTACCTTACCTGGTGATGGAGCATGTGCATGGCATCACGCTCGATGCATGGATGCAGAGCTTTGCGCAGGCACGCGAGCCGATACCCGTCGAGGCCATCGTGCGCCTGGGCGCGGGCCTTGCGCAGGCGGTGCACAGCCTGCACCAGCAGAACGTCTGCCATCTGGACCTCAAGCCAGCGAATGTGATGGTGGCGGCGATCGGCGTCGATGGCGAGCGTATCGTGCTGCTCGACTTCGGCCTGTCCTGTCATGCGGATTACCCGGACCTGCTGGCCGAAGAATTCCGCAAGGCAGTCGGTTCGCCGACCTGGATCGCGCCGGAGCAGGTGGTCGGCATGCGTGGCGACCTGCGCTCCGACATTTTTGCGATCGGCGTGATGCTGTACGAGATGGCCACCGGTGAGACGCCGTTCGGATCGCCCACGACGACAGGTGGATTGCGCCAGCGACTATGGGCCAGCCCAAAGCCGCCGCGCGCCTGGCGTCCCGATTTGCCCGAGTGGCTGCAGGAAGTGATCCTGCGCTGCCTCGAACCGCAGGCCAGCCAGCGCTATCCGTCGGCGGCGCACCTGATGTTCGACTTGCGCAATCCGGGGCAGGTGACCGTCACCGAGCGCGGCAAGCGCATCAAGGGCAAGGGTTTCTGGTGGCACTTCAAGCGCTGGGTGCGCGCGGCCGGCATGCAGTACGAACCCAGCCCGCTGCCGTCGCAGCAGATTTCGGAAGTGCCGATCGTGATGGTCGCGGTGCCGAACTACGATGTCAGCGATGTGGCCATGTATGCGCTGCGGCAGGCGACAGCGCGCTCGCTGGGCACGCGTCCCGGTGCACAGCTGGCGGTAGTCACGGTGGTCAATACCGGCCTCTTCGCCGGCAGCGAGCACAAGGACAAGAGCGAAACCTGGCTGCAGCGCCAGCACCTGGCCGGGTTCCGGAAATGGGCCGATGGCCTCGACCTCTCAGGCCACCAGGTGTCGTATCACGTAATCGAGTCGAATGATGTCGCACAGGCGCTGCTGCGCTATGCGGAGGGCAACAACGTCAGCCTGATCATCATGGGTGCGGCGACGCACGGGCTGTCGATGCAGCGTTTCCTGGCGACGGTGCCGATCAAGGTGGCGATGCATGCGCCGTGCACGGTGGTGCTGGTGAAAGAGCCGATGCCGTTCGAGCAGCTCGCGGCGAGCATCGAAGAGGAAGCCGGAACGGCTTCCTGAAGGGCACAGGTCAGGCGGCCTCGGTTTCGGCGGCTGCTTCGTCGGATGGCTCGGCGGCTTGAGCTTCAGCCGGCGTCTCGGCAGCGGGGGCTCCTTCGGCATTGGCCAGCGCGGCCGGTGCGTCTTCAGTGCGCGAGGGAACGAAGCGACGTGCCTGCAAGGAGCGCGCGGTTTTTTCACCCAGCTCGGTGAGCGTAAAGATGCCGCGCATCGGACGCAGGTACCCCATTCGGATCAAACTGTCGAGCTGACGCTCACGACCCGCGGTGTCGCGCACGACGTCCTGTGTTTCGTACAGGTCGACAATCAACTGTATGTCTGCAACTGACAAGACGTGCATGTCATCCTCCGTTGCGCATGATGAGTCCGAACCTTCGATGCAAAATGTGAAACGTCTCAAGCAGCTTCGATTATAAATCAATGGTTTGCGCGTCCAGAGCCACTTGAGTGGCCTTTACACTTTTTGCTTGCGGCGCAAATGCGGTAATAATCAGTCCATCGAAAGCTTAGCGCGGAGTCCATCGTGCCGGGAATCTCGACCTCGTCCGACATTTACCAAAATCGCAATCAGGGTCTGACCACGTATCGCAAGAACGTGCAGGGTCCGGTTTTGGCCGAAGAAATGGCAAAACGCACCGAGGAGCGCGCCAAGGCGGCGCAGGTGCAGGCACGGCAAGAGCCGGGCAGCGTGGCGCCTCCAGCGCGGCCGGCTGTCGCGCAGGCGAAGGCGGGCGGTGGCACGACTGCAGCTGCGGCAGCCACTCGGGCCGCCGCAGAGAAGGCTCCGATCGCATCGGCACCAACCCCTGCAAGCGCTTCGGTACAGACGGCCAATCCCGGTCCGGTCACCCCGGCGAAAGTCGTGCATGAGCTGTATGCGCCACCATCGCGCGCGACCCGCGAGCATGACGATCGTTTCTCAATGATCACGGGTGGCACGATCGACTTGCGTGCTTAAGCGCCAGTCCCTCGAGATACCGGGCAGGCTTTGACGATCACCTGGCACCTTGCATGCCCACCTCATCCCGCCATCAGTGCCACATCGCCACCGGCAGCGCTGAGATTGACCGTCAAGGTCTGCTCGCTGCAGAAGCGCGGCAGGTAGTAAGGCCCGCCGGCCTTGGGGCCGGTACCCGATAGCCCTTCGCCGCCGAAGGGCTGAACGCCGACCACGGCGCCGGTCATTCCCCGATTGACGTAGACATTGCCGACGCGCGCGGCGTCGGCCAGTGTCTGCGCGCGGCTGTCGATGCGGGTGTGGATGCCCAGCGTGAGGCCATAACCGAGCGCATTCACTTGCCGGACCACGTCCATGGGATCGCCGGACCAGCGCACGACTTGCAATACCGGCCCGAAGATCTCTTCGCGCACATCGGCAATGCGGTCGATGACGTGCAGCTGCGGCGCCATCAGGTGCTCTGCCGTGGCGTCGTTTGCCAATGTGACCGATGCAGTCCTGGCCAGCGCAGCCAGCTGGCACTGCAGTTTCGCATGGGCGTCGGCGTCGATCACGGGGCCGAGGTCGGTGCGCCAGTCATCGGCCGGGCCAACGCGCAATTCCGCGATGGCGCCATTGAGCATGGCCAGCAGCGGTTCGGCCACCGCCTCGTGCACGCACAGTACGCGCAGTGCGGAACAGCGCTGGCCAGCGCTGCGGTACACCGATTGAATCACCGCATCTACCACTTGCTCGGGCAGTGCGGTGGAGTCGACCAGCATCGCATTGATGCCGCCCGTCTCGGCAATCAGCGGAACGATGGGGCCCTCCTTCATCGCCAGCGACCGCTGTATCGACTTGGCCACTGCGGTCGAGCCGGTGAAGGCTACGCCCGCAACGGCCGGGTGGGCGACCAGCGCGGCGCCGGTGTCGCCGTCGCCAATCAGCAGCTGCAGCACGCCATCGGGCAGACCGGCGGCTTTCAGCAGGTCGGCCATCATCAGCGCAATGCGCGGCGTCTGTTCGGCCGGCTTCGCAACCACCGTATTGCCAGTCACCAGTGCCGCAGCAATCTGGCCGGTGAAAATCGCCAGTGGAAAATTCCACGGACTGATGCAGGCCCAGATGCCACGGGCGCGCAGCCGCAGCGTATTCGATTCGCCGGTGGGCCCGGGCAATGCGCGTGGCATCATCAGTCGTTCGGCCTCGGCCGCGTAATAGCGCAGGAAGTCGATGGCTTCGCGCACTTCGGCGATGGCATCGTTCCAGGTCTTCAGCCCCTCGCGCACCAGCGCTGCGGAAAACAGGGGCAGCCGTTCCTGCAGCAGGTCGGCTGCATCGCGCATCAGGCGTGCGCGATCGACGACATCGGTAGCGCTCCAGTGCTCGAAGGCGGCCGTTGCTGCCTGCATGGCTTCGTGAACGGCGGCGTGCACCGTGGCTTGCGCCTTGTCGTCCACTGCATCGCGCACCGAATCATGCGCCGAATCATGCGCCGGAACGCACAGCGCGGCCGGGGCGGACGCAGGCACGGCCTTTGGCTGCGGCAGCTGCAGCTGTTCCATCGCGCGCGAAAGCATGGCCCGCATTTCTGGCACCGCGAGGTCGAGGCCTTCGCTGTTGCGGCGCGCCGGGCGGTAGAGGTCGCGCGGCAACGGCAATGCCGTCGTGGTGCTGACCTGCAGCGGCGAAGGTAGCAGCGCATCGACGCTGACCTGCGTGTCATGCAGCTGGTGCACGAAGGAGGAATTCGCGCCGTTCTCCAGCAGACGCCGCACCAGATAGGCCAGCAAGTCGCGCTGCCGGCCCACCGGCGCGTACACCCGGCAGCGCAAGGACGCATCGCGCAGCACTTCGCGGTAGATGCCTTCACCCATGCCGTGCAGCCGGCCCAGCTCGTAGCGTCGGCCCTGGCCCAGTTGCATGATGGCCGCGATGGTGGCGGCATTGTGGGTACCGAACTGCGGGTAGACCGCATCGGGTGCGTCCAGCAGCAACTTCGCGCAGGCAAGGTAGGACATGTCGGTGTGCTGCTTGTGCGTGAACACCGGGTAATGCGGCAAGCCCAGTTCCTGCGCACGCTTGATCTCGGTATCCCAATATGCGCCTTTCACCAGCCGGCACATCAGGCGCAGCTTGTATTGACGTGCGAGGCCGATCACGTGCTCGACCAGCGGCAGCGCCCGCGTCTGGTAGGCCTGCAGCGCCAGCCCGAAGCCCTGCCAGCTCGCGTGGTAGCGCGCGATACGTGCCAGCAGCGCCTCGAATACCTCGAGCGAGAGCTCCAGCCGATCGCATTCCTCGGCGTCGATGGTCAGGTGCAGGCCGGCCGATGCCGCCTGCTCGCACAGCATCCAGACGCGTGGCAGCAGTTCGTCCATCACGCGTTCCTGCTGCGGCGCTTCGTAGCGTGGGTGCAGCGCCGACAACTTCACCGAGATGCCATCGCTGTCGCTCGCGGCCTGACCGGCCGCATGGTCGCCCCGCTGCTGTGCCAGCGCCGACAGCGCGTTGCGGTAATCCTGCAGGTGGCGCTGCGCGTCGTCGGCGCTGCGCGCCCCTTCGCCCAGCATGTCGAAGCTGAAGGACAGCGAGGCATGCGCGCCGCGCAGCACGCGGGCGCGTGCCAGGGCCGCGTGCATGTCTTCGCCCAGCACGAACTGCCGCCCGAGCAGCTGTACCGCGCGCAGCGCAGCGGCAATGACGGCACGTGCGCCCAGCCGGTTCAGCAAATGATCGTTGCCGGTCAACAGCTTGTGCGACAAGCTCAGTGCTGCGGACGACAGGCTCGCCAGCGCAGGCTGCGACGAGACCGCCAATGAAGCCTGCGACGAGCCTGCAGCGAGCTGAGCCAGCTGCTCGGCCGTCAGCGCGATGGCTGTCTCGGCATCGGGCACGCGCAGCAATGCTTCGGCCAGGCGCATCAGCGCCTTGCCTTCGTCGCTGGTCAGCGGGTATTCATGCAGCAGGGTCTCCATCGCCCAGAACGGCGGCGGATGGTCGCGCACGACCTGTATCCACGGACGGGCATCGCGCATGACGGCAGGCCAGTCGAGCGCCGTGCCGAGTTCGCGCAAGGCCAGCGTGGCCGCGTCGGCCTCGGGCCGGTACGGGGAGGGGAGGCGAGACTTGGTTTGCATGGCGCAACTCCTCGTCACTGCTTCTTCAGCTGCAGGTTTGCCGCTGCCGGTGAACGTCAGACGGTGGCGGCCGCCAACAGTTGCATCAGTTCAGGCTTGTCGACCGGATGGCTGAACAGGTAGCCCTGGAAGTCATGGCAGCCGTTATGGTCGAGGAAATCGCGCTGCGCCGCGGTTTCGACACCTTCGGCGATCACGGCGATGTCCAGGCTCTTGCTGAGCGCAATCACTGCATGCACGATGGCCGCGTCATGCGGCTCGTTCGGCAGCTCGCGCACGAAGACCTGGTCGATCTTGATCTGGTCGAAGGGTAGTTTCTTCAGGTACGCGAGGCAGGAATAGCCGGTGCCGAAATCGTCCAGCGAAAAGCTGACACCCAGCTCGTGCAGCGTTTGCATTTTCTGTGCGATGTCGTCGATGTCGCGTGCAAAGATGGACTCGGTCAGTTCCAGTTTCAGGCGGCCCGGGGCAGCCCCGGTCATCTGCAGCAGGTCGCGCACTTCAGTGACGAATGCCGGCTGCAGGAATTGTCGCGGGCTGACATTGACGGCAATGGTCAGGTGGCGGGTGGCTCGGTCCTTGGCCAGCTCGGCCAGCGTGCGGCAGGCTTCGCGCATCACCCAGCGGCCCAGCTCGACGATGAAGTTGTCTTCCTCGGCCAGCGGAATGAAGCGGGCCGGCGGCACCAGTCCCAGTTCCGGATGCTGCCAGCGCAGCAGTGCCTCGGCGCCGAAGATGCGGCCATCGAGCCGGCATTGCGGCTGGTAGACCAGCTTGAGCTGGTTGCGGTGAATGCTTTGCCGCAGGTCGGCTTCGAAGGCCGAGCGCTCCAGCAGCGCTGCCTGCAGCGCCGCATCGAAAAAGCGCACCATACTGCCGCCTTCGGACTTGGCGCGGTACATCGCCGAGTCGGCCTGGCCGAGCAGCAGGTCAAGGCTGCCAGCTTCGTCGCGGAACAGGGTCACACCCAGACTGGCGCCGCCGTGGAATTCATGTTCGCCCATGTGGAATGGCGGGAAGAACGAGGCCAGCATTTTTTCGGCGATAGTCGATGCCTGCTGCGCGGCGTCGTCACGCTGGGTGCCGAGGTTCTGCACCAGGATCACGAACTCGTCGCCGCCGATGCGTGCCACGGTATCGCCGGTGCGCAGGTTCTGCTTCATGCGTTGCGCGACCTGCACCAGCATCTGGTCGCCGACGCTGTGACCCCACAGGTCA
>JACCDH010282872.1_pt1 | contig 20454 bp, 21 predicted proteins | sample 7442481 | NCBI WGS metagenome assembly JACCDH01 (sample SAMN15323433, study PRJNA562643) | freshwater metagenome | isolation source: river surface water | place: USA:Blue River Watershed | collected 2017-08-15 | reverse complement strand
GGTCCAGTAGGTCCTAATGGACCAGTAAAACCAGTATAACCAGTATAACCAGTATATAAAGCACCTTCATTATGACATAATACGGGTAAACATTGAGAATTTATATTTTTAAATAAAAGTTGATAATCAGACATATTTAAAATAGAAATAAAAATAAAAATTTATTTTTATAAAACTATAATTAAAATATATTTTATCTTAAAAAAAATAACATATTAAAAAAATATAAAAATAAAAATAAAATTATAAAAAATATATATCTAAAATATAGAATATCAAATTATAAGATGAAAGAACATTTTGCTATAGAAATTCCTAGAACACTTTTTGTAGGAAATACATTCTATTTTATTATATCACTCCTTATTTCCATTGGAATTGTTTACAGTTCTATTCAATTTAAAAATATGGTAATGTCCATTATTTCTATACTTGTTTTAACTTTATTAATAAATATGATTTTATCATCAACAATGATGACACATACTGGATTATCACTTCATTCAACTACATACCCTTTACCTCCTCATTTAGGATTAGATGGTATTTCTGTACAAAATCAAATAGATAATCAATTTGTTCAAACTTATTAAAAATATAAATAAGAAAAAATAGAAAAATATAAAAAATATATGAATTATAAATAGTATTTATAATTTATAAAATGGAAAATAAAATATTTAAAAAATTCCAAACAAAAGGTTTAATAAATGAAACGTTTATAAAAAAAGGAAATGCTACACAAAATGAAACATTACTACTTAAATACAAAACCGAAATAAACTCTTATTTAAAAAAACAAAAATCAAATATCCTTCACTACATTGAAGATGACAACAATATTGATTTATTAGATATAGAATTTCGCAAATATACTGAAAGTGATGTCGATAAATTTGATGATTTTATTAAATATTTAATTAAAACAAAATTTCAAATTGTTCAACAACGAAAATTATGTAATGATTTTATGAAACATATTCAAGATATTAAAAATATACTTAAATTTCCATCGATTCTTAAAGAAGACACTTATCAAAAATACATTGTTTCAAATATATTTTCAAATGATGACTTTGGATTTAATGTCCAATCGAACCAAATTCGCATTATGAATAAAATGATCAAAGCAGAATTTTTCGAAAATAAAAAGAAACAAGATTCTATTGGTTACGCCTTCGCAAATACATCTTATTATCATCATATTAATTTATACTCTCCATCTATTGGTAATATTTATTTATTAAATTTATTACAATCGTCAATTACACATATGATATTAGGATTATGTAATGGTGAAAGTGATATATTATCATTAATTCCATTACATAATCAAAATATAAAAGATGATATTACTTCATTTGTAGTTAAGAAAGATGGTAGTAATAGTGATTATAAAAAGAAGGTATTAAGTAGTGTATTAAATAATATTGATTTAAATTATGATCATATTTTTAAAGAAAAAAATAAAATCAAAAAAGTGTTTATTATTCCTTATCGAAAAGATGAAATTACAAATGAAAGTGGTGAAGTAAAACAAAAGTTTGTTTATGATAAATATATTACATTAACTTCATCTAAAGATGTAATCAAAGCAAATAATGAACTTTTATCTAAAGTATGGGATTTAATTAAAGAAGATCCAAAACATTTAAATGCGCCATTTGTAAAAGATATTCTTGCTTTATATGTTTATTTTGCCATTCAACTTTTTTATGAAACCTATTATCAATACTTTTCCAAAATTAGCAATATATTATATGAATTTAATGAAGATAGTCGTTTTTCAGAAGATAATGTTGATCTTGGTATTTTATATATTGATAAATGTATTGAATCCTTAAAAACATTTAAAAAGATATTATTAAATAATTTTTATGATTTCTTTTTACCATCACGTGTTACAAAAGCATATGGTATTAAAGTAGATGAACATGGTTTTGTTGTATGTGGAAGTAAATTAGCAGTAGATAATGATTTTTTAATAAAAAAATATCCATTCCAACATTTTGATAATAGTGGTAGTAAATTAAGTGTTGAAAAAGAGAGTTTATTAAAAGTAAATCATTTTATCATTGGTAAAAAACGCAGTGGTGATTTATATAATCCCAAAGAAAATTTATATATTGGTTTTTATTTACCCAATGAATCGAAAATGAAAGATTTAATGAACTTTTATAAATATTATATTCAAGTTTTATTAACACAATTTTCATTTAGTATTTATATATGTAATTTATTAAGTAAACGTTTATTAACAAATGTTCCAATTGAAACCGTTGAACATATATATAAGAAGATTGATGAATTAAAAGAAGATTCAAGTACAAAATCAAAGAATGAAATAGTTATTTTATGTTATAAATATTTATATAAATCATATCAATTAGTAAAAACATCAAAAGATAAAAAGTTTAATAAAGAAAAAGTAAAAGATTTAAAAGAACAAGAAGAGTATATTTTATTATCCAATTTTTATTATAATTATGCTACTATACTTTTTGAATATGTAAATCAAAATCAAAAAATAGATGTAAAGACAAAAAATTATTTATTACAAATGATGAAACGCGGTTTCAAAAAGATTGAATCAAAATTATAATTTTGATATTTTTCATAAATACATTTTTTTATTTATTATATTTTTCTATAAAAAATATAATAATTTGAAATAAATAAAATTAATCTTAAACAAATATAGTGGATTTATAAAAAATGGAACAATTAAAAAATTATATTGAAAGAGAAGCAAATAAAAATTGGAATAAATATATTACTTTTTTAAACGATGATTTAAATAAAAAAGATTTAGAACAAATTTTAATCTATATGTATGAAGATATATTACCTGAAAATATTTTAAAAAGTGATAAATCTTTACTTCAAGTAGCAAGTAAAAGTGAAAAAATTCATATTTTAGAACATCCTGAATCCTTTTTATCCAAATATGTCCAAGATATATTTAAACGAGAGAAGAATATAGATGATTTAGTGATACGATCCATTATTAAATCATTTAAAGGATTTAAAGAAAATTTAGAAAAAAAGAAAAAAGAGTGTCAATTACATATGAAAAATATTGTTCAATTTTTTATTGAATTAAAAAAATCTGAACGTATTATTTTAACTAATAAAACACTCGAATTATCCTTCAAAGATAAAAGTGTATTAACTACCAAATTCTTAAATCCCTATGAATTAGGTGAAATTTTTGGTCGCTATTTATTAGCACATATGTTTGATAAATCTTCAAATACATCCGATTTTTATAAAAATATTTATGACAAAATTCAAAATAAAGATTATCATGAATGGCATATATTATTAAAATATGGTATTTTTTTGTTTATTATGATTGAACAATTATTTAAAAAAGAGAATAGTACATACTCTTCATTATTTAATGTTAAATTAATGAAAAAATTTTTAAGTGAATTATGTGTTTTAAAATATGGTAAAGAAGAAGGTAAAAAAGAGGGTAAAAAAGATAAGAAAAAAGAGGGTAAGAAAGGTGATCATCATAAAAAAGATGATCGAAAACAATTTCATTTTCAACGCGGTGGTGATAGTATAAAAGATGCTCATAAAAAATTATTAGAAAAAATTAAAAAAGAGGGTAAAAAGAAGAAAGAAGGAGAAAAGAAGAAGTATGAAGAGCGAAATAAATTTATTACATTTTATAATAAAATATTAAAAGAAACAAAAATATATAATGTATATCCCGGAAAAGAGAAAGTAAATGATACATTATACTCCATTTTCCTCGAAAATAATGATTTAAAAAATAAAATTGAATCCTATTATGATGATTTAATATTCCAAAATACTTCAAATGGATATTGTGAAGTATCTGATGATCAAGGAGTACAAAAATGTGATTTTAAAAAGAAAGTTCCAATTATATTTGCGGAACAAAATCCAGATGCTTATTTTTCCATTGAAAATGATCTTTTTGCCGATAAAACGGGACCGAAAAAAGAGTATTTAACACGTGGAACTAAAAAAGAAGATAAAATACAAATTTTAAATACATTAAAAGAAAAATTAACCGTTTATAAAGCATATTATGTATATGATGATAAATATTTTAATGAGTTTGTAAAAGATTTAAAAGTTTTTCAATTAAATTTAATTTATTTAATGTATATGATTTATTTAAAAAAATATAATTTATATAAAATTTTCGGTAACATATTAGATTCTATTTTAGAAGAGAGTATAAATGAAGAAAATATAAATAAAAATAATTTAAATATGAATAAAAATAGTAATGAAGATCAAAATAGATCAACAAATAAACAAAATGTTATAAATATGATTTTAACTAAAAAATATAATCATTTACCTCAAAATAAGAAAGATAAATTAGATCTTATTTATAATCAATTACAAAAAATATCTACATTAAAAGATAAAATTATGAAAAACGAATTTGGTACACCTGAATATGATGACAAAATTCGTAAAATTGACAAATTTATTCAACTTCTCCGTTTTGAAGCACAAAAAGTTTTAGAATAAGAAAAGTATTATAAAATATATTTTGATTATATTTTTGATAAAATATAATCAAATGGTAATAGTCATTGATTTCTAAAAAAAGATACATTTAAAACAACTCGAAAATAAGCCTTTAAATCATCCAAAAAGTTCTTCATTTTTACTATATCTTCATCACATAAATGATAATCATTACATTGACACAATACTTCACCTTCACTATCTAATGAAACAAATGATAATTTCTTTTTATTATTTCCATCTTTTTGATATGAAATATTTGTTAAAAAATTATCTTGATCAATCATCGTAAATGAATATTGATCCATATTGTGGTTCATCCGATTATATAAAAGTTCAAAATCTTGATAAATCGTTTCACTATAATTTGTATAAGGTTTATAGGGAAAAATTCGATGTTGCGCAATATTTTCATATATACGTACACAAATAAACCCGTTTTCCAAATAAATTGCAAAGTTATCCATTCTAATAAAAGAATATGTAAAATATATATTATTTATATATACTTATTGAATACTTTTATAAAAAAAATCATTTTTTTTATAAAAAGAGTAACGTAAATCATTTTAGAATAAATCAAATTTATTGGAAGGTGAAGATGATGAATTTTTATAAATAGTTGACATTGAATGGGATAAATCTTTATGAACGCATAAAAAGAAACATGGTGTACTATAATTGAGTGAAGAGTATTTTCGGTCTGCTAATAGAGGATTTTTTATTTTTACCCCTGAAGCATCGACATCAGTAACATCTGTACTTCCGGGTTTATGACTCCAAAATCCTTCTGTTCCATCTGGAGAACTTTTTCGCCCATTTTGTCGCCACCAATGATAATCATTTCCAATATCAAGTGCCATAAATACTTTATAAAAACCGCGATCACACGGACTATCGAACTTTTCTAAATAAGCATATGGGTTATCTTTTTTTACGCGTTTATAAAAAGATTTACAATTATAATCCTTCACATCATCAATATAATTATGACCTGAAGCATAACCGGGTTGTGCCTTTGATTTTAAATTTGGACGAATTTTACCTAAAGCATAACTATAACAATTATGAGTTGTACGAATTGAATCATTCGTATTCCACTTTTCCGGTTCATATGGGTGTTCACTACCTGAAAGTGGACTAAATTCTTGTGTATATTGAAGAAGTTCAGATGGATTATCTAATAAATGTTCATGATCAACGCGTTTTTTGATACTAAATGTATATGGTTTTTTTGAAATCTTTTTTTTTAATTTATGAACATCTTTTACAATCTTTTTCGCAACATCGTTCATATGGATGCTCTTTTTTTTCCCTCCTAAAGATACTTCAGACATTTTATAAAAAACGAATTACTAATTATAAAATAGATAATAATTGTGTTAAACATAATAAATAAATGGATTTATATTTCGTTGAAATTCATAAATTTGACTATTTCGAAAATACTCCGCTTCTGTTACTTTATATTTTTCATTCCATGTTTTTAATAAATGATAATCAATTACTTTATCTAAAACATTATGATTTTTATATTTTTCATGATAATACAATAATGAACGAGCAATGATACCTCGAGAATAAATAGGTGGTAAAAAAGACCTTTTTTGATGTGAAAAAGCACACTCATAAGAATCATTACAATATGGTTTTATAATCATTTGATGATTTATATCATAATTAATATATGAAAATTTATATATATCTTTCTTTTCAATTTTATCAATAAATCGGTAATTATTTCTTAAAGAATTGATAATTTTACAACTTAAAAAAAGTAAGTGTAAATCACCATTTACTTTTTGATCATATGATTGAGGAACAATATGTTCACAATTAAATAAATGCTTCTTTTTTTTATGATATGTACCATAAATAGTTAATGGATATAATTCTTTTTCTAATATTATTTTGGAGTGTGTATAAGATAAACGAATCATAATAAATAAATATTGAATATTTATATAAATGAAATTATTTTTATATTCATTTTTTTTATTAAAAAAATCAAAAAAATAATAAACAAAAATCAAAAAATGATTTTGTAAAAAGTTAAAAAAGTACTTTTAAAAGAAAGAGTATATTATAAATATTTTTATATAAAATGGATATTTATCAAGAACTTGAACACAATGATCTCGGTCTTTTGAAAGATAAAGAGATCGGTCAAACAATGATTCAAAATACAGTAATGGAAACGATTAAGCATAATTTTAATAAAAGTAAATATGTCATTCAAATTGGTAAAAGAGGAAAACAAGAAACAGTGCCTAAAAAATCGGTCTTTCAAAAAGAAACAGTACCTAAAAAGAGTAAAAAAATGGAATCTGATAAGAATGAAGTTGTGACACCAAAGGCACATCTTCATTACGAGAAGATGACGAAAACATTTGAAGATATGATGCTTCAATTTCAAAATATGGTTCAACTGAATCAATTAATTCAAATGAATCAAATGAATCAAATTCAAATTATGAATCAACTTGTAGAGTTAAAGGGAAATGTCATTGAAACGCGTCAAGATCTTTCATTTAAACTAAAAGAACTAAATCAACGGATTGATGATGTATCTTCTAAACGCACGTATACCCGTAAAAGTGATAAAAAAGAGGAAGTCGGAGGAGTCGTTGAAGAAGATCAAGATTATTCTCATCTTATTCCACTTCGTATTGAAAATGTATATTCTCTTTATGAACATCGTGATATTGATGAAAAATATGTGAAAAATGTTCTAAAAACAAAGAGTCCATCCGGATTTATGAAAATGTTTGAATTACTCTATCGTTGTAAAGATAAAAGTAAGCGCGATATTTATCCTATTCGCGTCATTAAAGCAAAGACTTTTCAATATTATAATGAAGACGGTGATTGGGTACTCGATACAAATGGAACAAATGTAATTAAGATTGTTTGCGCAAATATTAGTTTACTCTTTTCGAAAATCAATAATGACTATTTCGAAGGTGAAGATCTTGATATGTTTGATTTTGTAGATAATCAAACATTTATTCAAGAAATTGATGATAAAAAGATGAGAAATCAATTACTGATTTCGATTCGCGATGTGATTGTAAATCATCATATGAATTACAAACCAATTAAAAAAGATAATGTAGAAAGTGAGAAAAAGGAGGAAGAAAAAGAATAAAATTATAGATCATTCCAAGAGTGTTGAATATCTTCATTTAATACACTCATAAAAAGATCTTTCTTTTCGATATACATATTTTTCATTTTCATTTGTAAATAATCAATATGCGCTTTTAATGAAATATTTTCCAATAATATATGTTTATTATCACTATTTACTTGATTTTGTGGATAATGATTTGTTTTGTAAATATTTTGTAATTTACGATTTTCATCTAAAATCGTTTCATACTCTTTATATAACTTTTCATATAAATCTTTATACTCATTCTTATCTTCACTACTCTTTTCAATACATACTTCTTTACTTACAATTTCTTCTTTACTTACAATTTCTTCTTTACTATTATTTTTTACTATCTCTTTATAAGAAATCACTTTTTTCTCTTTTACTTCCTCTTCTTTAGAAGATCCTAAAAATTCATATTTTACTTCATTCTTTTCATTGATAAAAAGATCAACATGAAGACCAATTTGAATTCGATGTTTTACATTCTTAAGTTCTGGATAACAATAAGTGACAATTGTACCATTATTAAGTTTACAAGTACCAAATCTACCTTCTTTTACATTTTTACATTTATATCCATTACTCTTTTTAGATAAACAAAATAAACAAGTTGTATACATAAATCCATTTTTTAATATATTTTCATTATTAAAATCATGAATTACTATATTACAATTTTCAATACTACGTTTTAAATCATCTATCATCAAAGGATTATTTACATATTTTGTAATACATTTCATATGTATATCTTTTTTATGTTCTTTATTTGAACATTTATCCATTATACAATGGACACAATTATTTTTATTTGAAACAAATTCTGAAAGATGAAATAAAACCATTTTTGAATAATGAATTATTATTTTTATATCTTCTTTTCTCTTTATATCTATCAAAATAAATATTTTTATTTACTTTTTTTCTCAATTTTTCTTTATAAATTAATCTAATTTCTTTATAAATTATTATAATTTGTTTATAAATTCAAATTAAAATAAATAATACTCTTTTTAATGTCATCTTAAAGGAGTTTCAATCATAATATATGAAAACCGCCAAATGGCATTAATATTTGATACATATCTATGTGGTAATATTGTGAATAACAATGTCAAACCCATAATTTATGTATTTATTATTCGTTTGATGTGGTTATAGCGTCTATATGAAATCTATTTCAAAAAGTTTTTGAAATAGATTGTTTTAACATATTTATTACCAATATTATTAATCCATAATGACCTATTTTTATGGGTTATACCACAAAGAAAAATAGTGAAAAGGTATATTAAAATATATAACTTGTGAAAAAGAGTGAAAATAAATACGATCTAAATTTTATAATCACTCTTTCTTAAACGCATCTATTTTTATTATTGTAAATAAAATTAGATCCATTACGATAGTTACAAGTGTTTTTTTTGCGAAAACACTTTTAATAAAATTTGAGGCTGTTTATAAAATATAAAAAAATACAAAAAATACAAAAAATATAAATAACGCACAAAAAACATACTACATTATTTACAAAATCAACCAAATGCTGATTTTATTAGTTGCCCTGAAAGGGACTTACAATATATTAACAAAAATATCGATATTTATTTATGTACATATATTAACATATATTTACAAATATTTACATATATTTACAAAAATACATGTTAATATTTATTTTTATAAATGAATATAAAAGATAAATACTAACAATATAAAGAAAGATTTTTTTTTCGACTTTTTTCCTTAAATATTAAAAATGAACCGTGATATGATAAAATCCGCATTTATTCATAAAAAAATAGTTAAAAATATATATCATACACTCAAACCCGGAGATTCTATTTATGATATTGCGTTAAATATTGAAAATCAAATAAAAAATGAATGTAGTGATCAATTAAACAATGGTATTGCGTTTCCTGTTGGAATATGTGTAAATCATTGCGTTGCCCATTATACACCTTTTCCAAATGATCCAAATCTTATCTTAAAAAGCGGTGACATTGTTAAAATTGATTTCGGTGTCCATGTTAACGGAGAAATTACTGATTCTGCGTTTACTTTACCTATTGATACGCATAAATTTGATTCATTAATTGATATATCAAAAAAAGCGACAATGATAGGTGTTCAAATGAGTAAACCGGATCAATTATTATCTGAAATCGGTGAAGTTATACAAGAGTATGTTGAAAGCAAATCTGTAGAAATCGATGGAAAAGAGTATGATTTAAAAACATTTCCTGAATTATGTGGTCACTCCATTTCACCCTATATTATTCATTCTGGAAAAGCAGTACCGAATTGTAAATTAAATTTCCCTTATACTTTACGAATGAAATGTGGTGAAAAATACGCAATTGAACCTTTTGTTACTACTGGAAATGGAATATGTATTTATCAAAAACCAAATAATCACTTTATGTTATCTCGTAATCATATTCAAGAATATGAAAGAAATAAAAAAATGTTATTACCAAAAGACCTTGAAAATTATAATCATATATATAGGTATTACAAGAGTTTGCCTTTTACAAATCGTTGGATGAATATGGAAGAAGAATGTAAATTAGATCGGTTAGTACAATATAAAATAGTGGATGAATTTTTACCGATTTATGATATAGAAGAGTCTTATGTGGCACATCATGAACATAATGTATTTATAAGTGAAAAAGGTAGTATTCATTTAACAAAGAATGAATTTTATTAAAAATAAAATAAATGATTTTTATTAAAAATAAAATAAATGAATTTTATTAAAAATAAAATAAATGAATTTTATGAAGATTTATAATAATATTTTTTTATTCATCAAGAAATAAATCAATCGAATAAGAAGTATATTTTTCATTTAATTGATCTTTCGATAATTTAAAAAAAGACATATGACATATATTTGATTTTGATAAATTATTCATAAATTGACTAATATAATAGTCATTTAAAATATCAATAACAATATTTTTCTTTTCATTATTATTTTTTGTAAAAAAATAATTTGTTAATTTATTAGTCCATTCCATACAATATTTATATTGTAAATCATCATTTGAATATGATTTTGAATCAGAACTATTTATTTTTGAAAAAATAGATAATGATTTTCTCACATTTTTTGTATACTTTTCTTTATTTTCATTTAAAAAATCAACTATATATTTCGCATAATAATCAAAAATTTTTAATAAATTTCGAATTTCATTCATTTTACATAATTCTTCTTCAGTATATTTATTTTCAATACGATATAAATATACAACAATCGCCATTAAAGAAAATATATTTGCTTTCGCATGTCGACTATCAAATCCTTGAATTTCACTATTTTTCGCATTAATTACACGTTTTTTTAATATACCAGCAAGTAAAATTGTATAACAATATGGAATATTTTCATTAGAAACAAGTAAATAATAACGTAAATAATCTTCAATAATATGAAAATTATCTTTGTGAATACATAAATGATTTAATACTTGATACATATTTTTACGATTTTCTTTTTGAAAATCAAATGTTTCTTGTATCATTATTTATTATAGAACAATATAAACAGTAAAAATTATAGAAATAATCTTATTTTTTTAAATCTTTTTATTTATAAAAAAGTTAAATAAAAAATAAATCAAATTTTTTTATTTAATTATCATTTACGTAAGAATAAATATTGTTTTAAAATAGTAGATTCTTTAAAAAAATGAGTAAAATAAATATTTATTTAATATGTGAAGGAACTTCATGCGATTTTGTAAAAAAATCATTGAAATCACGAAATTCACAAATTAACTCTTCCATTTGTGATTATGGTTTGTTCGAATCTTATTATTTTAATAATAACCCCAATAATACCAAATATTTTAATGACCAAAATTCTATTTATTGTACATCTACTAAACATAGTTGTATTGATAGTGCTCTTATTATTTATGGTAATAATAATGAAAATCGTAAATTATATCCAATTCCTTTCACTTCGCAAAACAAAGATATTCAATCATTATCTGATTTACGTCATTTAAGTGATGAATTTGGAAGTGATCAAAATATTAATAATTATATGAAACAACCGAAATTTAATGAATTTTCATCTTATTTACCATCTTATAATGTACGACTTGATTGGACACATAAATCAAATAACGTATCTGATTATAATATAATCAATACAAAAAAGTTTTTTGATCTTATTCAAAAAATAGTTCAAAAAGATTCAAATATTCAAAATGTATTTTTAGTATGTACACCCGAATTTATTATATCAATGATGAATTTAACATCACGAAATAAATACACATCTAAAGATATGATTGAACATACCTCTTTTTGGTTATTCCAATATGAAGCATCCAAAGAAGGATTTTGGCAACAACCTTCTTTTAAAATCACATCACGTAACAAAATTTATCCTTTAGCACGTAATCACGGATTACTTCAACAATATAATAATGTATACTTTTATTTATATAAAGATTTACGTGTACCATTATTTCACTTTGATAAACCGATTCCATTAAACTATTTAAAGTCAAAATATATAACATTATGTAATTTAGCATTACCCAATTCTAAATCGAATACTAAAAGTACTATATCTAAAGAAAATATAATCAAAAAAAATGAAATAAAAAATGGTGAAAGTAAAAAAAATAAAAATAGTAATAATTTAAAAAAAATACTTCAAAAAATAAGAATGAATCAATTTTCATCTTAACCCTTTACGCTATTATTTTTTTATAAATAAAATATCTTAAAAAAAAATTGATTTTATTTTTATAAAAAAAGTTTATATACTATCAATAATTATAATATTATTATTCTAATTATTCACTTTTATTCTCCAAGATGACTGGTTCTTCTTACGAAGATCTTTTTTACGAAGAATTAAAATATATTATTTCAAAACATAATTTTGATACTGCGATTAAAAAAATTACAAATCTAAAGTATCCAAATACAAATAAATATATTTCTGAAGAACACGCTGCTATTTATTTTAATACATATAAAAAGTATGATATGAAAGTGAATTTAAATAAGGATTTTGATAAAAATGCCTATGATAAAAATAAAAATCTATATTCAAAAGGAAAAGTATATTAATACTGCCCTATTTTGATCTTTTTATTTTTATATGATTATTTTATAATTTCTCACTTTTTATCTTTTTTTTATAAAAAAAAGATAAACGTAAACAATTTATAAAAATTTATAAAAAATTGATTTTAAAAAAAGATAATTTTAAAAAGAGTATATAAAAGTATATAAAAAGCAATTTTTATTTTAATCTTTTCCATACAGTAACTTACTTTTATTCTTTCGAATTAAAATGGCTACTAAGAAATCTACTGCTGCTAAAAAGATCGAAGAGTGCGCTTCTATGTCACTTCTTTCTGAAGTTCAACATAATATGAAACAAAACTCTAAAAAGATCCTCGGTGGCAAGAATAGTGTAAATGAAGGAAATCGTTGTATGTGTGTAAAAGTCTTTCAACAGAAAGGCACCGCATATGAATCTTTCCTCAATGGAAACCGCGTATTTATTGTCGATAAGACCGTAAAAGATGGTGGTAAAAAGAAGAGTTTTGCTTATGGATGCTGTTCATTTTCTCGAGTTGAAGGTGGTGACTATTGTAGTCGTCATATGAAACAAGATGAGTCAAATCGATTCCGATTTGACCAAATGCTTGAAATGCTCGAATCAAAAGACGCTTCCGCTCGCGAAGTAACATCCATTAAAGATAACTTCTTTGATGGTATGGGTACACGTGGTGCTAAAAAGAAGAAGGACGAAGGTACTTACTACGATTTCGGAGTAATTGACCATCCCATTCTTCGAGCACTACGTCACTCCAACAAGCAAATGATCCCATGGCTCACTGCTTGTGCCCTTGAAATGCTTCACACCAATAATCCGGTTGTGACAGCATCTACTTCTACTTATATCATCTCTCAAAGTGGTGGTGCCGCAAAGGCAACCGCACCCAAGAGTAGCAATGATATCAATCTTGCCTCAATGAGTTCTCTTATGGAGAATAATGATGAGGTAGAGGAGGAAGAGGTAAAACCCAAGAAGGCAACGGCGTCAAAGCCAAAAGCAACAAAGGTTGTCGAACCCGAACCTGAAGAGTCAGATGCTGAAACCGAAAAGGCGGAAAGTTCTGATGAAGAAGATGAGGATGAAGAAGATGAGGAGGATGATGAAGAAGACGATGGCAAGACCAAAGTCGTAAAGATCACCACCGATAAAGGCGTAGATTACGCCCTGAATCCTGAAGATATGGAAGTTTATGATATTGACTCATTTGACAATGAGGATGGACCTACTACGGTAGGCGTTCTTATGGAAATGAAGAAGAAGTACTCGAAAGTCGAGCACGACGGTAAATATTATTCCATTTGTAAGGAAATGAGCGATGATGATCGCGAACTGATCCTTTGTGTTCTTTCGGATCGTGTATTCGATCCTGAATCAAAGGAGTGTGTTGGAAAACTGAAGAAGAAGAAGGGTAACCTTGTCGTTGAGTATCGTGAAGATAAGTAAATACACAAATACTTAAAAATATATAATGTATATATACTTTTATTTTTTCAAAAAAACAAAAAAAAACAACACTTTTTATAAAAAAAACAATATATAATTATTTTTTGTAAATATGATCTATAAAATATATGTATTTTCGTCATTATTATGTAAAAAATATATGTATTTTCGTCATTATTATGTAAAAAATATATGTATTATAGAAAGTATATATTCTATTTTTAATATGCCGAATTTATATACCATTTATAAAAAACACGAAAAAAAATTAAAATATGCTTTATACATTCCACCTGAACAATATGATCAAATATTCGATTTTCTAAAACAATGCGAAGACCGTCACAACTATATTATTTCAACCGTTCAAAAAATAAAATATGCCATCAAACAAGGAACTTTTTCCAATTATGATTCTGGAATTATTGTATTTAAAAATAACAAAAATAATCAAACTACTTATGAATATATTAAAAATTGTTATATATTTGTTGAAAATACAATGAATATGAATAAAGAGAATCAATTGGAAAAGTACGCACCCATAGTCATTGATATTGATGATTTATATGTAAAATCATCAAAAGAGAAAGAGAAAAAGAAGAAAAAAGATAAAGAGAAGCATAAACATAAATCTTCCATGCGCAATACTCTTGAATCGATTTTAGAAACAATTGAAGAAGAAGAAGATGATGATTCAGAAAATAGATAAATATTTACTATTTATTATATTTTATATATTCTTTTATAATAGAATTAAAAAGAATGAAAGAAAATATATACTTTTATTTAACTATTTTTTTAATTATATTACTTATGTTTATTAAATTTGGATATTTATTTATCAATAAGGAACACTTTTCACCTATAAATGATCCTTCTTATGATGATCATCAAGATATTATAATGAATGATTCAAGTAAAAATAACGCGATTTTTAGTAAACGTGATTTAGAATCTTCGATACCCACATATGCGATATATCAACCTCAAAATTCAGGACGTCATCTTAACTTCTTTTCACACGCACCAAAAGATATACCTTATTATCCAGATAAGTTATGGAGTTTAAGTGTTCAAGATACTTATTTTCAACCCGCTTACAAAAATTACTTTTACAAAGACGGATACTTTTACCCGCTATATTAAATGATTTTGATTTATAAAATTTTGTAATAAATTATTTATTTATTAAAAAAAATAAATTTATTGAGTAACAGGATTAGCTTCTTCAGAAACAAATGTAAAAAAATATTTCTTTTCTCCAAGAATAAAGATCGAATCATCATTTTTAAAAAATGAATCATCTAAAAATGTAAAAACACTTTTCATACTTTCTTCTGTAATCACAGAATTACTCATTTGATTCAGTTTTTGAATAATTTGAATAATACTCATTTTCATTAAAGGTTTATCTTCTTGAATAGACTTTCTACGAAGAAAATCAACAAGTAAGTAAAAATAATATTTCGTTTCATCACTAATCGGTGAATAAAAATTGGGAACAATTTTCATAACACACGCAAATTGTTTTAATAGAAACGATGTATATAGAAAAAGATTAATCGATTCAAAGAAATCTTGATTCCGCTCTAAATACTCTTTTTTGGTAATAATATTTTTAAAATCATCACATGATGGAATCTCTTTATGTAAATATACACGAAAATATTTATTTAGTGCTACATATCTACCTTTATGGTAAACAAAAGGGACTTTTACTTTCTTCGCAAAATATTTTGAATAGATTCGCGGAATTGTATTTACGTCCTTGTTTTTCATAAAATGATCATTATCCATAATAAGTACAGGTAAATCTACAGGTGAATCCTTTTGAGTCCAATCTTGATACATTTTGTAACAAAAAATAGATGGATCATGGTTTACGATCGTAGATGATGTACGTTTTGATGAAGTTTTATTGAAATAGTTGATTTTAATATTTTTACGATCGTAACCCATTTTAATTTAAAAAAAGTGTAATGAATATAATTTACGTTATATATATTTTTATGATTCTTTTATAAAAAATAGTTCTTTTATATTTCATTTTTTTCCTTTTTATCTTAAAGAGTATTTATCAAAAATAAGAAAAATGGAAGATCAAAATATAGAAAACCAACTCTTTTTTATCAAAAATGAACTTTTTTTATTACAACGATCTATCAAAAGAAATATCAAAAAGTGTGATATGGTTCTTCATTCCATAGAAAAGATTATTCCATATCACGAAAAATATGATCGCGTTCTTCAACATTCAAAATCATCAAAATACTCTTTATATTCATTATAAAATTTTTATTTTTTTGAAGTATTATAAATATTTTAGTTCAAATAGATTGAAAAAAAGATAAGTATAAAAAGTAGAAGAAGAATAAAAAATGAGTGAAGAGATCAAAGTCATTCAATTTTCAGGTCCAGATAATAAAACATCTTCTTATTTTAAAAAACGATTAGCACAAAACGGTCACAATACATTTTTTTATAATAAAAAGACCGCACAACCATCGATTCGATTAAACGATGATCATTATAAGAAACCTGAGAAAACGATTACAGAACTTATGCAAACCCAAGAGGTGATTGCTGAAAAGTTAGCAAGTTATGAAGAGATTGAAAACAAAGATTTGGAATTAGTACCCAAAAATACATTATTATCTTATATCACTTTTGATCCTGAACGTTTTATGGAATTATATCGCACAGGCGGTTATTTAAGAAAAGTAGCAAAAGATTATATTGTATTAGCAGGAAAAGGTGGTAAAACATTTTCTGTACAACGTTGTATTTATAAAAATAAAGATAAAAGTCAATTATTATATGTAACACGATTTTTCGGTAAAAAGAAGGGTGAAAAAACAAAACGCACAATAAGTGGTGGAGGAAATGTGACTGCTGATGAAGAGTCAATAAGATCGCAAGTAAAGAGTGAATATGAGGAGTCACTTAAAAAGAGTTCATCTTTTATGAAAAAACAACAAGAGATTTTGGAAGCAAAATCAAAAGAAATAGCGGAATTAAAAGCTCGTTTAGCGGAATTAGATAAACAAAAAGTGCGTAATGTCGGAAATGAAGCATTAAAAGCAATTCATACAAAAGAGGCAAAACAAAACGTTTATGATAGCGATGATAACAAATCAGTGGTTTCAAATAAATCTGTTGTATCTAACAAATCTATAGTTTCGAATAAATCAGTAGTTTCAAATAAATCAGTAGTTTCAAATAAATCAGTGGCTTCTGAAAAGACAAAAAAATAGTATGAGAATAATTTATTTTAATAAAAATAAAAAAATGATTTTTTATTTTTATAACCATTATAATATAATAAACAAAGTATATATTTTTTATATTTTATTATAAAAAAATAATAACATAAATATGTTTACTATTGGATTAATTCGTTGTATTCATAAATTTAATGATAATGGATTTCATATATCTTATCATTTACACTCTCCACTTAATGATATGTTAAAACCGTTTGGTATTTCTAAAGAGGATTTAGCTAATTTTTTAAAAGACGAAGCTGTAATTGGCGGATCATTCGCAATTGCTTCTTTTCAAAAAGATCCATTATCTGAAGTTGTCGGTGATATGGATATTTACAAAAAAATACCTGTTCAAATTTATACTTCAAATACTATGATTATTCGTTATTTTGAAGAAGATAAAAAATGGTTTTCTAATTATGGATATTCTGAAATTATAAATTCTTATTATTTCGAAAAAAATAAATCGCAAAAAGCAAAATATATCCAAAAATATAAAAGTGGAAAACTGATTTTTGAAGTAAAATCTTTTCAAAATAAAAGTAATAAAAAGAAGATTGATGTAATCTATATTAAAAAAGATTTTACAGAAATTGGTAATTATATGGATTTTACTATTTGTAATACATTTATTACATTTCAAAACACAGCTATTTTTGGTAAAAAATATCAAGAATATTTCGTATCAAGACATCTTAATGATGTAAAGTCAAAACGTCTTGTACCCATTATGTCTGAAGTAGAAGATTTTTCTTTTTCAAATAGAAAATCACGACTTGATAAATATCTCGCTCGTGGATTTACAATTGATGATAATGAGAAAAATAAATATCTTGACATGATCAAAAATTACACAAAAAATTAAAAATAATTTATTTTAAATTTATTTTTTTATTTAATAAATATTACTGTTATTTTTATAAATGAATATAAAGGAATTTCATACAATATATAAATATACAACTTTTTACTTCACTTCCCAAAAATGGATACATACACTTCTGTGATTGGAACACGTTATAATGCTCCACTTTTACACAATTGAAGATTTAAAATGGCTGTGCCATTTTAAATCTTATTGTTACAGTAAACCGCAAGATAATTTAGATATGACACATAAATGATGATTTATCAACCTTTTAGGGTTAGATAAATCATCTATGTTTGTACCATTTTAAATCATCAGCGGTGTAAACAAAATATGGAATCCAGAAAATCGCATCCAATATATGTGTCAACTTTGGATTGAACTCGCCAAATCTACCAAAGAATTCGGTACTCCTGAAATTTCTAAAATCATAACATCTAAAGGTATCGAAGAGTTAGAATCTCAATTACACAATATTGATATACAAAAAATTCAAAATTATGAAAAAGAGTTACATCACGACATTATGGCTCACATTTCCGCTTATAGCGACATTTGTCCTAATGCCGCACCTTTTATTCACCTTGGTGCCACCAGCAACTACATTAATGACAATTGCGATTTAATCTTAATTCGCAATTCGTTCCAACTACTATTACCAAAAATTGGTCTTTTATTCGATACTATCAAAAATATTTCACTTCAATATATTGATGTACCCACTTTGGCATATACACATTTACAAAAAGCGCAATTGATCACAATTGGAAAACGTTTTACTATGTATAATAGTGAAATATATCCAAAAATCCGTTGTTTTTAATAAATCCGTTGTTTCTAATAAATCAGTTGTTTCTAAAAAGACAAAAAAAATAATGTAAAGTCAAATAAATAGAAACGTAAATAAATTATAAAAAAATGACTCAAAGAGCATTTTTTTTGAAAAAAAAAAATGACAGACAATGATAATTAAAATCATTTATTTAATAACACAAATATTTCCAGTACACAGAGCCCTTGCTTTCGTTTACTAACAACACCCACAAATGTCCTCCACCAAGTACCCTCACAATCACGAAGGAGATTTGATCTCCCGGTCCGATATGAAATACCTTTTGGAACGCACATGCGAGGCATGCGACTCCCCCGAGATACGCACTCTTATGAGACGCTTCCACGAGTGGGCCCCCTACATTGCCGACCTTAGCAGGGAACTTAACAGGGACCTTGCCGCTTCCTACACGAAGCAGATTCTCCGCGCCATCAAGGCCCGAGTGATCAACTTCGTGAACCCCAGGATGATTGGCTATGGGGTCGAATCCTTCACCGGATACGTCACGGATCTGATCCGTCGTGCTCGGTGGGACTCGCCCATTTGGCAGGTGTACGACGACATTTACGAGTACCCCAGCCCGTGCTGCCGCGAACTGATGCTCCTCCTTCCCGAGTTGAGCGACAAACAGTTGCGCATCATCCACCGCATCGTGTGGGACGAAACCATCTTACAGGACCTCCTGGACCGCTCCACGATGTCGCACAACACGATGACCAACTTCTTCCGCACTATCATTCGCGGACACGCCGCTGGCGTGCTGGACGTGAACCGAATGGGCGCTTGCCTTTCGATCGCTCACTTCAAGAGGGTCATCCGCCGTGCCTTGCGCCGCGCTGCCGCCAGCGCCTCCGCACCCGTCTTCATCACGACCGCCTTCACGCCCGCTTCCAAGCCGGCACGGGCCGCTCGTGAGATTGTTTCGCGCCACATTTGCGGAACACTGGAGTTGGACGAGATCGCCAAGTACGCCAAGGAACTCGGTGCCGAGTACGCGACCGCGCTTCTCAAGACGATTCCCGTCGAGAAGCGCCGCGACGCGCTCAGCCACTACCTTCGCACCAGCGACCTCCTCGGAGCGACGCACGACGCAAAGTGCGACCTCCTCTACAGCGTTTTCCGCAAGACCATTCTGGAAATTCCCACGCACGCAACTGGAGTTTTCTCCTATGCGCACATCGCTGGATACCAGTCGCGGATCGAGCTGTACACCAAGGTCTTCCGCACTGCCTGACCTATTTTTCCCCACACATTGCC